>Ga0208645_1001817_pt1 | contig 17919 bp, 20 predicted proteins | sample VirMetDEL_Sep_01_FD_184519 | JGI IMG/M metagenome (GOLD analysis project Ga0208645, IMG submission 184519) | Aqueous microbial communities from the Delaware River and Bay under freshwater to marine salinity gradient to study organic matter... | ecosystem: Environmental > Aquatic > Marine >... | reverse complement strand
ACTACATTAAGTACTTGCATTCTATCCAAGACCCAGAGCTACGACGTGCGTGGCTAGAAGGTTCATGGGAAGGCTTTGGTGTAGAAGGAGCGTACTACAAGACACAACTAGACCTAGCAACACAAGAGAACAGGATAGTACCAAACCTATACGACCCAATGCTACCAGTGTACACATGGTGCGATCTCGGTATGGCAGACTCATTTGCTATAGGTTACTTCCAAATAACGCCACGAGAGTACAGGTGCATAGACTTTGAAGAGTTTGAAGGTGAGAGCCTACAGGAAGCTATTTCAAGAATGAAACACAAGCCGTACACCTATGAAGCACACTACGCACCACACGATATAGAAGTGCGAGAACTAGGCACAGGAGTCTCCAGAAGGGACACAGCACGCTCTTTGGGGGTAGATTACAACGTAGTACCTAGAAGAGCTATACAGGAAGGTATAGACGCTCTGAGGACTAAGTTCTATAAGTTATGGTTTGACGAGGTGAAGTGTGCAACCTTGTTGAAAAGACTACGACGTTACCATAAGGAATGGGACGAAAAGCGAGGAGTCTTCAAAAACAAGCCAGCTCACGATGAAAACTCTCATGCAGCAGACATGATGAGGTACTTCGCAACTACAGAGATTTACCGAGTAGACCGATTACAAGAACAAAGGATACTCGCTAATCGCTCAAGGAACAGAAGTATGGTATAATAATAGCGTATATTAACCGCTGAAAGCAGTTGCGGCACTAAGCTTTTCATCATGCAATCAATCCAAGGAACAATTAGGCAAGAAGTGAACGACCTAGTTTATAACTCTGTACGTGTAGTTGAGGGTTACTCTTTCAACCAGTACGAGACTATAAAGCGTATTCACTTGTACATGAACTCACAGTTTTACTCACCGACTAACAGCAGTAGTCCTTTCTCCACCGACAACAACGGTGCTGACCGTATCTTTTTTAATATTACACTACCCCGAGTACGAGCAGTTGCGCGGTTTTTTGATATAGACGTGAAGGATGTACGCCTAGACGAGATAGAACCACAGTCAGAGATGGCAATTCACCTATTGAACAAGGAATTTGAGCGTTTTGCTAACAAGGTTAACTTCTCAGAGGATCTAAACGACATGATTATGCCACTTGTTACCTACGGTACAGTAGTTCTCAAGGTATTGGACGGTGGAAAGCCAGAGGTTGTGCCACTCAAGGACATATTCTGTGACCCTAAAGCCAAAAGCCTCAAGGACAGTCGTTTTGTGACCATTAAGCACGTGCTGACACCTACACAACTACGAGAAAAGGTAAAACAAGGCTGGGACGCAGAAGCTGTAGAAGCAGTTATTGAACGGTCAGGACGCTCAGCATCAGCAGAAACCTACGAAGATGACGGTAAAGACGTAGGGACAACATCAAGCAAGCTTATTGAGGTATACGAGCGTTATGGGTATACACCAAAGTGGATGATCGAAGGAGGAGACAGTGAAGAAGAGATCATGAGCCTAGCTATCGTAGCAGAGCCTTTTGACATTGTAGTAGATGAACATCAAGACGGTACAACAACCACACATGACATGGGGCAGTGCCTATTCAAGAGCAAGTGGACTAAAGATGTTCCTGTTATCGACCACCACCTAGTCAAGACAGAAGGACGATGGATGGGTATTGGTATTCCAGAGCTTCTATTCGATACACAGCAACGAATGAACGAAGTAGCTAACCAGAAGCGTATCTCAATGCAGATCTCAGCACTTCACCTATTCCAGACAGCAGATCCTACAGTACTCAACAACATCCTTTCAGACCTAGAGAACGGAGATGTCATCAAGACCAAGAACCAAGGAGCACTTACACCTATCGTCAACGAGGAGCGTAACCTACCAGCGTTTAATAGCGAAATGGTTACGTACAGCTCACAGGCAGACAAGCTTACCTTCGCTAACGACCTTCTTATGGGAGGAGACGTACCTAGCTCAACACCAGCCACTAACGTAGTAGTACAGAACAACAACCAAGTACTCGTTCACCTACAGGATCGAGAGCGTTTTGCTAACTTCGTATCAGACAAGTACATCAAGACCTTCCTGGTTCCAGAACTACTCAAGAACGTTAAAGACGAGCACTTCCTACGCATTGTGGGAGAGCCAGACGACATCCTACAGATCAACGAGAAGCTTATTGCACTCAAGTTCCGAGATGAAGTCATCAAGCGTGCTATTGAGGGAAGCGTAGTAGACGTACTAGCAGGAGAGGAGCTACGTGAAGAAATCGCCAAGGAAGTAAACACAAAGAGCGCAAACCGTTATGTAAAGGTATTGCAGGGGTACTATGAGGAGCGTATTGGAGACATTGTTGTGCATATCGACAACGAGAAAAAGGACATGGCTAAGGTCGCAGGAAACACACTACAATACTTCCAGATGGTACAGAACCCAGCAGTACTAGATGATCCAGTAGGACGACTCTTTGTTACCAACTATGGTCGAGAGATTGGTATTGATACCGCATCACTTGAGCTAGCCTTCGCAAGACGACAAGCACTACAACAGCAAGGTGTTCCACAGGAAGCAGCACAGACAGGAAAGATCCCACCACAGAAGCAAGAACAAGACCCTCAACTAGCAGAAGTACTATAACCATATGGATAAACATCTTGTAGAAACATTTGTAACACACCCAGATTGGCCACTCATTGAAGAGTTCATAATCACGCATTTCAACAATGAGACAGACATAGAGGCCATTGACGCCACATTACCGTCTAGTGTTGTCCACGCTGAGGTCATAGCTAGACAGAGGATCCAAGACAGTATCATATCATTACAAGCTTTATTTAAGTCGACACGAGAAAGGTTCGGAAGAGAGCCAGTCTCGTACAAATAACATGCCAGCAAAAAAAGCAGTCAAGAAGACAGTCAAGAAGGCAGCCAAGAAGGTTGCAAAGGGAGCCATTTCGGCAGCTGAGATGAAAGCATTTCAGCAAAAAGGTTTTAATAAGTAGCAATTTAAGTAAGCACTATGTCAATCACATTTAAGCAAGACGGAGCAAAAGTAGGAGATGGTAACGTCCTCAATTTCCAGACTAGTAACACAGCTAAGATGGCTGTGACAGACACAGGAGATCAAATTAACGTAACCGTAGAGCCAGACGCATCAATACATGTTCCGTTTGCAGGGCCACAAGCCCTAACAGGTGCAGGAGCAGTTACGGTTACAGAATACTTTACATACGTTACTACTACTGGTGCAGATGCGCTAACACTAGCCGACGGTACAAAGGACAACCAGCTCAAGAAGATTATGATGGTAGGTGACGGAGGAGACGGAACACTAACACCAGCAAACCTAGCAGGGTTCACCACAATCACTTTTGCGGACGCAGGAGACACAGTAGAAATGCTATGGTCAGATGCCAACGGAGCATGGGGAGTAGGAGCTGTATACAACACAGTTAACCCAGCACTAGGAGGCCCAGCTTTAGCGTAAACTCAACTCAACATGGTTATGATTCCATTCAAAAATCCCTTATTCATCGAGTTATGATTCTCAGTATAAAAATCATTAATCCTTTATCATTATGGATGAAAATACAAATGAAGTGCAGGTGGAGACTCCTGTTGAGGAAACTCAAGAAAATCAAGAGCAAGATACTGATGTGGCTCAAGAGAACGCCGAGCTTAAAAAGAAGCTAGGTATCATGCAACGACAACTTACCAAAGCTGCTAAAGCTATGGAAAGTGAAGAAGAAGATAGTTCTGTTGCGGAACAAAAACCTATTAACAACACTCCAGAGAACGATAAACTTGAACGACTAGAACTTCGTGTCGAGGGTTACTCTCCATCAATGGTTGATGAGATCATGAAGCTTGGTGGCAAGTCCTTCCTTGCAAATAAGATAGGCGCGAAAGTAGTTGAGGAAATGGTTACCCAAGAGAAGGCAACCGCAGCTGCGTCCATCAAGTCAGGTACAGAAACCGCATTTGATAAGAAGTACTCTCAAGAGGATCTTAAGAACATGTCTATCGAGGAACTGGAAAAGATATTACCGCACGCTAACTAAATTACTAGCATTATAAGTTTATTAGTTTGTTGGCAAAGCGGCCAATACTATGGCATCAAACAACCTAACAACAGGTTTGACCGACCACATGAGTACTTTCTACGATAAAGTATTCCTAGAGCGAGCAAAGCTCATGCTTGTCCACGCAGTGGGAGCACAAGTTAAGAAAATCAAGCGAAACATGGGTAAGACTGTACAGTGGAACCGAATGACCCCACTAGCAGTTGCTACATCAGCTATCACTGAAGGAACTACTCCATCAGCAGTAGCTATGTCTACAACAGCTGTTTCAGCTGCTGCAGCACAGTACGCAAACTACACTCAGACTTCAGACCTATACGAATTGACTTCAATCGACGAAGGTCTTAAGGAAGAAGTAGACATCATGGGACAGAACGCTGGAGAAACTATCGACACACTCATCCGTGATGAGCTAGACGGTGGTGGAACTGCACAGATCGTAAACTCATTGGCTCTTACAGCTGTTACAGCTACAGACATCATCGATGGTGTTGAGATCCGAAAGGCTGTTCGAACTCTAAAGCTTAACAAAGCTCCTACTTTTGAAGGAGGACTCTACTACGGAATCATCTCAGTTACAGTAGCTGCAGACCTCCGTGGAGACAGCGAGTGGCTTGACGCTAACCGATACGTAAACGCTGAACTCATCAAGAATGGTGAAATCGGACGTTTGCACGGTGTTAAGTTCTTCGAAACTAACAACGAGATGGTATCAGCTGACGCTGGATCAGGTAACGTAGACATCTACACTACTTTTGTATTCGGAAAGCACGCTTACGGTATCGTTGACATCGAAGGTCAGTCAGAGCCAAAGATTCTTGTAAAGAATCCATCAGCTGGTGACACTAGCAACCCTCTAGACCTATACTCAACTGTAGGATGGAAGGTTCTCTTCGTCGCTAAAGTTCTTAACTCAGCATGGGTTATCGAGCTAAAGACAGCTGCTACAATGGGATCTAACTAAGGTTAAATCTTAATTGAGCTTATTTCTTGGGGGGACTACCAAACTAATCCTCCCAAGGAGTTTGGAAGTAAGCTCAGTTAGGTTGTGTTGCCAACCAATATTATGACTACAAAAGATTTTGAATTAAAGTTACAAAAAGAAATAGACGAGAAGCTGAACATCCGAGTAAACCCTAACCATGACGACATTGCAGGGGTGTATTGGGGAGATGAGTACGTGGGAGTAGCAGTACCACCCAAAGAGATTCACGAAGATGTAAGTTATGGGTACACAGACGCACTGGGAGTACCATACAAGACAATAGACACAGCCTTCGCTATGGTCAAAGGAAAGCTGGTATCATTAAAAGCCTTTTTAGCCGAAGAACAAAATGTCTAGTATTTTCAAAGTATGTATAGCCGACAACATTGTCGAAGAGAAGCTCAAGCAGTATTACGGTAAGGACTATAAGCTCGATTTGGACATTCGCTACCAAGTAGAGAGCGCAAAGACCAAGATCGACATCATTTTCACCAAGGACAACAAGGCACTGTGGATATTTAAGTACAAGAAGGAGTACTACATGAACGTTATCGACGGTATCTTCTTGAAAGACAAATACACAGTCCTCGATGTGTACACAACCCTTATCGAGAACGCCATTGCAAGCCTAAAAGCTATCAAGACTGCATGAAGATCTTAATGATCATGACTGACTGGGAAAGCCCCTACCGCCGTGCTACAGGAGAGTACGGTGGTATCGGCTATTACCGAACAATGAAACCAGCAGAGTATCTGAGGAAGATAGGCTGGGAAGTAGACGTTGCAGGCATGGAGCTAGCAGAGAAGATCGACCAAAACAACAGATTTGAGTCATACAAGAAGCTATTTATGCCGTATGACCTTGTGGTTATCAAACAAACAGATGTAAAGCAGTCTGGTGAGGTGATTGGAGCAGCGAAAGACCTCGGAGTGCCCATAATCATGGACTTAGACGACAATATCGTAGAAATATCCCCAGATAACCCAGTTTACGAGAAAGGTTATGGTGACGGAGACAAGGGAGTGAAGAAAGCACTAGCTGTAGCTGCTATGTCCATGGTAGATGGCCTGTTTGTCTCCACACAACCACTCAAGGACTACTATGAAGGCTACCTAAAGGACATTTTCAAGATAGAAATGCCTGTATTCGTGCTTCCTAACTGTTGCGACCCAGAAGATTGGAAGAAACAACCCAGAAACAAGGAAAATTATGTGAATATCGGTTGGCATGGCTCCATAACTCATGATAAAGACCTTTCAATAGCAACTCCAGCCATAAAGAAGCTCATAGACAAGTATGATGCTCACTTTGAGGTAGTAGGAGGGGTACGTGCAGACAGTGTGGATAAAGTATTCCATGGATGGGACGACAAACACTTTAAGAACCTCAACGGAGTGGCAGGAACACCATCATGGCGTGGATTCCCTGAGCTTCTTGCTTCAAGGAGATGGGATATAGCTATCGCTCCTTTAGTAAACGACGCTTTCAATCAATCCAAGTCGCACATCAAATGGCTAGAGAATTCGCTTCTAGGAGTGCCGACTATTGCTAGTGGAGTATATCCCTACAAAGAGCCAATACATGGCACAGAGACGATTGTGGACGGTCTGACGGGCTTTCTGGCGGAGGACGACGAATGGCAAGAGAAGCTGTCATACCTAATCAAGAACAAAACAGAGCGGAGGATAATGGGAGAACGTGCGAGAGAGTTTGTGACCGAGAATTGGACGTACGAAAAAAACGTACACTTATGGGACGAAGCCTTACGTAGTTTTCTATAATGAGGATGGGGTAGTCTAAGGACTCGCAACACCCTATCCTCTTTATAGTACGTTACGTACAAATATGGTATAATATAACAGACTAACGTTGCGATGGTCTCATTTTAACTATGGCAATACAATTCTCAGACACAACTAACAAGAACGGTCTAGTACAAGCTTGCGAAGACTTGTGCTTTGGTGGTGAATACACCAAAATCTCAGGAAACACTAATCTACTAGCTAGGTTTACTCGCTATATAAACGACGGGCTCAACAGAGTACAGTCAGTCATACTAGCCTCCGACACACGGTGGCAATTTGATGATAGCAACTATACTGATTATCCTATTGGTAACACAGACCTAGTAGCAGGACAGCAGGATTACACACTCGATGATGCACAGATGAAGATTGAACACGTGTACGTTAAGGACGCTAACGGAGACTTCCGTGTAGTACTACCGATTGATGAGCTAGATATTAAGGCATCAGGAGTATCACCGACAGAGTTTATGGAGTCAGATGGTCTACCTAAGTACTACGACAAGAAAGCTAACGCATTGTTCCTATACCCAGCACCAGCAGCCGCAGATGTTACCACTTCTGGGGGTCTTCGTGTTGCATATCAACGTGGGCCTAGTTACTTTGCTACCTCAGACACCACAAAGTCTCCTGGTATCCCAGAGCTATACCATGCGCTCATTTACCGAATTGCAGCATTTAATTACTTTATAGATTCAGTACAGACCAGTCAGGCAAAGAACATGAAAGTTATGATCGAAGAAGAGGAGGAAAGGATCAAGGCATTCTACAACACGAGAGACAAGGACGATCGACCCCAATTACGAGTTAAGCGCGTCAGTTACGTATAAGGCTTATGGCAACATGGGACAACAACGAGAAGCCAGGAATGGCAGGAGGAGGATGGGACTACAATGAGCCAAACATGACATACGATGAAGACATTGACCCAGATTCCCAATTAACAGTTTATTACAACGGGGTAGGTACTGTCCCAGCCTGGACAGACGTATCCAAATCATAGTATGACTATAGTTTATCCAACCAGCCTTGATTCGTTCTCGAATCCTACGGGCTCAGACAAAGTAAATAACACGACAGACGCACTGAAGCACGCTACTCAGCATGCAGATGCTAATGACGCTATTGAAGCCCTCCAAGCCAAGGTGGGTATTGATGCTTCCACACCTTCAGCTACTAAGGTTCTAGGAGGAGATGGGGCAGGACAGTCTACATGGCGTACCGTAAAGACAGAAGACATTGACGCTACAGATAAGTCAGGATCAGACGCAACAATCATCACGGGAACAGCAGGAACCAACGGTAACGCTTCTCAATGGAACGCAGACGGGGACCTCGTAGACGGTCAAGTAATGCCAGCGTCAGATATTGTGGGTATTTCAGATACACAGACACTTACTAACAAAACAATCGGAGTGTCACAGCTTTCAGGGACCGTAGCTATTGCCAACGGAGGGACGAACGCGTCTACCCAAACTGAAGGGTTTGACAATCTAGCTCCGACAACAACAAAGGGTGACCTTGTCGTTCATGATGGGTCAGATAATACGAGAGTCGCGGTGGGGTCTAACGACCAAGTGCTTGTTGCAGACAGCGCAGAGTCGGCTGGTGTAAAATGGGCAGCTGTTGGTACGCTGCAAACAAATAAGGTGCACCTTACAACCTCAGATACTACAGCATCTGGGTCTACGTCGGAGACCTCTTTGGGGTCGTTTACTTTGAATGGCAACACACTAAGCACCAGCAACATTGTCAGAGTTACTTTTTTCTTAACAGGGGGTAACTTGCGGAACGGTGGGTCTGACCATGCTTTTAAGGTAAAATACGGTTCAACAACTTTAGCAAGCCATACTCTTGGGGAGACGGGGGCTAGTGAACTAAGTTACACGGGTAAGGTTGTACTGAATCTTTATGGAAATGGCGGCACAAGCGCACAGGAATCTCACTCTGAGCTCCATGCATCCTTAGGGCCTACAGCTATAGGTAGTGGGGCATCTGGAATTTCTAATACATACGTAGTAGCAACAGGGTCAGCTACTGAAGACAGCACGACCAATTTAGATATTGAGTTAACGGTCCAGTATTCAGTTACAGCTGGTTCAAACACGGTTACATGTTCTGCTATACTTGCGGAGTTAATTTCATAGGAAAATATGACACCAGAAGAGAAACAACAATTTGAAGACATGCGGAGGCAGCTTGAAGAAGTAAAGAAGATGCTTGAGTCAGTCCTGAATGTCCACAACGACGATTTCATTGAAAAAGTTGTTGACAGTCGGGTGAAGAGATTTGCTGACGTCACTGACTCTGATGTAACAATTGTGGCAGTAGACAGCAACGGTGACAGTGTGAGCGTGTATGATTTTCCTGATAAGTGGAAAGTGTTCGAGTATAAGGGTGCGCTCTACAGGATCCCTGTTTATTTAGAAAGTAGATTTTAATTATTATGTCGTTTGAGATTCCAGGCCCACAATCAAGACAGTTTCAACAGTACAACCGCAGTAACCTCTTCGGGACTCTTGATAGTACATTTAATATTGACTTAAACACTAACCAGGGGGCCGTGAGAACTACTGGCATGATTAAAGCTTTCGATGAAGACACTGAATCAGACTTCGAGGAACTAGCAGCAGTAGAGTTCTACGGCAACGATGTGTACCTACTGTCTGCGAATAATGTTTACAAGTCTGCGACACCCTTCCCGAGTAGTGGGTTCACCAAGGTTGCGACACCAGCGTCTGTGGAGGTGCTCACTGCAGACATGAAAGAGTTTAATGATTATGTGTATGTTTCTACTATCCCCCAACTAGGTGGGACGATGTTCGTCTATAAATACGATGGGAGCTCATGGACTACTGTTGGGAGTATTGGGAGCGCAGATGGGAACACTTTGTTGGAGAAGTTCGGGGACAGTATTTATGTTGTGCTTAACTTTGTTGAAGTGCGAGCAATATCTAAGGCTGATGTAATCTCTACTACTACGGGTACACTAGACTTGGCGCTACCTACAACATACCCAGACGGGTACTCTATTACAATGCTCAAGGCTGCTAACGACAAGCTCTGGATTGGTCTTACTGGAGCAGGGGGGAATAAGGGTCTTGTATACACATGGGACGGTTCAACACAGAACACGCCAACATCACGTTTTGATCTCGATTACGGGGTTGTGGCGGGTATTATAAAAGATGGTATCCCATATGTTGTGGACGCTATCGGGCGACTGATGCGTTTTAATGGTGCGTCTTTCACAGAAGTAGCAAAACTACCTATAGGCCCGTACCCACTGGAGGGTAATGAACAAGAGGGGCACTTTAAGTGGATTCACCCTAACGGGATAACTATTAAGGACAACGAGATTCTCATAAATATAGCCAACGACGTTGGAGGGCTAGACACAACACCAGAGAAGCTACCTTCTGGTATTTGGGCGTATAATGAAACAAACGGTCTATACCACAAGCACTCGGTTACCGCATCAGATAGTGGAAGTAAGTTAGATTACGGGCAGAACCAGATTGACCGAGCTGGAGCACTAAAGTATATAGCACCATCGAATGGCTCAACCTCAGCGAATGGGGATATAGTTGCTGGAGGGGTGTTCTACCCTGGGTCTTCGGGAACACGAAAGTACGCTGTGTACTACAACGACGTTCTGGACACAACACAGAAGTATGGATACTTTACTACTATAAAAATCTTTGGGAATATTGAGGAAAGTTGGAGCAAAGTTTATGCCACATATAAAAAATTACTCAACAGTGGAGACAAAATTGTGGTAAAATATAGGACAGAGGAGGACGTCCCCACTCAGGCAGACATTACTTGGGTAGATACGGACACATTCACAACGACTGACAATGTTTCTGCGTATGCAGAGGGTGACGAAGTTGAGATAGTGCGCGGAGAGGGTGGAGGTAAGTGTGCGCACATATCGTCTATCTCAGAAGCGGGAGGAACGTACACAGTAAACCTAGACGACACATTCACTGGGGTAACCACGAACACAGCAATAGCGAGGTTCTCTAAGTGGGTTAAGGCAGGAGAAACAACCTTCGACGACGGAATGCAATGGAGAGCCTTCGGAATGCCAGTCAAAAATAGATCACCTTGGGTACAGTTCAAAGTGTGTATGCAATTCACTGGGGAGAATGAACTATATAAATTAAAAGCCATCAACGAGTCCACCGTTAAAGAATAATATGGATGAAAACTTAGCACAAAACCAAACAGAGACCACACCAGTAGCTGACACGACAGCAGTGGACACTACTCAACTAGAGCAACCACCAGTTCAAGTTGAACTACCAGAGCCACAACCTTTTTCGTTGGATCAACTATTCGGTGAGATAGACGAGTCACGTGTACAAGAGCTGCAGTCAAGCGATTCTGCTCTTATGTCTCGACTAGCAGAAGCGATGGGGGAGCAATCTCGGCAAGGTCAAAAGGTAGCAGCATTTGAAGAAGCTGCTGGCCTTTCTGGGCTGCGGAGTGAGCTTACAGACATCGAGAATGAGCTACGACAAAAGAGTCTAGGGTTTAAGCGAGATCTAGAAGCCCTACAGGATGCCACAGGGCTTACAGCAGCACAAAAGAATGCACGCCTAGAAGACGTGTCGCGAAGGCAGAACCGAGAACTAGCAGACCTAGAGGTTATCCGCCAATCTCGTTCTGGTAGGTTTGAAGATGCTCGTGCAGCGGTTGATCGAAAGGTGGAGCTGATGGTCGCCGACCAAAAAGCTAAGGTGGAGAACCTAAAGTTCTTTATTGAGCGCAATGATGATCTACTTTCGACCGCACAAAAGGCCGTGCTTGATCAACAATTGAAAAGGCAAGACTTCGAGATGCGCAGAGTTGAAAGGAACGCCACTAATCTTGAAAATGCAAAACTTGACCTCATGAACAATATTATGGCGAATGGTGGAGGAAATGAACTAGTCAAGAGGGTGCAGTCTGCGGAGTCCATATCAGATGCAATCAGCATTGCTGGGCGGTTCGGGTCATCACTACAGACACAATTACAGAGAGCGCAGTTGAACAAAATAAACATGGAAGTCGCATCTATGGAGGCTCGTGAACGGGCTATAAAGCAGGGTGAGGTGAGACTAGACAAAGATCAGGTAAATATCGTGATGAAGCTGCAGGATGATTTTGACAAGCAATCAGGAGAATTTATTAAACAAACAGATGCGTACAACAGAATATTGGCATCAGCAGAGGAACCGAGTGCAGCTGGTGACTTGGCTTTGATTTTCAATTACATGAAAGTGCTTGATCCAGGATCCACTGTGCGTGAGGGTGAATTTGCCAATGCACAAAACGCGGCTGGGTTACCAGGTAAAATTAGATCACTCTATAACAAGACAGTAAGTGGGCAAAGATTGAATGAAGAACAAAGGTCAGACTTTGTGGATCGTGCTGAGTTGTTGTACAAAGCTGGCTATACCCAGCAGAAATTACTAGAGAGTCAGTTTGAAAAACGAGCTGCGCAGTTGAATGTACCAGGGGATTATGTGATACGAGATGTTGCCTCTGTGTCGTTTGATGGAGTTGCAGGTATGGAAGAGGGAGCCAAGGGAGCAGCAGAAATAAAAGACACAGTTACAGACGCGTATACTTCTAACCCACAAATCCGTCCGATTATAGAGTCATTGTACAGTGCGAACTTTACAGATGCTCAAGTGTTGGAATATTTACAAATTAACAACCAAATTGACTAACATGCTTACCCCAGAACAAATCAAACAAATGGATGCTATTACTGGGTTCTCAACACCAGCAACTCAAGGTACTGGGAGTACCAGAATTAGTGAACTGCAGGAACTTGTGGCACAAGAGGACGGGAACATCGGAACTGGATTTGAACCAGCTCGCGAGTTTGAGCCAAGAGAGCCTATTAAAAATATCGGTCGCACACTTTTGAATATTCCAAGGTCTGGGAAAGAGCTTGTTAAAGCTGTGGGTGGGGCTATCACACACCCAAAACGAACAGTAAAGGCAGTAGTTAGTGCTGTTAAGGGAGCAGGTGAGGCAATCGGCGAAGCTGCGCTTGAAAAAACTGAATTTGGGAGACGTTTCTTGGAAATGGCTAACCAGCGTCGTATCGAACAAGGTTTGCCAGAACTACAGCGTGATGCCCAAGGGAACCTACAGGCTGAGGGCACACAAGACCTGGAAACAGCAAAACAGATAGGTGCATTTTTCAAGGAGCGTTACGGTGGGATTGAGAACGTGAAAGAAAGCGTTGTTGAAGATCCAGTGGGTGTATTGGCTGATGTCGCAGCAGTTGTTTCAGGTGCAGGTGCGGCAGTGAAGGGGGCTGGAACTGTTAGTAGGGTAGGAAGAGTGTCGCAAGTTGGTGAGGCAATCACTAAGGCAGGGCAGGCACTAGAGCCGCTGTCTGTGGCAGGGAAAGCTGCATCTCAGTCTATTAGCTTCTTGTCTAAGTTTCGCCCTAAAAAGGGTGGGGCAATATCTGAGATAGCGTCAGACGTGGCTCCGTTTTCAAGGTCTGCTATAACCGAAGGGGGTGTAGTTAAAGCTTTAGATCTTACACCTGGGGATGTGTCAACATTTGAAAAACTAACAGGTAACAAGTTGAGCGATTTTGTGCTGAAAGAAACACGTGCTAACACACAAAAGGGCCTACTGAGGGATCTTGAAGAATTAAAAATAGTGTCAAAAGACCAGGTGAGGAGCTTGATTGATGGTGTAGAAAAAACATATACAGGAGACCAGGTTGTACGTGTTACCCAAACACTAGACATGCTAGAAGATGTTTATAAGAGCCTACCAGCAGGAAACGAGGACATAATTAAGCAGATACAAGATCTGAAGGCCAAGGGTACGTACACATTGAATGACTTCCAAACTACAAAAGAACTATTGGACGACTCTTTTGGGAATAAAATCTTTGATAAGACAGGAGGAGTTAAAGACAGCGCAAGAGCAAGAGGTGCAGCTAATATAAGAAGGGACATTAAGACATTTATTGAAGACGAAGTGTCAGCCAATATCGGAGGCGATAAAGGGAATGTTATTAAGGAACTAAATAATAAGGTTCAGTCTTCGTTTGAGCTTGAAGAGATGGTTCTCAAGAGGGCTGCAAAAGACCTCACACGACAAGGTGCGACAGTCTTCGAGTTATTATTGGGTGTAGGAGGTTTCTCACAATTTGGGGTGAGCGGCGCATTAGGGGTTCTTGCTGCAAAAAAACTTACGGAGTCACCAGCATTTAGATTATCACTAGCGCGAGCAGTGAGTAGCTTGAACAAGGGTGTCGTGAAAGATCTTGCCAAGCAAGCAAAGAGCGGAAAGTTCACTGAGGAGTCATTGAAAGTCTTGGACGCGCTAAAAGAAGAGGCAGCAGCTAATGCCCAGTTTATAGAATCAGGAGCGCAAGGTTTACGATCGGCAACCGAAGATGGCGACCAATAGTAGAAATGCACCTATAAATATCAGGAATCCTAATGCAAAATTTAGTATAAACATACCCTCACACTACCAAACATTACCAAATTGTCAACACTTTATCCACATATGGCTACAAAACAACAAAAACGAACAAAAGATCTACAAGAACTTGCTGCCCTCGGCGGGGCTGACAAGGAACTTTTGTTGCTAGATAAAATCCACGAACTAGAAGACGTAATGGAAAAGGAAACGTCTGTTTTGGGTACGCTAGACAAGGTGCGTGGTAAAGATGGTAAGGATGGGCGTGATGGTAAGGACGGTGCTCAAGGCCCTCGGGGTGTTCAAGGTATCAAAGGCCCTAAGGGTGACAAGGGTGACGCAGGTAAAGACGGCAAAGATGGGAAGGATGGTGTAGACGGTAAGGATGGTCGTGATGGTGTTATCGCAGACCTTAACCTACTTGCTGGTAAAGTAGCCACAGTAGTAAACAAGCTACGTGGAGACCAACAACTAGATGCACGCAACCTCAAGAACCTACCAGATGCAGCCAAGGAAGTATTGCTTACAGACGACGTTGTAGCAGAGTTTCGCAAGAAGATAGGCTTTGTACCCAACCCATACGCTGGAGGCTCAGGAGCGACGTTTTTGAGCTCTATGAGGGACGTTAACAAGGCTTCTGTACAAGGAGCAACCAACAACCAGGTACTAGCCTACAACTCAACAACTAAAAAGTGGGAAGCCCAGACCAATAGCTCTGGTGGGTTTACAATGGGCGATACTATCACAGGAGGTACAGACACACGCGTGCTATTTAACGATGGGAATACAGTAGGGGAAGACGCAGAATTTACATACAACAAAACAACAAACGCCCTTACTGTAGACTTGGCAACAATCCACACACCAGAGACCAACTCGATAATAATAGGAACAGTAAGCCCATCACTCTCAAGCGCAGTAAGTAACACCTTCCTAGGTATTAACGCAGGAGCAGCTTTGGTTGGGGGTGACTTTAACACAGCCATGGGTAAAGAGTCTTTGCAGTCAATGACAGGGGGTGGGTCAAACACTTCTATTGGTTCAGCTGCAGGTTCAGCAATAACAACAGGAAGCAACAATACACTTCTTGGGCGTAATGCTGGTAACACATTGCTAGACGGGGACGAGAACGTGGTTATCGGTAGTCAGGCAGACGTAACATCAGAAACAAACGGGTCTATAGTTATCGGTGCATCAGCAACAGCCACTGCGGACAATCAGCTAGTTATGGGTAGTGAGGCGACATTCGTAACAGATGTGTACATTGGAGAAGGAGTTACAACTACTACCCCAGCAGACATCACCTACCACGGGTCAGATGCGTCAGGCACAGATGTTGCAGGGGCAGATATGATACTGCAGCCGTCACGAGGAACAGGAACAGGAGTAGGTGGAGACTTTGTGGTTAAATACACACCAGCAGGTACTACAGGTAGTTCGCTCAACGCAGCAGCAGAAGGCTTAACTATAGCAGGTGCAGATGGTCGCAACTCAGCTACAGGATTCCTAAACTCAGCAGCATCAGGGGGAGAGGTGCTATTCCATAATCACACACTCTCACTAGCTACATCAGGGACACAATCAGGCACAGACTACTTTGCATCAGGAGGCTCTTTGAACCTTACAGGTACAGGAAACATGACCGCAGACGTCACTAATAACGCCATCTGGGCAGCTAACGGTGGCGCGGTTAAAACCACAGGGACACACACATTCAACACACCTATCGTTGGTACAGCAGGTAAAGCCATGATTTCTGGTGGAGCTACACTAACAAACCTAATCGGTATGGTAGGGGTTGGGGTAGACGCAGGGGCAGGAACCGTCACAAATATGATGGGTGTACTTGCACAGAACATAAAGGCAGGTGGTTCTACAATAACCAACATCATCAACTACGGTAGCTCGGCTATCACAGGTGCTTGTACTAATGCCATGGGAGTCAATGTTGCAGCAGCTACAGGAGGAACCAACAACTTTGGTATTTTGATTGACGCAATGGCAGGTACTAACACCTCAAACTTTGGTATCGACATTGGCAACGTTTCAGGAGCAGCAGTAAACTACGCTATCCGAACAGGTACTGGGATAGTTGATTTTGGTGATGACACTAATATTACAGGTGACCTAGATGTAACAGGGAACATTACAACGCAATCTGGAGGTAACCTGACCCTAGACGGAACACTTAGGGTAAACGGAGCAGGAGCCTCAGATGTAACAGGTGACTTTAACATGAAAGCTAGTGCTACGGTCGCTGATGACCTCCAAGAGGCACAGGGAGCTAACACTGCAGCAACTACCAACCTATCACTAGGGCAGACAGGTAACGCATTCAAAATCACAGGCACAACCACGATTGACTCGCTATCAGATACAGCGTGGCAAGATGGTTCTAGGGTTATGTTGTACTTCTCTAATGATATTACCGTCACGAACGCAGCAGCAGGACTTACAGGGGACGACAGACAAATAGTTTTACAAGGTGGGCGTGACATGCAAGCACAAGACGGAGATGTTTTGGTACTACGCCTCATGACAAACGTGTGGGTAGAGCAGTCACGACAGTGTGCTCTAGAGAAGTACCCAGACGTTACAGCCTCAACCCACACACCACGAAACACAAGCAAGTTCTTCAGTGGGGACTGCGCATCAAACGCTATCACCTTCAACCTACCAACCGCAGCTAGTTGTCAGGGTCACGAGTTTACATTTGTGAAGACAGACTCAGGTGTCAACACAGTAACGATTGACGGTAATGGTTCAGAAACTATTAACGGAGCAACTACTCAAACGCTATCCAACCAGTACGACAGCATGACCATATGGAGCGACGGCGATGAGTGGTTTATAAAGGCACAAGGGTAATCACCAAATATGGTATAATATAGATATGGCACGATCAATAAAATTCAAGAACGAATCACAACGCGACAAGCCTCGTGGGGAGCGAGCAGTCATTATTCCTACAGCCGACACTGAGATGACTATTGCAGAGATAGAAAGGGAGATTGCAAAGTACACAGTGTTCAAAGAACGAGCGCAAGCGGAAGTAGATGCGCACACTTCAAAGGTTACAGAGCTTCAAGCAGATTTAGACGCTGCTGAGGCATTGTAAATTATTAACTAATGTAAAAAACATTATGGAAACACCAGCAAAAATGCAAGCAGTTATTGAAGCAATCGAAGAGTTGCGAGTAGCAGCAGAAGCAGAGAAAGAACAACTTATCGCTATGAGTAGCGATCACGAGTACTTCAAGGTATACGTAAAAGCAGAAGCATGCGCACAACAATGTGGAGAAACACTTGCAGCAATGCAAGCAGGACAATAGCCTTTTCTTATAGCCCCTTTACGGGGGTTATATAGAGCAGGTTTGCTCATACGCTTATGAAAGACGAGTACGTTACAAGAGATTGGGTAATACGCTTCACTCTTTGGGTTATAGGTATCCTTGGGGTGCTTTCTATGTCGTTATTCGCAGCTAACCTTGTGAGTAATGTACGCTTACAACATGATGTCGAAGTGTTGCAAGAGATTTTATTAAATACTGAGGTGATAGTAATTGATGAGCACTAAACGAAAAACAGCAAAGATGAA
>Ga0208645_1001816_pt1 | contig 17929 bp, 25 predicted proteins | sample VirMetDEL_Sep_01_FD_184519 | JGI IMG/M metagenome (GOLD analysis project Ga0208645, IMG submission 184519) | Aqueous microbial communities from the Delaware River and Bay under freshwater to marine salinity gradient to study organic matter... | ecosystem: Environmental > Aquatic > Marine >... | reverse complement strand
TGGGTGCGATGCCACACATCGTTCATGGCTGTCTCAAGCTGTGCGGTGTAGTACTTGTTATAGTGTGCCTTGATCTCGTCCGCTGCTTCGTTGGCAATGTCGATGCGGAAGTCACCCGCGTCTGGTAGCGGTATGTATGTGAGACGGAACTTGAACTTGGATCGTAAGCTGTCGAGCGTGGGATAGTCGTCGCGCACAAACAGTGCGCCTAGCTTGGCCTGTGCCTGCATAATCTCCCAGTCGTATGCGTCCAAGAAGTTGTTAACGAGCCTGTTAAATTCGTCCTGCACTGCGGTCATGGCCTCGTTGTATTTGAAATACTGAGCCGTGGGTAACAGGCGCAACCCAGTGTCCGACCAAGGCATTGTCATGCCATAGTGTACGTTACGCGAGTTCGCCACAAACTTCTGTACCGCAGTCAATTCGGCGCAGTCACCGAGTAACTTTTTGTTCACGTTCGCCACACCTGATGCAGCGTTGTTTGTCTCTGTAACATCTTTAGATGCACGTCGATCTAGCTTGCGCCCAGTCCAGTGCGAGACACTGAGTTCGACAAGCATCGACGATGATGAAATGGTAGGCGCGTGTGCGTCTGGTGCGGGGTTAGTCATTGCAAGTACGTTGTTCATTTTCTTCTCCATTTGTTAGTGGCGTCACTAACTTATGACGCCGTGTATTTGTTCAGACCTTTTAGGTCTTTGGGGTTAGTCACTAGGGTTGCACCTTGCTTGTGTGCGATTGGTGCGATGCACCACCCTAGCCTTGCTGTGACCGCAGCTTCTTCGCCACACTCTAAGCAAGTATCGTATCCGAGTTGTCGGCGGCGTTCGGGGAACGGATCACCGCACTCGGTGCAGGTTGCGTATGCGTTGCAGTATGTTGTCATAACTTGTTAACCTCCTATGGTTTGTTTGCGTTTTGCTGGGTACCAAACGTACCTACTCGTCGCTGAAGCGGCGTTTGACATGAGGGTTAGTTTTTAGGTGGCTGCTGAAAGCTGCGCGGGGTTCATGGGCAGGGTCATTGTCTGCGTTCCATTTAATAGTTTTATACCCTTGGCGTACGCGGTGGACGTAGTTGCCATCGGCGACATAGTCGTCGTACAGGGATTGCAGTTGTTGTCGTGTCATTTAGTATTCCTTGTTAGTGCGTCACTAACAGTGTCGTTGGGTGACGCTTGGTTGTATTTGGTAGTATATGTGATTGTCCTTATATAATAGCATAAGTTGTAGCTTATGTCAAATGTTGACAGATAATGGTATCTAATGACATCCGTGATAATGTACTGAAATGTTCTAACACGTGGCTCTGTAAGTGGTTGAAAACACAGTAATGTTCGAAAGTTCTTAAAAAGTATATATATATATATATGGGGATAAAACGTTGTGGTTGGGGGTTTCGCATCTGCGAAAGAGGGGGGAACAGTTTCGGGGATATATATTAAAAAAGTGCGAACATTTGGAACATTATAATGATTTCAATGACTTAGCTGCGAACATTAGCCAAAAATTTGCGAACATTTGGAACATTACTTTAAAATCAATAACTTAGCTGTTTTGCGTGTTAGTGCGTCACTAACAGTAACTTGTCAGGCGTTACGCTACTCTAAGAACTGGTATCACTTGTTAGTGTATCACTAACAAAAAAAGCCCCGCGTAGTGCGGGGCAGTAGGTGTTATTAGCAATGCGTGTTTTGTATAGCATGTTGTGAGGCGCTGCGCAACTCTAAGAACTGGTATCAGGTGTTAGTGACACACTAACGAAACATATCGTGAGATGTAATGTTCTATCAGGCGCTGCGCAACTCTAAGAACTGGTATCAAATCCCCCGCCGAAGCAGGGGATAAGTTGTCATCGTTTGATGAGTGTGAACGCTGCCTGTCGTGGGAACGTGTGACCATGCTCTGCCATGATGCGGCGTTTGTTGGTGATGTAGTCAATGTCGCGCTGATCCATTGTCTCGCGCATGTAAGGTAGGAAGTGATTGAATTTATCGTCATCCCATTTTGCGATGACGTCGAGAGCGGATTGAAAGATATGTTTCATTGATTGTCCTAACATGTTTAGAGGCGTGGGCATTGCTGCCCACGCGGTTGGCTTATTTGGTTTTGATGCCATGCGGGATGCCCGCTTGGATTTTGGCATCGACGATGCAGTTCATGAAATCGACCACGTCGAATTCCCACTCATTCGCCTGAACGATTTTCTCGACGTTTGTTAGTGCATCCACTAACTTATCGATCGCGGCCTTTGGTTGTCGCGCCGCGCGGGTATCGTCCATGCCCTCACGCTTTTCCAAGCCACGCTTGAAGTCGTTGCGGCGTGCGCCAATCTGCTGCTGCCAATAGCGTTTCTCGGCCTTGTCAGCGTCTTCAAGCGACTTGGTTGGCTTGGCAAGCAATGCTTGCGCGGCCTTCGGGAACCCCGCAACAATCGCGGTATTGATACCGTCGAACTGCTCAGGCGATGCAGTCGAACCGTCCGACTTAGGCGATATGAAATCAGTCGAGCGCATGTCCGCCGCGACTAGGGCGTCGATGGATGACGCCATCTTGCGTGTGGCAGACTGGACGGCAGATACCGCGGCAGTGATGATTGTTGCGACTTCGGGATTCAAAGAAATATTAGACATAGGTAAACTCCTTATATGTCAGATTGAAATATCGGTTGGCCTCATTGCCCTGCCGATAACCAAGTAATGACATGTTAGTGCGTCACTAACAATAGATAACGCCCAGATAATATCGGATACCATTGTTCACTAGCGGATGATAAGCAATGTTAGTGTAGCACTAACAAAACGCCAGAACGCGACCCATACCCCACCCCCACCCCGCCTTTGTCTGTTTGGGACTCCACACTTCCTTATGTATTACTAATTCACACAAACAAATCGGTTCCCAACCTTTCAGGCTGTCCGCTAGGACAAAAATATCCCGGGTTTTTAGTAAATAAAATCAAAGACTTAGCGTTTTTCTACCCCCCAACTTTCGGCGGCGTACACAGCGATACCCCCCGTCAATGGTACCTAAAAGTATCCCGTGCGAAAAAATCGCTACGCTACAGAGTCTTGCGAAATTATGATAAAGGAACTACACTAATGGCATCGGCAACAAGCCTGCGACATGATATGACACTACAAATAACGCCTGAGACTGGGGTTCCAGTAGGCAAACGAGCACCAAAAATAGACTTGAAGGCCCGCGCTGCGGCGTGCGCTAAGACAGTGTCTTTACTTTCTACTCACGGATTAGACACTCAGCCGACTGGGGAAGACCAAGAAACCGCAGCCGCTCTAGCTGTTGCCTACGCAGCCGACCCCGACAAAGCCTCTAAAGCTGTTACAGATAAACGTGCATCGCAACTCACCCCTGCAGTGCTACAGGAAACAAATACTATCTTGTCAGAGTGGGGCCGTGGCGTTGTCGATTCCGCCGTTGCGGTACGTCACTTGGTTACCAATAAACTTATTACGGAAACTGAGAACCCAGACCCACGGGTGCGGTTGAAGGCGTTGGAGTTGCTAGGCAAGATCAGCGATGTGGGTCTGTTTGCAGAGAAGTCTGAGGTGACAATAACCCACCAGACAACAGATGATCTAAAAGAGAAGCTAAGACAGAAGCTGCAGAAACTTACCCGTGCACACACCCAAGACCCCATAGAAGATGCGGTTGTGTTGGATGGACATGCGGTAGACGTGGATAAGGAACTCGGGTTCGACGATGAATAAGATTGTCGATATTGGCGATGCCGAAATCGAAGCGCTACTTGAGCGACTGGATGACCTGACCCCTGAAGAAATGCAAGAGATCGACCAGATGGTGGACGAGCTGGCGACCCGCAAGGCGAATCAGTCAGCGTTCGATGACCTGTTGGCGTTCTGTAAGAAGATGGACCCAAACTATATCGTGGGGCGGCACCACCGCATCCTTGCGAATATGCTGATGGATATCGAGAAGGGGAACAAGGACCGTATATGTGTTAACATGCCACCACGTCATGGCAAGTCTCAGTTGGTCTCTATCTTCTACCCCGCGTGGTTCCTTGGGCGTAACCCTGATAAGAAGGTCATGATGGTGTCGCACACCACAGACTTGGCGGTAGATTTCGGGCGGAAGGTTAGAAACCTGATCGCAACCGATGCATATAAAGAAGTATTCCCCACCGTGGCGCTGGCTATCGACAGTAAATCGGCAGGGAGGTGGAACACAAACCAGAAGGGTGAGTATTTTGCCTGTGGTATTGGTAGTTCCATCGCGGGTCGAGGTGCCGACCTCCTCCTCGTGGATGACCCACACTCGGAACAAGACGTGTTGAACGGAAACTTTGAGGTGTTTGATCGTGCCTACGAGTGGTTTACGTTCGGTGCTCGGACACGTTTGATGCCGGGTGGTCGTGTTGCAATCATCCAAACACGTTGGCACCTCGACGACCTCACAGGCCGTGTAACTAGAGACATGGTGAAGAACGACAAAGCCGATCAGTATGAGATCGTGGAGTTCCCAGCCATCCTAGATATAAAGAAAAAGAACAAAGTTGTGCAGAAACCGCTCTGGCCTGAGTTCTTTGACATGGCAGCTCTTGAACGTACAAAGGCGTCGATGCCTGTGTTCCAGTGGAACGCCCAGTACCAGCAGCAGCCCACCGCCGAAGAGGCCGCGCTCATCAAGCGGGAGTGGTGGCAGATATGGGAGCACGACGACCCGCCCCCATGTGAGTATATAATAATGACGCTGGACGCCGCAGCCGAGACACATAACCGTGCCGACTTTACGGCTATCACCACGTGGGGCGTGTTCCTCAACGAGCATACTAACGCGCACAACATAATATTGTTAAATAGTATAAAAGAGCGTATGGAGTTCCCTGAGCTTAAACGCGTTGCGATGGAAGCGTATGATGACTGGGAGCCAGATGCGTTCATTGTGGAGAAGAAGAGTGCAGGTACAGCACTCTATCAGGAGTTAAGACGTATGGGTCTACCTGTTCAGGAGTTCACACCACACCGAGGGTCGGGCGACAAGCTCGCGCGGTTGAACTCTGTGGCAGACATCGTAGCTTCCGAAATCTGCTGGGTTCCTGAAACTCGTTGGGCTGAAGAAGTTGTTGAGGAGATAGCGGGATTTCCTTTTATGTCGCATGATGACTTAGTTGATGCTACAGTCATGGCACTAATGCGATTTCGTAATGGTGGGTTTATCCGCCTACCCACCGACGAACCAGAAGAAATGCAATATTTCAAACAACGCCGGGGCGGCTATTACTAAGGATTGAACTATGGCTATCGAAAAAGGAATATATTCTGCCCCAGAGGGGATCGAAGACGAAGAAATGGAGATGGAAGGTCAAGAAGTTGATCTGGACATCGAGATTGTAGACCCTGAATCGGTCACTTTGAGCGATGGGAGTATGGAGATTACTCTAGTGCCCGACGCCGAAGTGTCTGATATGGCAGATTTTGACGCAAACCTAGCTGATTTTATGGAAGATGGCGACCTACGAGAGCTATCAGATGACTTAGTCGGGCTGATCGAAGCGGATATCGACAGTCGGAAGGACTGGGTTGACGCCTATGTGCAGGGTTTGGACGTGCTTGGCTTCAAATATGAGGAACGTACGCAGCCTTGGGAGGGCGCGTGTGGTGTTTTCTCTACAATTCTTGCGGAAGCAGCCATCAGATTCCAAGCTGAGACAATGTCAGAGACGTTTCCAGCCGCTGGGCCTGTAAAAGTTAAGATTCTTGGGGACGAAACCAAGGAGAAGACTGAGGCAGCGCAACGTGTTAAAGCGGATATGAACTATGAGATCACCGAACGGATGATTGAGTACCGCTCTGAGCATGAGCGGATGCTGTACAGCCTTGGTTTGGCAGGTTCTGCGTTCAAAAAAGTGTACTTTGACCCTAATATGGGACGCCAAGTCTCTATTTATATCCCTGCAGAGGACGTAATTGTGCCATATGGCGCAAGTCACCTAGAGACAGCAGAGCGTGTTACGCACGTAATGCGTAAAACTAAGAACGAAATGATGAAGCTGCAGGCGGGTGGCTTCTATCGTGAGGTTGATTTAGGCGAACCACAGCCATACCACTCGGATATTGAGGAGAAGAAGGCCGAAGAGGGCGGATTCAACCTCACAGACGACAACAGATACGCGTTATACGAGTGTCACGTCGAGATGACTATACCGGGCGTTGATGACGAGGACGATTTACCTAAGCCATACGTTGTGACTATCGAACGTGGGTCAGGAGAAGTTCTATCTGTACGCCGTAACTACGAAGAATCTGACGAACTCACCATGAAGAACCAATTCTTCGTGCATTATCCCTATGTTCCGGGGTTTGGGTTCTACGGATTGGGTCTAATCCACATCATTGGTGGGTATTCTCGCGCAGGTACGTCCCTGATTCGCCAGTTGGTGGACGCAGGTACGCTATCTAACCTGCCGGGTGGTCTGAAAACGCGTGGTTTGCGCATTAAAGGTGACGATGCGCCCATCGAACCCGGTGAGTTTAAGGATGTAGACGTACCATCAGGCAGTATCCGTGATAATATCATGACATTGCCCTATAAAGAGCCGTCTCAAACACTCCTTACTTTGTTAGACCGTATTACGCAGGAAGGTCGCCGTCTCGGGGCTATCTCAGACCTAAACATCTCTGATATGTCCGCAAATGCACCTGTTGGTACAACATTGGCGCTCTTGGAGCGTACATTGAAGCCGATGGCAGCGGTACAGGCGCGTGTTCACTACGCTATGAAACAAGAGTTCAAGCTCTTGAAAGCGATCATCGCAGAACATGCCCCCACTGAGTATGCATATCTGCCTGAACGTGGGGAAGTTAGTGCACGTCAGCTAGACTATATGATGGTGGACGTGATCCCTGTCAGTGACCCTAACAGCTCTACAATGGCACAGCGTGTTGTTCAGTACCAAGCGGTGCTACAGATGGCACAGTCTGCCCCACAGATTTACGATCTGCCGATTCTCCACCGTGAGATGATGGAGGTTCTAGGAATTAAGAACGCAGATAAGATTGTACCAACAAAAGAAGACGCTAAACCTACAGACCCTGTCAGTGAGAACATGGCAGCGTTGATCGGTAAACCGATGAAAGCGTTTATCTACCAAGATCACCAAGCGCACATTGCATCCCACATGTCTTTCCTACAAGACCCCATGATTGCGCAGATGATAGGCCAAAACCCACAGGCCAAACAAATCCTTGCATCCTTGCAAGCGCACATCGCCGAACACCTTGGATTCCAGTATCGTCAACAGATCGAAGAACGTCTCGGCGCACCACTACCTGCACCTAATGAGGAGCTACCAGAAGAGATCGAAGTACAACTATCTCGCTTGGTGGCAGACGCAGGTAAACAACTTACTCAGTCTCATCAACAACAAGCCGCACAGCAGAAAGCGCAGGAGCAGGCAAAAGACCCAATGCTGCAACTTCAACAGGCAGAGCTTCAGGTTAAGGCCCAAGAGGTCGAACGTAAGAAGGTCAAAGATCAGGCTGATGCAATCATTAGAGCAGAACAGCTCAAACTACAGCAAGCAAAAGCAGCTACAGATGCCATGATTAAGGCTGAAGAGCTTAATGTAGATAAAACAGAACTCGCCATCGACGCTGAAGTAAAAGGCGTAGAGATGGAACGAGCACGCCGTGAAGCACAGGTTAAGACCGCTGTGGAGATGGCGAAACTACAACAACCAAAACGAGGAGAGTAATACTACATGGCAAAAACCGTCTTTGACGTGCTTATAGAAAACATCGATGAGCAAGTCTCATCTGCAGAAACCTTTCTATCAGGTGGCTCCGCTAAAGAGTACGCCGAGTATAGAGAGATTGTAGGTTTGATTCGGGGTCTCAATGCCTGCAAAACGTTTGTTCAAGACCTCTCGCGAAACTTTATGGAAGATGATGATGACTGAAGCAGCAGTTAAAATTACAAAAGAAGAAGAGTTTGAGGCACAGCTTCCTACTCCAGCAGGGTATAAGTTGCTTATTGCACTACCCAAAGCCTCGGATACTTACGAAGGGTCAAGTATCCTCAAGCCTGAAAAAGAGAAAGACCTAGACCATATTATGTCCATTATTGGGCTTGTTATGGACGTGGGTCCACAAGCGTACGCTGACAAAGACCGTTTTCCTAATGGTCCGTGGTGTAAGCAGGGTGATTACGTTATGTTCCGTATGAACTCAGGTACTCGGTTTAAGTTTGGTGGCACAGAATATCGTTTGATGAACGATGATAACATCGAGGCAGTTGTAGCTGATCCTCGTGGTATCACACGTGCATAGGAGGCAACATGGCTTTTCAGAAAGTAGAATTTGAATTTCCTGATGAGGAAAAGGACGACGACACAGTCGAGATTGAGATTGAGCCGTCATCCGCAGAACCTATGCAGAAGGGCAATAAGCCCCAAGAGACAGAGGTTGAAGTAGAAGAGGAAGCACCAAAGCAAAAAGCTAAGAAGCCTGCTCGTGCAGAAGAAGACGACGACTTTGAAGTTGACATAGTTGACGATACCCCGAAAGCAGATCGGGGGCGTACACCGTCTGATCCTCCTGAAGATGTTACTGAAGAAGAACTTGAAAATTATTCAGAGCAGGTTCAGAAACGCATAAAGCATTTTACTAAGGGGTATCATGACGAACGTAGGGCCAAAGAAGAGGCATTACGCGCACGTGACGAACTGGAACGTGTCACTCAGCAACTACTGGAAGAGAATAAAAAACTCAAAACCAGTAGCACAAAGAGTCAAACTGCTCTTATCGCACAGGCAAAGAAAAACGCGGAGACGCAACTAAATGCTGCCAAAAGTGCTTATAAGACAGCGTATGACTCAGGTGACTCTGATGCAGTACTAGATGCACAAGAAAAGCTATCAGATGCTAAGATTAAACTCGACAAGTTAAATAATCTTAAAGCACCAACTTTACAGGAGGAAGAAACTCCTGTAGCATCACAACCACAAACCGCCCCGGCACCTCAAGTCGATAAGCGGACTATGGATTGGAAAAACGCTAATCCGTGGTTTGGCCCTGATGATGAGATGACGAGCTTTGCGCTGGGGTTGCATAATAAGCTCGCCAAAGAGGGCATTAGTCCTCAAACAGAAGAATACTTCGAGAGGATTGACTCTCGGATGCGCCAAGTGTTCCCCGACAAGTTCGAGGACACAACACAAGTGGAAGTAGCCCCGGAGCCGAAGCGTAAAGCACAGGTCGTGGCACCAGCAACGCGCAGTACTGCGCCGAAGAAGGTGACTCTAACACGTACCCAAGTACAAATCGCGAAGAGACTTGGACTGACCCCACAACAATACGCCAAACAGGTTGCATTAGATATGAGGAAACAAAATGGCTGAGAATCGCATTGACCGCGAATTACAGACGCGCGAAAAAACTGTTCGTAAAAAGTCTTGGCAGCGCCCGGAAACTCTTCCGTCGCCAACACCTGAAGACGGATATTCCTACCGCTGGATTCGTGTAAGCACTCAAGGCAATACAGATGCCACGAATGTTTCTTCTAAATTACGTGAAGGTTGGGAACCTGTAAAAGCAGCAGACCACCCAGAGATCACACTTGTTACTATTGAGAACGAACGTTTCTCAGACAACGTGGTTATAGGTGGCTTGATGCTTTGTAAGGCTCCAACAGAGTTAGTCGAAGAGCGGAATGATTACTATAGTACTCAGACCAAATCGCAGATGAACGCTGTAGATAACAACTTCATGAGAGAAAACGACCCTCGTATGCCTCTCTTTAACGAGAGAAAGACGAAGGTTACATTTGGTAACGGAACTTAATAGGAGCTTAGAATGGCTTATCCTACTGTAAGTGGTCCTTATGGACTTGTTCCGGTAAAATTGTTGAGCGGCACTCCATTTGTTGGTGGTGTTTATCGTTCGATGAAGATTGCTAGCAACTATGACACTAGCATCTTCTTTGGCGATGCCGTAACGCTAGTTACCGGAGGCACTGTTGAACGTGACCCGTTTGATGCTGCCATGACACCTGTTGGTGTCTTCATGGGTTGTAGATACACTGATCCAAACTTGGGTTATGAACTATACAGCCAATCATACCCTGCAAATACAGTCGCAGATGATATCATCGCGTATGTAGCAGATGCAACTGATCTACTGTTCAAAGCCGCTGTCGTATCTTCGGGTACAACTATCGGTGATCTTGCGCAGACAGATATCGGTGCAAACGTCGCGGGTGTAGACAACGCTGGTGATTCAACTTCGGGTAATTCTCGCGGTGCGATCTCAGATACGTCTGCAACTACAAATACTCTTCCGTTCCGTATTGTCGGATTGGTTGAGGAAACCAAAAACAGCTCGGGTGGTTACACTGAGGCTTACGTTAAATGGAACGCGGGTCACCAGTATAACAACACGACTGGCGTATAAGGAGGAGTAGACAATGGCTATTTCACGCGCCCAGTTACTTAAAGAACTCCTTCCCGGCCTGAACGCTCTGTTCGGAATGGAGTACGCAAAATATGGCGAAGAACACGCTGAAATCTATGAAACTGAGTCTTCTGATCGTTCATTCGAAGAGGAAACGAAGTTGAGTGGTTTTTCTGCGGCACCCGTTAAAGGCGAAGGTGCAGCGATTGAGTATGACAATGCTCAAGAAGCGTGGACTGCTCGTTACACACACGAAACTATCGCAATGGGCTTCTCTATCACTGAAGAAGCTATCGAAGATAACTTGTATGACTCATTGTCTGCACGTTATACAAAAGCGTTAGCTCGTGCGATGGCATACACCAAACAAGTTAAAGCTGCTTCAGTATTGAACAATGCGTTCTCTGGATCAGGCGTAACTTACGGTGACGGCAAAACATTGTGTGCAACTGACCACCCACTTGTCTCTGGTGGAACTAACTCAAATACTCCAGCCGTTGCTGCTGACCTTAACGAGACTTCTCTTGAAGCCGCCGTTATTCAGATCGCAGGCTGGACTGATGAGCGCGGTCTACTGATCGCAGCGATGCCACGTAAGTTGATTATCCCATCGAACCTACAGTTCGTTGCTACTCGCCTACTGGAAACAGAAGGTCGTGTTGGCACAGCGGATAACGACATCAACGCGCTTCGCAACAACGGTTCTATCCCAGAGGGCTATGCAGTTAACCATTATCTAACAGATACTGATGCATGGTTCTTGATGACTGACGTTCCAAACGGCTTGAAGCACTTTGTCCGTACGCCAATGTCTACATCTATGGATGCTGACTTTGATACAGGCAACAGCCGCTACAAAGCACGTGAGCGTTATAGCTTCGGGGTCTCTGACCCACTAGGTATCTTCGGATCACCCGGTGCAGCATAATTAGTTAGGGGGCTACGGCCCCCTTTCTTTTTTGTTTAATCTATATTATAGTAAGGTAATCCCTGACAGTCGCATGGTGTGACTGACAATAGCCAAGACAGGAGATTCATATGGCTACTACAACCTTTTCCGGTCCTATTAAGGCCGGGTCTGTCCGTGAAGGCGCATCTGCCAACGTAGGTTTCGTTTTAATGGCGCAAAGCGCAAACGTAGTTTTTGGTGCAGACGGTACTGAAACTGTTGTTGCTACTGTTCCCGCGAACAGCCAAATTTTTCAGATTACTGTAGACGTAACTACAGCGTTTAACGCTGCTACGACTAATACTTTTGATATTGGTGATGGCTCAACCGCTGACCAGTATGCAGACGCGTTGGCTGTTGGCGCTCAAGCGCGTGTACTTGCTACATCTGACGTATCTCAGATCGGTAACTTGATTGATGTTGGTACTACTGACGTAGATGTTACTGTGACATACAACCAGACAGGGACTGCTGCTACCGCAGGTGCTGCCACTGTAACGGTGCTGTACTTGCAGAACCGCAACCTCTCATAAGGAGGTGATCTATGTCGTCTGATGTATTAACAAAACGCGTTACAGGTACAGGCTCTCTAGCGGTAGGTCCAGCTAGGGTTCGTCAGCTACAGGTTCTCACAGGCGCAGGAGCGGGGCGGCTTACTATTACTAACGGTAATGGTGGCGATACAGTGCTAGATATTGACTTCCTAGCGTCTGATTCGCACTCAGTTAACATACCCGATGATGGTATTCGTTGTAGTTCAGATGTGTATGTATCTGTGGCAACAAATATCACCGCTATGACCTTCTTCTATAGCTAGGTGATGGTATGCGGGTTTATTATAAAAAAGGCGGGAAGGTAAAATCTCCCGCTTGGCAACGCAAAGAAGGCAAGAGTGAGTCCGGTGGACTCAATGCAAAAGGTGTTGCTAGCTATCGGAAAGCAAATCCCGGTAGCAAGTTAAAGACCGCTGTTACTACAAAACCTAGTAAACTTAAAAAAGGCTCTAAGGCAGCGAATAGACGCAAGTCTTTCTGCGCCCGTATGTCTGGTATGAAGAAAAAACTTACCAGTGCGAAAACGAAGAACGACCCTAACAGTCGTATCAATAAGAGTTTACGGAAATGGAACTGTTAAATGGCTATTTCCCGTACACAGATGCGCACACAGTTAACGGGGGACAGAATGCCTGCTAAGTCTGAAAAACAGCGCCGATACATGGCGATGGCGTACAACGACCCAGAAATGGGTATACCTAAAGAGGTTGCAAAAAAGTACATGAAGAAACCAGCAAAAGGCTACAAAAAAGGCGGTATGCCGAAAGACCCGGGGGAAATCAAGAAAGACCCAAAACCACCGCGTAAAATGGGCGGAGAAAAGTTTTTTCAGCATCCATTCAAACGTCGAATCTCTAACAAACTGGGTACAACAGAGCTTCCTGTTGGCGAGCAGGTTCCAGATAGAATTAGGCCCGCGGGGTCAATATATCAGTCTGGGAACCTCGACAACAGGTTTAAAGCAGGTGGCAAAGTCGGATACCATAAAATGCCAGACGGTACTATGATGAAAGACTCTGAGCACAAGGGCATGAAGCGCGGTGGCAAAGTTCGCGGCTGCGGAATGGCTCGCGGTGGCGCAGTTCGCCCCTGTAAAATTGTAAAAATGAAAGGATCATAAGATGGCTATGGGTGGACCGAGACGTTCTTCTACGGGGTATAAACGTAAACAACGTAAAATGGACCGCGCTTCAGGGCTAGAAGGTCGTGAAGCTGTTGAGATGGGTATGGCACCTAAAAAACGCTCTATGCAGCGCCCGAACGCAACGTCACCGCGTCCTCGTTTACGCCCTGAAGCAGAAGTAGACGTATCTCCAAACGCAGAACGCGGTGACATCGAACTAATGATGCAGGAGCAGATGAACCGTAGTGACGGTATGAATATGGCGTACGGCGGCAAAGTCAAAAAGATGAAAGCTGGCGGTAAAGTACGAGGCTGCGGCATTGCGCAAAAAGGCGTTCGCGCCTGTAAAATGGTGTAATTATGAGACGTTACTACCGTGGTTCTAGTTGTGGATACAAAAAAGGTGGTTCTGTGAAGGATGCCTGCTACCGCAAAGTAAAATCACGGTATAAAGTTTTCCCAAGTGCTTACGCTAGCGGTGCTATCGCTAAGTGTCGTAAGAAGGGCGCTAAAAACTGGGGGAATAAATCGTAATGGCAGTTCGCAAGACAGCAAAAGGTGCAGCACTAAAACGTTGGTTCAAAGAGGACTGGAAAGATGTGCGTACTGGTAAGGCTTGCGGACGCAAAGCAGGAGAGAAGCGAGGCACGCCCTATTGTAGACCTACAAAAAAGGTGTCTAGTAAAACTCCTAAAACAAGTGGCGAGATGAGTTCTTCAGAGAAGCGCAAAAAGATCGCTGAAAAGAAACGTCTGGGACAACCTGCGGGTAAACCACGTAGAGTGTCTCCAGCTAAACGGAAAAGGAAGACGTAATGGAAATCTTCCAGAACGGCAGGTTCTCTTCAGGTGAACCAGTGTATCAGATTGGCACAAAGAACGCTGACGGTACACATGATGTTAAAGTTTTTGACTTGATGACTAAAGCTCAAGCAGAAGCTAAATTGAAATCTATGGGTGTTAAAGTTGAAACGCCTAAGCCTGCGGCCTCTACTAAAAAGGCAGCGCCTAAATACGCGGATATGTCTAAGCTCGAACTAGAAGCGCTTATGCGTGATGAGGGTATTGAACTAGATCGCCGTAAATCCAAAGCTAAACTTCTTGCAGAAGTAAAAGCACACTTCAAAGGTAAGTAAACATGGCTACATCGGGCACCACATCGTTTAACATGGACTTCACGGAAATCGCTGAAGAAGCATGGGAACGTGCTGGTCGCGAGATGCGCTCTGGCTATGATTTACGTACGGCACGCCGCTCTATGAATCTAATGACGATTGAGTGGCAGAACCGTGGTATAAACTTGTGGACGATTGATGAGGGTACGGTGAGCCTAACCGAAGGTACGGCGACTTATGACTTACCCGCAGATACTATCGATCTTCTTGAACAAGTGGTTCGTACAGGTGCTGGCACAACACAACAAGACCTTACAATAACACGTATTAGTGTAAGTACTTACGCTACTATCCCTAATAAAACTGATACAGGCAGGCCGATTCAGGTGTTTATTGAGCGGTTACGCGACAACCCACGTATAACTGTATGGCCTGTTCCTAGCTCCGACGAGTATACATTTGTGTATTGGCGGCTGCGTAGGATCGAAGACGCTGGCTCTGGTGCGCAAACAGCGGATATGAATTTCCGCTTTCTCCCGTGTCTAGTAGCAGGGCTGGCGTACCATATCGCCATGAAGGTACCTGAATTAGCCCCTCGTGTGGACATGCTAAAGGCAGAGTATGAGGCTCAGTTTGTTTTGGCGGCAGGAGAAGATCGGGAGAAAACCCCGTTCCGATTCGTGCCTAGTGCTATGAGGCAGTAATGGAGAGATTTGCATCAGCACGAAAAGCGTTAGGACTTTGCGATATTTGTGGGTTTTCCTACAAACTCAAAGAACTACGTCCGCTGTATGTAAAGGGGAATAACACAAACACACTCGCGTGCCCTGAATGTTGGGATCCAGATCACCCACAGTTACGACTTGGCGAGTTTCCTGTTGTTGATCCACAAGCACTACGCAACCCTCGTCCTGACACAGTAGAACTCGTTGCTGTGCGTAACGATCAATATGGGTGGAACCCAGTGGGGCTAGACGATCCATTTAACCTACAAGATAATAGCTTAGTTGCTACTGGATTTGTAGGGCGAGTTACGGTAATAATTTCTTAGGAGGCTATAACATGTCAAACTGTGGTACTAGAAAGATGAAAGCTGGCGGTAAAGTAACTAAGCCTAAGAAGATGGCTAAGACCGCTAAAAAATCTAACGGGATAAAAGTTCGCGGTACAGGCGCGGCGACAAAAGGTTTGTACGCAAGAGGGCCAATGGCATAACGCATGGACTATACTGAGTTAAAAACGAACATAGAAGACATCTGCGAGAATACATTTACAGATGACCAACTGGCTATGTTTACTCAGCAAGCCGAGCAGAAGATATACAATTCTGTGCAGATTCCTGCGCTGCGTAAAAACGTAACCGCAAATTTGACAGCTAACGATAAATATTTAGCACTACCCGCTGATTATTTATATACGTACAGCTTGGCGATTGTGGATGCGTCTAGTAACTATGTGTATTTGCTAGATAAAGATGTTAACTTTATCCGTGAAGCATACCCGAATCAAACTACTACAGGTACTCCTGTACACTACGCTAATTTTGATGACACCGCGTTAATACTAGGTCCAACCCCTGATATAGCGTATGCAACTGAGCTGCATTATGGGTATTATCCAGAATCGATTGTTACTGCAGGTACTACATGGCTAGGTGACGAATTTGATTCAGCGTTACTTAACGGTGCGCTAGTTGAAGCGATTCGGTTTATGAAAGGTGAGCAAGATATGGTGGACATGTACAACAAGATGTACGTTTTGTCCCTCGGCTTACTTAAAAATCTTGGGGATGGTAAGCTTCGGGGTGATACGTACCGTTCTGGGCAACCTAAAAACCCTGTGAGCTAAGGAGATTACTATGGCAATCACACAGGCAATGTGCACATCCTTTAAACAAGCTCTTCTTGATGGGGAGATGGACTTCAGTAGTGATACCGCGCAAACGTATAAAATCGCGTTGTATACATCGGCAGCGTCACTAGATGCGGCGACCACTGCGTATACAACTTCGAATGAAGTGTCTGGCACAGGGTATACAGCGGGGGGTAATACACTTACCATCGTAGCGCCTACAACTTCTGGAACCACTGCGTACTTGGATTTTGCGGATACTACATGGGCGTCTGCAACAATTACAGCACGGGGGGCACTGATTTATCAATCAGGCGGAACTAACCCAGCAGTAGCGGTGTTAGATTTCGGCTCGGACAAAACGTCCACATCTGGAGATTTCCAAATTGTTTTCCCAACAGCAGATGCGAGTAGTGCTATAATTAGGATTGCCTGATGGTTACATTAGCTAATAGAGTTAAAGTTAATACGAGTACAACAGGTACTGGAACGGTTACTCTAGGGAGCGCTGTTTCTGGTTATGCCGACTTTACGAATGTCGCAGATGGAGCGACAGTAAGGTATACGATTGAAGATGGCGCGACTGCTTGGGAGATAGGCACAGGTACTTACACTGCTTCTGGTCCAACGCTTACACGTACGCTAACTGAAAGCTCTACTGGTTCTTTGCTGGATTTATCTGGCTCTGCTGCGTTGTTTATTACAGCAGCTGCGGAAGATTTGATTCCTGAAAGCGGTGGTACATTTAGCGGCAATGTGGATTTTGGCGCAGGAATAGATGTTACTGGAAATATAACCGTTACTGGGACAGTAGACGGTCGTGACGTTGCGGCGGATGGCGTTACGGCTGATGCTGCATTGCCTAAATCTGGCGGTACAATGACGGGTAATATCGTCATGTCTGGCGCTCAGACCGTCGATGGTCGTGATATATCGGTAGATGGCACTAAGTTAGATACCGTTGAAACAAACGCGGACGTTACAGACACTGCAAACGTCACTGCCGCTGGCGCGGTTATGGATAGTGAACTAACAGATGAAACCGCGGTTAAAGCTATCAACCAAGGTTTAGCAACAACTGACAGTCCTAGCTTTGTGGCGGTTACTGTTGACGCTGATCCGACAACATCTTTGCAGCTCGCAACGAAGTCATATGTAGACACGATTGCAGCGGCAGGCTTGCACTATCATGCGCCGTGTCGTGTTCAAACAACAGCGAACCTTTCTGCAACTTATGACAACGGCTCTTCTGGTGTGGGTGCAACGCTTACAAACTCAGGAGCGCAGGCCGCTATCTCTATTGATGGTGTAACGCTTTCAAGTGCGGATCGTGTTCTTGTTTCAGAGCAAACAAATGCCGCGCATAATGGCATTTACACTGTAACAACCGTGGGTGATGGCTCCACAAACTGGGTTCTCACAAGAGCTACTGACGCAGATAGTTATGGCCCCTCTGATCCAGATTCTTTAGGTCAAGGTGATGCTTTCTTTGTTAAAGAAGGGTCAACCAACGCAGGTCACCTTGATGTTATGAATACTGAAGGTGAGATCATCTTTGGGACGACTAATATCACCTTCGCAGAAGTTGCCGAAACAACTGTGTACACTGCGGGTACTGGTCTTACACTAACAGGTACGGTGTTTTCTACTAATCAAGACATCTCTACAACAGCAAGTCCGACTTTTGCGGGTGGGGCGTTTACTGGGGATGTATCTTTTGGCGACAATGACAAAGCTGTCTTTGGGGATGGTTCCGATCTAGAAATAAGTCATAGCCCGGGTTTAATATCAGGAGTTATAGACAACAACACTGGCAACCTTTACATCACAAACCATGCTGCAAATAAAGGTGTTTTTATTGGTGCAGAAAATAATAATGGCGGCTATGCTTCTTTATTAATAGCAG
>Ga0208645_1001813_pt1 | contig 17940 bp, 32 predicted proteins | sample VirMetDEL_Sep_01_FD_184519 | JGI IMG/M metagenome (GOLD analysis project Ga0208645, IMG submission 184519) | Aqueous microbial communities from the Delaware River and Bay under freshwater to marine salinity gradient to study organic matter... | ecosystem: Environmental > Aquatic > Marine >... | reverse complement strand
TTTGATGCCAGTGCTTTAGCCTCTGATTCTGAGATAGTTTCAACTGTGACTACCGCGGGTGTTGACGCGGGTGTTGACGCGGGTGCGGGTATGTCTTCACCAGACACATAAATAAGTCCACCCACTGCTACGATAACTGCTAATGCTATTGCGTTTTTCTTTGTTACTTGGTTCATTCACTCTCTCCATTTAATTAAAATAAAATACTGCTCTCTCTGTTACACATCACAATTACCATTCGGACATCCATGAGATAAAATCTCGTCTGCAATGTCCTCTGATATTTGTTGATGTTCGTGTTGCTTTATTTCGGTTTCAAGATGCTCTACAAACTTCTCGTCTTTCATTATTATTGTTAGCCCTTCGATAATTCGATTAGCCTCCTCTCGCTCTTCATTACCTATGCTATGTTTATCTAGTAAGGCAACGAAGTCCATGAGTAATCTACGAACTTCGAGAAAAATATGGTGTGCCATTAACTCTCTCCGATTTTTATTGGAGTATTAGTATTGTCCACAACTTGTATCATGTCAAGTTCTTTTGTTTCTTTCAGCCATTCCTTGAAGTCTTTGAATGAACGCTCGGGTGTCACTTGGTTGTGCCATATGAGTTCTAGTATGCCACTCATGCCCCCAATGATTCCCAGTAGTTCATGTCGTTCGGCTTTCCAAATATTTTGGTCTGCCCCAAAGTAGTCATAAATGTCTTGCTCTACATAATCAATCTTTTCTTTAGGCATTACTCTTCTCCCTCGGGGCTAAAGTCTATGACTATGCCCTCTATATATTTAACTCGATAATGGTCTCGGTTATATTCAAGCCCATCTTCCTTTGCCTCTTCTAGGTATTCATCTAACATGTCGAACGCCTCTTCTTGGGTGTTGTATTCTGCCCCCTCCCAGGCTGACATCCACTTGTCTCCGCCTCGATCGAAAGATTTTTTCATTTGCACATGGTACATTGCTTGTTCCCCCTGTACTGATAGTCTTCTTCATCTATAACCTCTTGTTCTGTCACCTCTTGAAACTCTGCTCTAACTTCAGCGTCTACCACTTCCCATGTATGGTCTTCGGTCGCAATTCTTTTTGCTTGAGTTGTACTTACCGCCATAACATCTATCGGTCTTACGTACTGCGTGATGTACACGCGATACGGCTTTAGTTTTAGTTTACTCATGTTCACTCTCCTCTATTTGTTTTAAGAGACTTTCAGCACACTCCATTCGCCCTACATGAATGTCGTATGTGCCATCGCTCATCTCTTCTGTTCCGTTCACAACAGGGTCGTTGTGTTGTATTTCATTTACTAGCCATTGCTTTATTTGTTCTACTGTCATAACACTATCTCCTTTTTAATTAAGTCCCATGCAATCGGGTACGGGTACCACGCAATTTCTTTTACCTCTTGCTCTATAACCTCTTGCTCTTTCTTTGTAAAATTGTGAGGGGGTATCCAACACGTATCTCTATCTTCATCGTATAAAGTAAACCCCTTGTCTTGCATAAAATCACATTCTCTGTCAAATCTTTGGTCATCTGTAATATCTATTTTCATAACGCACCTCCGTATTCATCATAGATAGGTTCTTCACGCATAGCCTCGTAGACCTCCTCATAAAATTTGTCGACTTCTTTGTCCGATAACTCATAGTCTTGCTCATATCCATCGTCATCTTCATAGGTAGCTATTGGATAAATGTTGGGGAAACTTCCCCCGTCATCATGGTCAACATCATACAAAATATCTATCTGAACTTCTACTTCGTCTAGGGCTTTGTTAAATACATGCCCTGTTCCGTCCCAATTATTCGTATACCAACTTTTAGTCATTGTCATTCTCCTTGTAAACTTGGGATATCCAAAATTCTAGGACTCCCCAATTGATTCCTACATTAGCGTCATGATTATCAAGAGCTAACTCTAAAACTTCCATAGCTTGTTCATCTGTTACTTTTGGTTCTAATGATTGAACGTCTTCTATGTTCCATGTTACTGAAATTGACCCGTCTTTATTTTGTTTCATTGTCATTCTCCTCTCTCAAATTCGCTCATGTCATCATCCTCTAAAGGTTCTTTGTTAAACTTCACAATTACATGGTCAGGCTTGGTTTCAATAAACTCCCAATTGCTATGACCGAATGTATTTTGGCAGTACTCATCTAGTAAATCAGTATCAAATTCCATCGTCGTCCTCCTCAATGTCTAGTCCATATTCATGTAGTAGGTCGTCAGCCTCCACATCGATTGACGGGTCGTTCTCTTTAATGAATGCCTTTGCGTGGTCTTCACTATCAAACAATTTGATCGAGCCATCATCTTCACAAATAAACTCTTTGCCGTTTATCGATATGTCATTAATGAATCTGTATATCCTGTACTTCTTTGCTACTTTTGTTTCCATTGTCGTTCTCCTTTTTCTATACATGTTATGCAGACTACTTCGTCTTCTTTGAACAGGGTTCTATCCCCGTTGTCCCCAAAGAACTTCCCATCATTAAACAGGTAGTCCCCTTTATACTTGGTTGAGTCATTACATCTGTCGCATTTCATTTCCATTGTCGTTCTCCTTATAAAATATCTATATGTAGCTTTTGGTTTTTAATCTCATCGTCACTCAAACCCGCGTAAATATGTTCAGCAAAGTTAATCCGTCCCATCTTGTAGCCAGGATAATCCTTTGCCTCATTCCACACAGTTATCGGGGTGTCGTCTTTAAATTTACTCAATACTTTCTTTAAGTCGCTCACTGTATTTATCATGCTCACTCTCCTAGTTTGCGTTGTTGGAAACAGATTACTGTTCGCGTGATGTCCGATGAGTTGTTCATCTTGTCCTCATACTCCCTGAACCCCATGTCCCATAATATCTCTGCCTCACACAGTTCATGGTTGTTGTTTAGTTTCTGCCTCGTGGCGTACTCGGTCTTCACGTGTTGCTCGGGAAACTCCATGTCAATGTATCCTCCGTCTGCCCAATCAACTCCGCACAGTCCGTCAATGACATACATAATTCCTGTCGACCCTGTCGTTACTTCCTGAATCCCCTCAAACAGTGGGGCGAGTAGTTTGTGTTGTTCGAGAGGGACTAGGGCATAGTCCCCGTCGATAGCTAATGTGACCCACTTGTGTTCGGTAGTAATGAATGCGAACTCCTTTGTTAAGTTGCCGTAGTCGTCTTCTTGTTCTCTCATGAATATCTGAAAGTCCCAACATGACCATTTGTATGGTCTGATTTCTGTCTCTTCGCTCATTATTCTTTCCCCTCGGTTATATAATCTTCTATTAATTCACTTGGCAAATGCCTCTCCCACTTCCTTGTTTTCATAAATGTATCGGCAATAATATCTCTGCCCAAGTATCGGTTACCCATGAGTTCGGTCTTGACTAACTTTTCAAAGTCGAACTCCCCTTTCTCGTCCTCTTCTTCAGGATTCCAATCCTTGTACTCGGATGTCTCCATGACCTCTCCGTCAATCGCTAGGCTGAACCATACATAGTCATCTATGTTCTGCTCGGCAAATATCTCCACTTTGACAAGATGGTTGTCTATCCATAGGTCGTAATTTTTATAGTGGAGGTAGCTATTAAGCCTCGGGTATCCCTCTATTTGATTGGGGCTGATAGCTAACTCGTTCTTGGGTCTTTGTGATAGCTCATCATAATCCTCGACTATCTCGACTGTCTCCCCCAAATCACATTGAAGTGAAGAGAAATCATTGGGTACTGTTGCAATCATGTAGTTCATGCGATTGACAAAGGCGTATCCCGCAACAAAGTATTCATCACTGCCCTCGCTACACCATGTCCAAATATATCGCCAAGCATTGTCTCCGTGTTTTGCCTCAATCTCTTTCACTCGGTCTGAATCTATCTCGACCAAGTCAGACCCGTTCTCATCTGTTTCAAACTGATACTTATCTTCAAACTGTTTCCATGTCATTCTAATCATTTTGTTTCTCCTTGTAGTTAAAGTAGTCCGTCATCGTAGTCATCTTCGGCGTAATATGGGCGATGTCCATGGACAACCTCATATTCTGCCTCACACGCTCGACATACAACGGGTTGCCCATACCACCCTGTCGAGCCACATTTTGTTTTTGGTGTAGTTTCCGATGGTCTGCCCGACCAAGTGAGGTTGGGGCAATCCCCCCCTGATTTATTAATATCTCTCATTGGGTTCATTTGAATCTCCTTGTAGTCTTAATAATGCAAGTTTGTAATCAGTGCCTGACATGCGTCCGCCTACTATCTCCCATGCCTTTTCTCCCTCATATGAGGTGGAAGTCCACCCCATTATTTCGTCAAGTTCATCTGTCATATTCATTACGCTACCTCCTCATTTGAAGACTCACATGCGAGTCCGACTTCTTTTAGATATTGAGGTGGGGTTGATAATTCTCCTGTGTGTCTCGGGATATAAATGTATGCCCCTGTCATGCCCTCAAATTCCTGTTCATCATCTAGGTCATAAATGTCTTTGGTCTCTCTTACCCCTGTTGCAGTTTCCATGTCAGGGTAGGTGTAGCTATAAGTCCATCCATTAATGCCATTGTAGTATGCGTCGATTACAACTTTTGTTTTCTTAGTTTCGTTCATCTTGTTACTCCGTGTGGTTAATAAATTAGTAAAGCTACATAAGACATTACGCGACTATTTCAGACATGTCAAATAAAACTTTAATTATTTTTAAGGCGGGTCAGAACAGATTTGGATACAAATATCAGAACATAGCTATATACATGTAAAATTTAGTTTATCATATTGGCTCTCTGTGCGACTTTCTAGTAAGGGTTGATAGGTAAGGTTCAAGTTTACTTAAAGTGTCACTACGAGTCTTGTAGGTGCTATCTCGTTGATTTCATTGAATTTATAAGGTTTCACTTTGTTCTGATTTCTGTTCTGACTTTTAATCTGTTCTAAACGTAAAGTAGAACAAATTCCTGTGGATTAACTTGTGGATAACTTTTGGTGCGAATTCCCTTAAACCCTTACTACTACTACTATAATTAAAATATTATATATATATAGAGTGCTGTATATTTTTTGTTTGTTCTGAATGTTCTGACTTTATTTAGAGCGATATGCTCACAGGCTTTTTTATTGCACTGCGAAATCAAGGCTCTTGACTTTCGGAATCCTGAGAATTCCTATGTATACTTTTAAAAGTCAGAACAATCAGAACAATCAGAACAAATCGATAAGTAAAACTTATCGTAAACCCAATGCCGATGGCGATGTCCTTTGATACCAGTCACTCATTGACCTTTGATACCAGTCACTAGATAATAAAAAGGGCGGATCTCTCCGCCCCCCACAAGGTACTCTGTTCTTACTTGCATTTTACCACGAACCCGGTTTGATCCTTCCGGGCTTTACCTTTTGCATATAAAGCCACGATTGTATTTTTAGGATCTAGATGCCTAACATCCGTATCATCACCGGATATAACCCGGCGCCCTTCAAATACAACTGGGATGTTCTCAAGTTTATCAAATACAACCGCGACCCGTTTACCTTCTTTTAGTGCGCGGTCATTAAACTTCTTAAAACCTTTGGCGCCTGAATAGCTAAAAGTTAAATCGTAATTTTCCGGGAAGCTCTGAATACCGTTTATAGATTTTTCCCGGTTAGGGATCTTGGTATAATCATAAAATTGTATATCCGGGAAGACTTCCATAATGTTACGATAGTAAACGCCTTCAGAATAAAACCCGATATTTTCAAAACGAATGTCACTCGTACCATTCAAGCGCACTAAAGGCGTTAAGTTTTTACGCTCCGCCTTCTTAATAAAGGCGGTAATTTCTTTTGTTAACTGGTTGAAGTACTCCGCCTGATTGTTTAGATATAGTTTAGTTCTGTTTAATCTTGCATCGAATGCCATGCCCATCCGCCCCGCGGATTTTAAACAAGCTATATAACATTCAGCGTTTTTTGCATTGGCGCATAAGTTAACCCCGCTATCCATATAAGGGCTTAAATATTGTATAGCCGTCATAAAGCCCTTTTTGTTTCCTTTGATTGTTTTTGCATCTGCTCCTATACTTAGTAATTTTGTCATTTTGTACCCCTCTAATTTGTGTTTTAATATTGTAACATAACTTTACTTATTTAAAAATAGTCTCGATCTCGCAGTCCTTTGATACCAGTGATATTTTTTTAAAAAAAGAAGGGGAAGGCCGAAGCCCTCCCGATCTCCCACAGGGTAAATCAATCTAATAAGATCATAAACGCTTTTGGGTGATACTTGCGAAACCAAGCCAAGCCATCTTGCATCATGTCATACATCGCTAAAGTTTCAGCTCCCATGATCGCGTCATACATCGCGACGGCTTGAGGTTCAAGTTCAACTGCATCCCCGGAAAATCTATTCTTAACTGTCTCAGGTTTAGTTCCTACTTGTAAACCCGCAAAGCTTTTTGGTATTGTGTTCATTACGCGTCTCCTATTAATTCGTTAAGGTCAAGTAGTGCGAGAGTCAATCCATTTTTACCTGCAGGATATTTAATCCCAGTTAGGTTAGTGACAAAGGCCCTGCATCTAGTTGATGTGTAACCACTGTTGATCTTCATACCTAAACAAAGAGCCTTGATACCTTGCCTTACTACCGCCATTCTGTATCGCTCGATCTGTTCTGGTGTATCTAGTACGGTTGCTTTATCCATAATTATTGAAGGGGGGTTTCCCCCCCAACCCTTGGTTAGTTATATGCTGATTGAAAGGATTCTACTCCCTCGTGTTTCAATATTCCTTCATTGAAACCTTGGTCATCGAAGTACCGCCCACTTAGTCCATACTCTTCGTCATTGGCTAAGTCTTTAACTGTAACAATTCCCCACCCGATACACCAATTAGCTTTCCTATGGTCACTAAGGATAAGAAAGGTTTGATCATTCCATGTCACTTCTTGGCCTGTTAGATCTGTACCACCTTCCTCTTCTTTTCTCCAACTTACTTGTTCACTCATTGTGTTTCTCCTTGTGTAGGCAGAAAGTACTGCCATGCCCCTATTATAACATTACTTTACATGTCTAACAAACCCCACCCACCCCCTACCCCCTCATTATTACAATTTTTTTTCTATTACTATATACATTCTAATATACTCAAATAACCAGAAGTTTTTCCAAAAGTTACCAGATAGGCCCCCTTACTTTACAAATGGCCAATCAAAAAAATATTTCGCAAAAAATTCTCAAAAGTTGCAAATGATTCTCATTACTGCTTGATCTAGCTGAAGGACGTATACTACGAGTATGAACATTTTATACACACTCTTATCTCTCCTTAACACCTCTTTATATTTAGTGCTGCTGTATGGGTTCTGTTTGTTTTTATTAATGTAATCAGATATACTCTTGTGCATAGCTGCAAATAACCAAGGTGTAACGGCGAACACATGAGTAAACATAAACCTCCAGTACTCACTCCTTCAACAGAGGAAGAGTTAAAAGAAGATCTATTAGTTATTCCTGAAATAGAGAAAGGGATTGTTATACCTAGGAGTAAGAAAGAAGCTATCCCTGAGATGAGCGCTGAGCAAGAAGTTTCGATTAGAGCTAACACAATAAAGGCGGTCTCTGATTTAGCTGGTGAAAATATAGAGCCCTCAAAAGAACATCAAGATCAAGCAGTAGAACTTGCGCGTGACATGATGACAAACAAGAAACTTAAACCTGAGTTCGCAAATTATCCAAATGAAACAATGGCGTTTCTAGCAGGACTTGTAGCACAAACTAATTGTATGATTGTCGAAGAGCTATCAGACTTAAAACTTTATACAGTTAATAAGTTTGTAGAACTTTCAGCAATGGCAGAAAAAGATGCAGATAGAATAAAAGCATTGAGAAATTTAGGAGAGGTAGACGGCGTTGATGCGTTTAAAAGAAAAACAGAGATTACGCACATTACTAAATCAGGAGATGAGTTAGAGAAAGAACTTTTAGAAACTATAGAACAGCTAAAAGGGACTATTATTGAGGGCGAACACGAGATAGTCGACGATGATTAGTGAAAACGATCTAAATCTACTTCAAGCAAAAATCCCTCATATGAGTGAGCGGGAGCAACAGAAGCACCTTACGCTTTTAAAAGAATACAAAAAGAACTTAACTAAAACACAGGGGAAGGCAAACTTCTTAGACTTTATTAAACATGTCTACCCCGATTATAAAGTAGGAGAACATCATGCAAAATTGGCTAAATTATTTGAAGAAATCGCAGACGGAAAAAGAAAGCGAGTTATTGTTAATATCGCGCCTCGTCACGGAAAATCGGAGCTTATTTCCTATCTGGCTCCGGCTTGGTTTTTGGGTAAGCATCCAGCAAAGAAGGTTATCATGGCATCTCACACAGCAGATCTTGCTGTTAACTTTGGCCGTCGGGTCAGGAATCTCGTGGGTTCAGACCCTTATAAAGACATATTCCCCGATATCAGTCTACAAGCGGATAGTAAAAGCGCCAGTAGGTGGGGTACGAATCATAACGGTGAGTATTTTGCTATTGGTGTTGGCGGTGCTTTGGCTGGTCGTGGAGCAGATCTCTTTATAATTGATGATCCGCACTCAGAGCAAGACGCAAAGTTAGGAAAGGGAGACGTTTTTCTCCCAGCTTGGGAATGGTTTCAGTCAGGACCACTACAAAGGCTGATGCCTGGCGGTGCTATTATTGTAGTAATGACTCGATGGTCTAAATTAGACCTAACAGGACAGATAGTTAACCAAATGGTTAAGAATGATGAAGTAGATGATTGGGAAATAGTAGAGTTTCCAGCTATTTTAGAGGATAAAAAAGGGAATGAAGTTCCATTATGGCCCGAGTTCTGGCCGTTAGAAGAATTACAGAGTAGAAGAGCTGCATTAGACATACGATACTGGAATGCGCAGTACTTACAGAACCCAACATCTGAAGAAGGGGCATTAATTAAGCGAGAATGGTGGAATATGTGGGAAGAAGAAGATCCACCTAGTTGTGAGTTTATAATAATGACGCTTGATGCTGCTCAAGAAGCTAATAATAGGGCGGATTATAACGCATTGACAACATGGGGTGTCTTTTTTAACGAAGAAACTAATAATTACGCTATAATATTATTGAACGCGGTAAAAGAACGTTTGGAATTTCCAGAGCTTAAGCAACTTTGCTTAGATGAATATAGAGATTGGGAACCAGACGCTTTTATTGTGGAGAAAAAGTCAAATGGTGCAGCGCTTTATCAAGAATTTAGAAGAATGGGAATTCCAGTGGGCGAATTTACGCCTGGAAAAGGACAAGATAAGATTAGCCGTGTTAATGCTGTGTCTGATTTGTTTAGTGGGGGTGTGGTTTGGGCACCAGACAGACGTTGGGCGCATGAGGTTATTGAAGAATGCAACGACTTCCCTAGTGGTGCCAACGATGACTTAGTTGACTCCACAACTTTAGCACTCGCTCGTTTTAGACAGGGTGGATTTATACGCTTGCCTAATGACGAAGAAGATGATATACAGATGTTTAAAGGTCGCAATACTAAAAAATATTATGCAGTGTAATTAGAGGATAAATGATGGCAGACATAGATAAAGGTTTATACGCAGCGCCGGAAGGCATAGAAGAGTTAGCTGAATCAGAAGAAGCGATTGAAATTGAGATAGAAGACCCAGAAAAAGTTACTATAGGTATTGGTGATGCTGAAATAATTATTGACCCGGATGCTATGGCTGACGATGAGTTTGATAAAAACTTAGCTGAAGAATTAGATGAAGGAACTCTAGTTGAACTGTCTTCAAATTTACTTGAAGATTTTAGTAATGACGTTAACTCAAGAAAAGATTGGCTTGATACTTATGTTGATGGGTTAGAGCTATTAGGGTTAAAACTTGAAGAACGTACTGAACCGTGGGAAGGCGCATGTGCTGTCTATCACCCACTACTCTCCGAAGCATTAGTTAAATTCCAAGCTGAAACAATGATGGAAACCTTTCCTGCTGCAGGCCCAGTGAAGACTTCTATTGTTGGTAAAGAAACTCCAGAATGTATTGAAGCTGCGCAACGTGTACAAGAGAATATGAACTACCAACTCATGGATATGATGCCTGAGTACAGACCTGAACATGAAAGAATGTTATGGGGCTTAGGATTAGCAGGTAATGCGTTTAAAAAAGTTTATTACGACCCAGCACTTGGTCGACAAGTGTCATTATTTGTACCCGCTGAAGATATGGTTGTGCCTTACGGTGCATCTAACTTAGAAACAGCCGAACGTGTAACTCATGTTATGCGCAAGACTAAACAAGAAATACATAACTTACAAGAACTGGGTTTTTATCGAGACGTAGAGTTAGGTGAGCCTAACTATGACTTAGATGAAGTAGAGAAAAAGATAGCTGAACAGATGGGCTTTGACGCTACTAATGATGATCGATATAAAATATTAGAAATGAACGTTAACCTTGACTTAGAAGGGTATGAAGATAAAGACGGCAGTAGAAAAACAGGAATAGCACTACCTTATATTGTAACGATAGACAAAGGTACTACTGAGATTTTATCTGTTAGACGTAATTGGAAACAAGAGGATAGTACAAAAAAACGCAGAGAACACTTTGTGCATTATGGTTATATACCAGGATTTGGGTTTTATTGTTTTGGTCTGATTCATTTAATTGGGGCGTTTTCAAAATCAGGAACAATGCTATTAAGACAATTAGTTGACGCAGGTACATTATCAAACCTTCCAGGTGGATTTAAAACTAGGGGCTTACGTATTAAAGGTGATGATACACCAATTGCTCCTGGAGAGTGGCGTGATGTAGATGCTGCAGCCGGAACACTCCGTGATAACTTAATGAACCTCCCGTATAAAGAGCCAAGTCAAGTACTAGCTCAATTGATGGATAAAATTATTGATGAAGGCAGGCGCTTTGCTTCTGCTGCAGATATGAAAGTATCTGATATGTCAGCTAACTCTCCAGTAGGTTCTACACTTGCAATACTAGAACGAACACTCAAAGTAATGTCGGCAGTTAATGCACGTATCTATTACTCAATGAAAAAAGAGTTTGGACTACTTAAAACATTGATAAGAGACTACACAGACTCTGATTATCAATATGATCCTGCATCAGGAAACCCAGGAGCTAAGCAATCAGACTACGATAAAGTTAGTCTTATCCCTGTTGCCGATCCTAATGCTGCAACGATGGCACAGAAGGTTGTGCAGTATCAAGCAGTTATGCAAATGGCACAACAGAACCCAGACATTTATGACTTAAAAGAACTTAATAGGCAGATGCTCGAAGTATTAGGGGTTAAAAATATAGGAAAACTTATTCCTACAGAAGACGACGCAAAAACTGCAGATCCAGTAACCGAGAATATGAATATGGTAAACGGAACTCCGGTTAAAGCATTTTTATTTCAAGATCATAAAGCTCATATCGCAGTACATAGAACATTTAGAGATGACCCACTTGTACGTGAGATGATAGGGCAGAATCCAAAAGCACCACAAATGCAAGCGGCTATGGAAGCTCATCTAGCAGAACATTTAGCTTTCCAATACAGATTAGAAATTGAGAAACAACTTGGTGTCCCACTTCCAGGTGAAGATGAAGTATTACCTGAAAATATTCAGAATCAAGTAGCTAGACTTTCTGCAGACGCAGCACAAAAACTATTGCAACAGAATCAAGCAGACGCAACTCAAAAACAAGCACAAAAAATGCAAGAAGATCCGTTGATTCAAATGCAACAGCAAGAGCTTCAAATTAAACAACAAGAGTCTCAAGCTAAAGCGCAGAAAATGCAAGCGGATACTCAACTAGACGCAGCTAAGCTTGAGTTAGAAAGACAAAAATTAGAAGTAACTACACAGCGTGATGTGATGTTAGAGCAAGCCAGGATTACTTCACAAGAAACTATTGCAGGAGCTAAGATTGGAGCCGACGCTGAAATGGAATCTAAACAAATAAGGACTAAAGAAGTTCTAGAAGGCGCCAAACTAGGAGCCGCAGCTATTAACAAACAAAAAGACGTTATGCTGCGGGAAAAAGAATCTAGGTTACGTAACGAGACTATTGCACATACGCAAAAGTTAAGAGACAAAACTGAGATAAAGGAAACGAAAGATGAGGACAACATTAACTAATATAAAGGACTAACATGACAGAGAACGAAACGCTCTTACATTTATCGGGCCTGATAAAAGAGAGACGCAACGAAGTAGTAGAAGGTATGGCCAGAGGAACTGACAAGTTTGAAGCTTATCAACATGCTTGTGGACAAGCTAGAGGATATGACCTCGTTCAGATGCTAATCGCTGATATGATGGCAAACCATAAACAATATGAAGAAGACTTTCAAAGCAGTCCTACGGATAGCGTTGTAAAAATCGATTCAAAGAAAAGGGGTAAATAATGACTATAGCCACCCCAGACAAAACAATAGTCTCCAGCTCTGGAGCACCTATTAAAACTAAAAATACTAAAACCACTGACGGAAAAAAAGTTAGCGAAGAAGAAGCACTAGCTAAACTAACTACGCAGTTACCTGACGTTAAAGGATACCGCATATTATGTATGGTGCCTGAAGCAGAAGATACTTATGAAGGTGGAATAATTAAATCAGATTCTGTAAAACAATTACAAGAGCATGCAACAGTGGTCTTATTTGTTATGCAGCTAGGAGATTTAGCTTATCAAGACGATGCTAGATTTCCAACAGGAGCATGGTGTAAAGAAGGAGACTTCGTTATTACTCGTGCTTATGCAGGCACTAGAATTAAAATTCACGGAAAAGAATTCCGCATTATTAACGACGACACGGTTGAAGCTGTAGTGGATGATCCACGTGGCTACGAGCGCGCATAGGAGAGCAAAGATGGCAGAAATAATTAATGAAGTGCCTGAAGAACTAGAAATGGAAGGCGAAGAATTAGAGGTAGATTTAAACAAAGATAAAAAAGAAGGAAAAGTTAAAAAGTCTACAGCAGATGTTGAAAGAGTAGAACAAGAACCTAAACAAGATGAGTTAGATTTAGAAATAGAAGACGACACTCCTCTTGAAGACAGAGGCAAAGAACCACTGCCTGAAGAAATTGTTAAAGAAGTTGAAAATGACACTTTAGAAGATTATTCTGAACGCGTTAAACAACGTATGGCGCAACTTAAAAAGATGCACCATGATGAAAGACGTGAAAAAGAAAAAGCTGATCGAGAAAGACACGAAGCTGTAAAACTTGCTGAACAATATATTCAACAAAACCAACAATTAAAGACTACATTGAGCTCTGGTGAAGAAGATTATATTAAAACGCTTCAAGGTAAATTTCAGTCTGATTTATCTGTAGCCCAGCGAGATTATCGCGAAGCTTACGATTCAGGCGACACTAATAGAATTGTTGAGGCTCAAACCAAAATGAACGAAGCTCAGTATAAGCTTTCGTCCGCACAAAATATGCGGCCACAATATAATTTTTCTGGACAAGAAGCAGAAACTAGAGTAGAGTCTAATCAACAAGTGCAACCTCCAATTGCAAAGCCAGATGTTAAAGCAACAGATTGGCAAAGCAAAAACAATTGGTTTGGAAAAGATGAGCAAATGACAAGTCTAGCCCTAGGTGTGCACGAACAATTAGTTAGAGACGGGATTAGTCCTTCTTCTGACGAATACTATCGTCGTATAGATGAAACGATGCAAAAACGATTCCCTGAAAATTTTGGGGATAATTCGTTGGAACCGGAGAAACCCGCCCAACGCAAACCTTCAAATGTTGTTGCTCCTGCAACCAGATCAACTAGCCCTAAAAAAGTTAGATTGACTAAGACGCAAGTCGCTTTAGCGAAAAAACTAAAGTTAACACCTGAGCAATATGCACGAGAAATTATGAAATTGGAGAACGCAAATGGATAAGGTAAAAAGAGAATCAAGAGAAACAGAAGTACGAGAAGACGTAGCGAAAAAGTGGCAACCTGCCTCGCTTCTTCCGGAGTTTACAAAACAACCCGGATGGGCATATCGTTGGGTCAGAGTTTCTTTACTTAATGAACCTGATAACATGAACGTTTCTGCAAAAATGCGTGAAGGCTGGGAACCGGTGAAGCATTCGGAACACCCAGAAGTCATAATACAGGCAGACCCCAATAGCCAATTTAAAGAAGGCATAGAAATTGGAGGTCTATTACTTTGTAAAGCCCCTCAAGAAATGATGGACCAAAGAGCGGCACATGTTAACGAAAAAACACGTGCTCAGACCGAAGCAGTAGATGCTGCATACATGAATCAAAACGATCCGCGTATGCCTAAATTTGCTGAAGGTAAAGAAAATGGTCGTTCTTTCGGAAAGGATAATAAATAGGAGAAACAATCATGGCAACAACAGCCACCCCTTATGGCCTTAGGGCCGTAAATCATCTAGGAGGTACCCCATATGCGGGTTCGACTAGAATGTACCCGATTGCCTCTGGTCTTGCTCAAAACATATTCTACGGTGACGTAGTTGAAGTGGTGACAGCAGGTACAATACAACAAGCACGAACAACTGGAGCAGCAGGCGGAACAGCGTTCTTAGCTGGTACAGTTGGCGTATTTGTAGGTGTTACGTACACAGACCCGAATCTAGGCACAGTGGTATTTAGACAATATTTTCCAACAGGCACAGTAGCAACGGATATCCAAGCGTATGTTATTGATGACCCAGCGGTTATATTCCAAGCTCAAGCAGATGCTACAGTAGCCCAAGCAGGTTTAGGCGCTTGTACTTTCTTTGCAGCGGCACAATCAGACACTACTGGTAGTACAACTACAGGTAATTCAACATCTGCATTAGATGCAACAGTAACAACAAATCAAGATGCATTTAAAATTGTTGGATTTGTAGATAGCCCAACATCAACTGTTGGTGACGCATTTACAGATTTACTTGTAAAATTTAACCCAGTAGCTCACGCTTACACCAGCGGTGTTGGCATTTAATTAAGGAGAATATGATATGGCAATTTCAAGAGCCCAGCTCCTTAAGGAGCTATTACCAGGACTTAACGCATTATTCGGTTTAGAGTATGAGCGTTACGGAGAAGAGCATAAAGAGATTTACGAAACTGAATCTTCAGATCGCTCATTCGAAGAAGAAACAAAACTAGCTGGCTTTGCAGCCGCACCCCTTAAGTCTGAGGGAGCAGCTATTGCGTATGACAACGCACAAGAAGCTTTTACAGCTAGATATAACCACGTAACAATTGCTTTAGGTTTCAGTTTAACTGAAGAAGCGGTCGAAGATAATCTATATGATAGTCTTTCAGCTCGTTATACTAAAGCTCTTGCTCGTTCAATGGCAAATACTAAGCAAGTTCGTGCAGCTAACGTTTTAAACAATGGCTTCAACGGTGCTTTCTTAGGTGGCGATGCGCGTTCATTATTTGGTACAGCCGCTGGCGGTGCAGTTACTAACCACCCATTAGTTTCAGGTGGTACAAACAGTAACGTACAAGCAGTTGCAACAGACCTTAACGAAACAGCATTAGAAAACGCAGTGATTCAAATCGCAGCATGGACTGATGAAAGAGGTTTATTAATTGCAGCTAAACCACGTAAATTGGTTATTCCACCAGCTCTTCAATTCGTTGCTACTCGTTTATTAGATACTCAACTTCGTGTTGGTACAGCTGATAACGACCTTAACGCATTAAGAAATAATGGTGCAATTCCAGAAGGCTATACAATTAATCACTTCTTAACAGACGGTGATGCGTATTTCTTAACAACTGATGTTCCTAACGGTATGAAGCATTTCGAAAGAACTCCGCTTACTACTTCTATGGACGGTGACTTCGACACAGGCAACGTAAGATATAAAGCCCGTGAAAGATATTCATTTGGTTGGTCAGATCCTCTCGGTATGTGGGGTTCACCCGGTGCGTAATTAAAGCACCTCCTCTGAAAACCCGGCTCCTCTCTGTCGGGTTTTCTTTTTTATAGGAGTATAATTAGGGTATGCAATATTTAATCGACATGTTTGGAGTTAGCGTTGTATGTATCATTGCTTCCGTATTAGGGGGGTTTTGTAATTACAATGTTAAAAAAGCTAAAGGAAAAGCACCTCGTGGTGGCCATATTAATTGGCTTGTGCAACGTAAACGCGCGCGTATAGAAGTTATATTATCTGTATTTGTTGCGGCTATATCAGCTGAATTCTTTGTGCCTCCTATTATTAATCAGTTGAGTCTCCATATAACATTTTCTCCAGCGATAGCTTTCTTTATTGGTTATAGTGGTATGCGTTTAATACCTATGATGGAACGAAAAGTATCTCAAGCTCTTGATAAACTGGCGTAAAAAATTAATAGTTATTATGGGGCTTATTGCAGTTTTACCTGTCTCGCCCACAATTTTTATTGTTTGTTTATGGATAAACTCATGATTTTACGCAGCATATAGCTTAAATAAGTCTATATAATTCTTTCATCAGCAATGCTGAAATCTAAAATGAAAGGAGATCATATTATGTGGACAACACCAATTGCAACTGAAATGCGTTTCGGTTTTGAAGTAACAATGTACGTAATGAACAAGTAATTTCAAAGCTTTATATAAAGGGACTTCGGTCCCTTTTTTGTTGTATAATGACATGAAAACGTGTAACATTAATTATCTGGGATTTACCCGCTTATCAGACTGCCCCAGCAGACGCATACACGACGGATAAGCTTAAACTTTGTATGGAGAAATATCATGGCAAAAACAACCTTTTCAGGTCCAGTTCAATCGCTAGGTGGTTTCGTTGGCGCAGGCGTCAACAATGTAGTTACAATGACTGCAGGTACCACAGCATTAACTGTCCTTCCCGTAGCACCTAGTGCTCCTGGTGTAACACCAGCTAACGTAGTGTCCCCTGGACATGCAGGTAAAACTCTTATATTAACCGATGCAGGTTATATACTGAACTTACCAATCATTAATGCAACTGCTCCGGCTAACGACCCAACAAACCCTGACCAAGTAAACAATACAGGTATGGAGTTTGAATTTTTCTTAAATGCTGATTTAACAGGCGCTAATACTGTAGTAATTAATACTGGGCGAGCTACTGATGCATTTTATGGTTCAGCTTTAGTTGTAGACGATGGTGGAGGTGCTCAAGAAACTTTCCCTGCCGTAGCAGCTACTACAATCACATTAACTGCAACTACTTCTGCAGGTGAATATGGATCTATAGTTAGATGTAAAGCAGTTACAGGTGCAGGCGTTAATGGCGTTTGGTTTGTAGAAGCAACTCTAATTAATCCAAATGTTGCTGCACCAGCAGTGACACCATTTAGCTAACATATAGGAGAATTGACATGGCTATAACAACAGATATATGGGCCGTCACTCCTAGTTATTCAGCTACGTTATATAGAGCCGCTGCCGCTATTGCCGGTGCCGGTGATATAACATTAATAACTAACCAGCCTCTAGATAACGGGGCTGGCTATCAAATTCTATTTACTTGTGCGGGTGATGCAACTGCCGCTACATTTACTATCACTGGATATGTGGCTGGGGATTTATCTCAGTCTGTAACCACTGAAACTGTAGCCGGTGTTGATACTGGCACTGCAACTTCTACAAACTACTATTCTAGAATTACTAGTATTTCATCAGATGCAGCGGTAGCAACCAATGTAAGTATTGGTAACGCTATTGCTGATGGTATGGCTTTACCTAGAACTAGAATGAAAGGATTTTATTTTGTAGGTTCTGCAGGAGCAGGTAGTGTTACATTAACCTTAGATGGTAATGCAGCATCAGATAGAGTTTTATTAAGTATAGCTACTCCAGCTAACGTAGAGTCACAACAAATGGCTTTACCAGGCGACGGAATTTTAATTAACGGAAATGAGCCACAAACAACGTTTGGAGTAGTAACTCAAACAGCAGCTGTGACATCATTAACGGTATTCTGTGGATAAAATATGGAAGAAGAGC
>Ga0208645_1001811_pt1 | contig 17960 bp, 22 predicted proteins | sample VirMetDEL_Sep_01_FD_184519 | JGI IMG/M metagenome (GOLD analysis project Ga0208645, IMG submission 184519) | Aqueous microbial communities from the Delaware River and Bay under freshwater to marine salinity gradient to study organic matter... | ecosystem: Environmental > Aquatic > Marine >... | reverse complement strand
ATCCATTTAATTCTTCTAATTCAGCAATCTCTCTTTTTAAACAGGACTCAACAAATCTTGACCTCATTCGTCTTGGTATCAGTTCGTCCACCTTGTCTAAAACTGCTTTGTCAATGTAGGCGTGTAGGTGTCTTCGTGTTTCTGAAATTTCAACAATCCCATGTTTATTTTGTAAAAGTTCTTTCATGAATAATTAGGTGAATTGTTTGCGTGTTGGTTGGTGCGTAGGAACGCCTACAGCAGGTTGCGAATGCTGGCGAGTTCTTCGCGTAGTTCTGAATCATTCATAAAACAGCCTGAATTTTCTCAAGATCCTCTAAACTGTACACAACAGGTGCATGAGGATGTGCTTGCCAGCCAGCAGGTATTTTGCCTGCTCTTCTCCAGCGTCTTAGCTTGTCAACAGAAATGCCTGTCTTTTTGCTAACTTCGTTCAAAGTTATATTGTTTTTCACGTTCTAATCTTCTATACTGTTGAACAGTGTTTTGGCGACACGTTAAACAATACTAAAAAGTTCTTAACTGTTCAACACTTTTTTTTGGGTTTACTGTGACCAAAGCAGCAAAGACCGAATTTAGGCGGATGAAGAGGAAAAGATTTTTGAGAAACGGTTTAATTTTTGAGAGTTTGAGGCAAGCGAACTGGAAGACAGATTTAGTGTCAAAAAAAGTCAAAAGTGAATCTGACTCATTCTGTTCAGTTCTTATAATTTTTGAGGATTATGAAAAAACTTATTGAAATTACTAAGAAAAAACTTGGCTATCGCTATGATAGGGAAATCGCTGAAGCACTGAACCTGACTAAATCAGGATTCAGCCAGAAGATTTCAAGAGGAGATTTCCCATTTTCAGAAATTCGTCAATTGCTGAAAAATCAAAATATTGAAAGTGATTGGCTTGATGAATATGAGAAGGAAATGAACAGAACAGATACAACGACCAACTTGAATCCTGAAGTGCAACTTCTGAAGGAAAAAGAGCGGACGATAAATATCCAGCAAAGCTACATAGAGCGATTAGAGAAAACGATTGAGAGGCTTGAGGAAGACAAAAAAAAACGGAATCAGACAAACGTACCGCAATGGTACAACCAAACGTACAACTGCCCAACAAGTCCAGTTTAGGATCTGAAGACAAGTAAAATCCTAGCCTGCTCTTCTTTTGTTCATTGTGTTACAAAAAAGCTACCCCCCCCCAATTGATTCACACATATATTCACATAACGAAATATAAAATTTGAGCCACAAAAACGAAATCGTCTCAGATCAACGCCAAAAGGCTTATGTTGGTCAACTATGGATTGGTAAGAAGCGTTATCGCAGAGTTCTGATTCGTTTTGTGGATGCTGAACGCTTAGAGCCTGTCGAGTTGAACGCTTTGCTCGTTGAGCGATTTCTGAAGCTCAAAGAGCGGCTGACGCGAGAAGTCGAACGAGCAACTGATGAACAAGGTTTGTTTTTTAGTGAGTTGTTGGATTTGTTCCTGGCACATGTTCAAGCCAACCGTGACGAGCGGACGGTTGGCAAGTATCGGCAACAGCTTAGTCGCTATCAAAAAGTCATTGGTGATTATCGTATAAGGCTTCACACCTCACAACTGACTGACAAGTTCGTTCTGTCTTTAAGAAAGGCTGGACTGAATGATCACAGTTGTAATTCTTATCTTCGAGCAGTTCGCGCAATCCTCAATTGGAGCTGGGAACAAGGCCAGATTCCGGCAGCCATCAAAGTCAAAAGCGTCCGCTCGTCCAAGCCGCTGCCTGCTGTCTTTTCTACTCAACAACTCGAAGATTTGCGGCAACACCTAGAACAAGGCTGGAACGAAACCAAACGAAGACGGTTTCTGGTGCTGCTTCGTGCCTGGTGGTTTTTGCGCTATACCGGAATGCGTGGTGGTGAGCTGCTGGCGCTGAAATGGGACAATGTTTATCCAGACCGAATTGAACTGCGCTCAACAAAGGATTGGAAAGTCAAAGGTAGAAAAGACGCAATCGTCCCAATAGCTGAAGATTTAAAAGAATTTATTCAGGCGCAGGATATTCAAGGCGAAAAGTTTGTTTTGGACAACGGCAGAGGTCAGCCGCTTTATAAATCGCTTGGTGATTTGACCAAGAGTATGCGAAAGGCTTTGCAGAAGGTAGGAATAGAAAACGCAAAACCGCTGCATTCGTTTCGTTCTACAGTTGCGACTGAACTATTGTCAGGTGAAAGTTCAAATCCTGTTCAGGTTCAAAAACTATTGCGCCATCAGTCAATTCAAACAACCATGTCTTATTTAAATAGTGACCATTTGCAGCAAGTCGATCTAGTCAATAAACTAGGAAACTCGCCACAAAACACTGTTTCAAAGAAAAAAACCGAAAGCCGCAAGCCCAGCATTCGTCTAGCCTACAGCCGAAAGAACTAAGGTGACTGTTAATCATTGGGTCGCTGGTTCGAGTCCAGCTTGGGGAGCCACTTCCAACCGATTTGTGACACCTCCGTTAAGTGGCGGTTTTGCCTATCCGCCAGTGATTGCCTCTTTTATTTTCTTTGCCTTCCTCATTCTGCGATAAACGCCCACACCTGCCGCTGCCATTGGCAACCCTACTGCTGTTAAGATTAGCTCAACGCCACCGGATTCTACAGCAGAATTGAAATATTCAAAAAAGATTTCCATTTAATAACTCCAAATCATTAAACCGTCTTCTCTATCGTCTACATGCAGAAATCTTTGACTGCCTGTGAAACTGAAGCCATACCCACCGAACAAGCCCATCTGAATTCCAATTTCTAAGAGCCTTGCCCCATCTGCATTCCAGCAGGCTATGTCCACTGCTCGTCCTAATACATGATATCCGCTTGGTTTTGAACCGTTTTTGTTTTTCGCTCTTTCAACCGGATGCTCAACTGAACGATACGCTGAAGTCAGTCTGATAGGTTTGCCATAATGCTGACGCAAGGTTTCCAACTTCGTCAAAAAGACTTCGGACATGCCACATTCACCAGTAAACTTGCACTTCAGCTCGTCGCGTGAGAAATGCTCAGAATGATCAACGTAAGCCATCAAGTCTCCTTTTCTGGGTAATCAATACACTCTTGACTGTACATTTCGCCAAAAGCTTCTCGTTGAGGTAACGACATAAGCTGAAGGTCGACATATCTGTGATTTTCGCGATAATGGTCAATCACGCAAGAACACAACTGAATGGCGGATTGCATGGCGAGATTTGAAGTCATTCCTTGCATCTGATAGGTGGGAGCCAAACGAAGTGAGCATTGATAAGCCCATGAAACAAGGTGCAAAGTCTTGTACTCGACAGGAAGAGCAAATGCTGATGTCGCGAGCAGCAAAGCCAAGCCTGCGAGAATCGTTTTCATTTTTTTAGATTATCCATTTTTTGACTTAGCTCGCTAATGGCAACGGTCATGTTCGTCAAAGTAGTGTTGAGTTTTTCGTGAACTGCTAAAAGCTGCTGAGACTGCGCGGCCTGAAGGTTCGCGAGCTTTTCTGTGGTGGCCTGCTGAAGTTGTGAATTTTCCCGTAATAGCTCGCTGACGCGAATATCGCTTTCAGAGTCCTTAGTTAGCCAAATATTTCGCTCCTTTTCAAAACCTCTTAGAAGAAACACAATCAGCCAAGCGCTGAAGGTAAGAGAAGCCATCCCAAAGCCTAAGTCTTGGACTAACTGAATCATGGAATTGGGTTCTGCTGGCATTGCTCGGCCTTAGTTAATCATTTGAAATTCGTAGTAAATCAATCCCGTACTGTTATCAATGGTTGCCTCACTGTTGGAATCACTGTCACTGCTGGAATCGCTTTGCGAGTCACTGTTTGAATCAACGTCCACATTCTGGGTATCATTATCTGCAGGGTCGTTTAGTGTGTTCTGAACCTCAATATTGATTTCTATCGGATTCTGCTCGTTTTCTTGAGAGTCCTTTGTAGGCCAGTCTGAGCAGGCAAACAGTGCGAGTGGGAGTAGAAGCATTAGTTTCATGCTCGGCCTTGTTAAACGGTTAAAGCTGACTCGACTTCAGCTTGGGTGAACCCTAAACGAAATAGTTTACAGTTGGGATCTTCCTGAAGTTCTTGCTGGAATTTGATGGTAGCACCATCCAGATCCGTTTCGGTTCTGACTCGGTGGGTAGCGTCTGTAATCCCTGCATCTTCTGGCGCTAAGTCTCCTGTTTTGAACCAGTTTTGTCTGGTATCTAAGAGCGCTTGGTACTGAGCTTCCCAACCTGACAGGTTTTGATTTTTACTGTATTCGTAATCAAATTTGCTATTTAAATGCTTTGGAATCCCTCGCATATTTCCTTTTTAAAATTAGTACAGACTTGCACTCACTCCGCGCGACCCGAGGCCGTCGTCGAGAGCCAAAGGCGAACTATACCACCCGACACCACGCGACCCGCATATCGCGCCATTGCTCCAATCGCCGCCCAAGCGCCCGCGATTTGGCACTGCGTATCCCTGACCCCGACCGATAGCATTAGCTCCATCGTATGTCGTTCCATCGGAGGCAGTGTCTTGAACTGCCCAACTAGCTGCTGCTCCGTTAGATCCCGTCTCGTTAGACCACTGCCACATTGCCCCTGCACAATCCTCGCAGCCGATATTTGAGATCATTCTGCGACTAGCTGTGTCACTGTGACCTCCCGTCGTTCCAGGGTCTGCTGATCCGGTGATATTCGTTTCTTCATTGCTCCCAATCGCCAATGCCATAAACTCTGCTTGCGTGGGCAATCGTTTTTCAATTTCCGCAAACCTCTCTACAAAATTATACCAGTGATAATCTGGGTTGCTTGCCCCATCCACAATTGTCTGATTGTATTTCGATTCCAGTGTTGTTGTATTGCTTGCTAGATAGATGTCTGCCCACAATTTGTCTCCCACATAAACCATCCCCTCTGGACTTGCTGTTGGACGGTGAGAGGCTTGTGTCCAGACGCTTCTGGGTAGAATATCGCCTTCTAGATAACCTGTTAGGGAATGTCCACTAATTGTTCCAACACCAACACAGAGGCAGTGGAATCCGCCAATTTTGCGAGAGTTTGTGGCACTTGCTGTTACACCTCCAACCGTTCCATTGGGATAGGTAGAATTTGAACTTAAACAAAAATTTGGAGTCGTTCCAGAACTTGGTTCTACCGCATAAACATAGACATCCTCACCATTGCGGTTTGCTGCTGTTGCCTTTGAGGTTTCGTTACTGGCCCAAGAACCTGTTGTATCCGCATCAAGTGTGGTTGCCGTAGCAAGTGTGTAAACAGTGGCGTTGATTCGTAGTTGCATCGCTGGAATATTGACTGTTGTTCTTTCAAGTGCAGTCCCAGAACCAGCATAAAATCCAACACTTACATCATTTCCACCTGTGATTTGCTGCTCTGCAAGATACCAGTTGGGGATTGTAGGCGGAACGGCCTGAACCGAACCTCCAAAACTGATAAGGCCACCGGATTCAGTAGCCAAGGTAACACTGTTTAGTTGAATCTCTCCTGCCATATTTAAATCACGTTTAGGGTTCCGGTAACATTTAATGCTGAAGCACCAGTAAAATTTGCATAACCGTGACTAATCACTAAATAGCCTCCCATCGTCACTCCACCACTACTAAAACTTGAGTTGCCAATATACATTCTATTAGTGCCACTGCTGATCGCTAGCGAATCCGAAACCGTTGAACTGTGTTCGATGTATGAGCTGCCAGAGCCACCACTTGATGAGTTTACATCTGTATAGCTTGCGGCTGCAGTTCCTACAGCCAAAATATCTTCATCAGTAATCAGATACAATTCACCTTGATTCAAGCCAGAAGCAGAAGCTGCAGTGTTGATTTGGCTTCTTGTTCCTCGTTTAACTTTTATCGTTGCCATTATATCGTTAGGCTCCCATCCCCAGTGAAAGTGATAATCGTATAATCTCCATCTGTACTGGTAGATGGTGAGCCTGTTGTTATGTTTCTGAATTCGCTGGTTAAATAACGAAGAATGACAACTCCAGCGCCACCACTACCTTGAACGTGACCACCACCACCATAATTTCCAGAACCGCCACCAAGTCCAATTGAACCATTAGTATCTCCAGAGCCTGCTCTGGCTGTTCCACCTCCCCCACCAGCATAATATACGGCTGATCCGGTTATTGAAGATTCGACACCATCGCCACCCGAACCCATAACTGAGGCGCTGGGATTGCCACCAGCACTTCCAGCGCCACCACCACCACCAGTTCTGGCGTCATTAACACCTACGCCTCCACTTCCACCAGCATTGCCTTGCCCACTGGTTCCGCTGCCTCCTGAGACAACGCTGAAATTATATCCACCTCCTCCACCAGAACCACCAGCACTTCCAGCGCCACCATAGCTGCCACCACCACCACCAATTGCGGTTAGGGACAATTCAGCAATGGAGCTGTTTTCACCATTTTCTCCATCAATGTTAGGCTGAGATACTACGTTGTAGCCTTGCCCCCCAGATCCAACATCGATTGTAAGAGTTTCATGGATATTTACAGACGCACTTCCTTCTAATAAACCACCAGCACCACCTCCACCATAAGCAGAGCCTCCCCCTCCGGCTACAACAAGATACTGAACGCTCGACTGCACTGTAGGCCAATTGCTTTCCTGCTTGAGTTGTCTCATTTCAGGCAATGAGACCAAGCCCTTGTTAAAAAATAAACGCTCTGCAAAATCAAAAACGCCAATCCGTCCAGCTTGGTTTTTCATTGCCTGCTGACGTTTACCGTTTATTGTGGTGATTCCGCTAAAATTTGCAGAAGTTGGACGATTCAGCGCACCAATTAAACTGCCGTTGTGTCTAGCCATTAGCTAATTTCTTCATAGCTACAGATGATCATTAAGTCATTGGCAGCACTGGCTGTGGCCCCAATGCTGCGGTCTTCTGTGATATAAATTCCAGAATTTCGCTCCACCACAACTAGTGAAGAATCGGCAGGAATCGAAACAGTGGACACTATTGGATAAGCTGTACCTCCAAGGGCTGCGGCTGAATACATTGAAATGGTAATGTCTGCGCTATTGCTGCCATCGACATTGGCGACATAAATGGAATTGATTTTCAAAACTGTGCCGGAAGCTGAAGCATTACTAACCACTTGAGTTGCAGAAGTGGTGGTTAGGTTGATCATCTCTGTTTTGCCATAAAGGGCTGTCAGATTTACAATATTTGGATTAGCCATTTTACTCCTGAAGTTATTATCCGAACACCAAAGCCATTGCGATCCCCTTTCCAGTGGTCATCCCAAAATCGGTAAGGTTGGTGGCTTCCCAATTGCCAGTGGCATTATTATAAATTAATCCTTGCTGATTCTGCGCTCCATCTGCCGCTAGTGCCGAAACAGATAAGCGATTATTTCCACTGAGTGCTTCCAAGCCTGTTACGATTCCGCCTGAATCAATCCCAAGCGTGATGGTTCCTGATGTGGTAATTGGTGAGCCAGAATCCACTTCAATTCCATCAGTTCCAGAAATCGCAATAGAAGTGACAGTTCCTGTGCCGCTGACAGTAGACCAGGAGAGGTTCCCAGATCCATCAGTAATCATCACTTGTCCAACAGATCCGTCAGAAGTGGGAAGTGTCAGCGTGTAGCTAGAGCCAAGGCTTGCAGAACTTGGTACGGTCAGCGTGACAGAGTAGGTGTTCGCTTCATCATTAAGTGCTACGCTGGCTGGATTGGTTCCACCTGACACCACAACACCACCTGTGCCGGATGGGGTTAGAGTTATGTTTTGATTGGTCGCACTGGTTTTAATGATATTGGTTTGCAAGTCGATGCTGTCACCAAACAAGACATCAGAGCCACTGGTTTCTGCGCTGATCAGATCACTGTTCAGATTACCATTGAAGCTAGTGGTGGCGGTTGCTGTCCCTATCGTGGCAACGCCAATGTCTGCGGTGTCTAGGTAGGCTGTGCCATCGAGGTACAAGTCCTTCCATTCCAAGGTGACTGAGCCTAAATCTCTGGCGTTGTCCGTTGAAGGAATCAAATCCGAATCAAATCTTGCGGTGACGGTTACCGTGTCGCTGGTTGCATTGCCAATATCCAAGGCTCCTGTGGTGGTGACAACTCCAGAAGAATCAATCGTGATTCCTGTGGAGGTTGCAGAGCCGGAACTGTTCCCAAACAAGGAAAGGGAACCATCTGATGTAGTTGGGAAGACAATGTCAGTTTTTAAAGTATTTGTTCCCATTAAATCACCTCAGTTAATTGTAGGGCGCAGGATTGATAGTCTCGGCTAATATGCCCAAAACTCGGAGGGTTCAAATAATAAAATCCTGTGGCATTGGACTTTTCCTTAAATGTTGCAGGCATGTCCTCCACCCAGAGAATCGGCATTGGTTTCGAGCGATAGCTTCTGGCGACGGCTTCCAAGTCTTCAGCCTGAGTGTTGGTTAAAACCAAACTTAATCCTACAGAATGACCAACTGGCCTTTGCTGATAGGTGTAGCCACCTGTGGGCTGAGGCCTGCGTACCGAATAATCATTCAGGCTTTTTGTGGCTCCTGGCCTTGCATCTGGAAGCGTCAACACCTTTCCCACTCGTAAGATTCCAACTCGAAGCGGATTAAATATCGCTTGTAAGTCATTCGTGTCAGTAATTGCTGAATCTAGCTGAACACTGTCTGCAGCCGTCCCATCTCCAGTGATTTGCAGAATCTGACCTGAAGAGGTAACGCTCGTAATCTCAACCACAGAATCATTACTTCCGTTCTCAATTCTCACCACTGCGTTATTGGTAACAGACAAAGGGCTAATAATGACAATTGCACCACCGGAACTGGAGGAAAGTGTGGTGTTGCTGTCATAGGTTTGAGCGACTGCAGCCGTTCCGACATGCGAACCCACAAAAATTCTACCGTGATCAATCACATTGATGGCTGATCCTGCAGAGTCTTCAAATCTGCCATAGACTGTAGAATCTTGATTCCAGCGAGCTGCCCCATTACCTGCTAGATTTTTCTCGCCAACATTTACACTGGTCACTAGCGTGATAACTAACTGACAGTAGGCAGATTGCTCATTGGTAAAAGTGATGAACTGAGCTGGCAGATAAGCCGCTTGATCTGCAAAAAAAGTTGATCCGGTTGCTGAGTTTCCCCCTAGCGTTGAGTCTAGTCCGTAAGTGGTGCGAAGCGTTCCGGTTTCAATCTGGCTTGGATTGGCATAATCGGAATCTGTTGAATTTAAAACCCAAGTGGCAGAGTCCGCCAGCAGATTGGAAACAAAAAAAGCCTGAACTGGATCGTCAACTGTTCCTTTGCAGGACACTGTAATGACTTCAGTAGTCCCAGAAGAAATAAAAGCTTGCCGTGGAATATCCCCTTGCACATTGGCAATGGGAAATCCGGTGAGGTTGCCTTCCTGAGTGCTGATCGAAGTAACGCGATCTTGATATAGAATCCTCATCAGAAATCCCTCTTAAATTCTGAAAGCGTTGCGTCTCCTTCCAAGGCTGTGGTTCTCGCTGAAAAATCATAATCAATCGAGCGAACCGTCAAGGTGCATTCGAGAAAGTCCTGAAGCCTTCTGAATCGAATTCTATCTCCTAACTCAATCTCGGTGTTGATGTCTGGAATCGTCACACTGGCCTTACTAAGTTTTTCAATATCCTTGATCGCATCAATCCGGCCTTGGACTCTGGTAATGTCTGAATACTGATCTGCATAAGCGTTTACAGAAAACTCTCGGCCTTTGGGTTTATTGGCACTTCTGGCACTCGTAGACTTTCCAACCAACCTTCCGCCTTCGACTACATTGATTCCCCAACTAGAAGAAACGCCACCCAAAGGGAATCCAAGCGTGTAGTTACTCGTTAGTAGTTCATAATCTTTGTAACTGGTGATACTGGCTCCAGCATAGGCCCGATCAATCAAGTGCAGTGTGGAGTTGCCACTGGAATCCTGGCGAATGTCAAACTGATGGTTGTAGGCAGCAGCCACATCAGAAGCCAACTCAAGCAAAGGAATCGGAGCATTAACTTTGATCTTTACATCGTAGGAACTCGCATTGGTGGCCCTTGTGGTGTCTGCCGTGCTAACGCTCAAGGAAAGCTGGGTTGCCACATAATCAAAAAAGTCTTCCAGTGTTTTGCTGTTTGTACTTGTCAGGCTTACCTCGCCAGCATCTGCTGAATATCCAGTGATTTCTATGTAGTCACTGGTAATTGCGCTGATCGTTCTGGAAACACCATCTTCAAAAACCGTAATTCCTGAAGTCAGTCCGGTTGGATTATGCCAGCGGTTGCTGGTGGTGCGAATCAATGGGGTAAAGTGCGTAACGGCTCCATAGGCAAAGGGAGCCGTTACTGTATTGCCTGAGTTGTCTGTCACCGTAGAAGTGGCATCCACATTGTACTCTGTGGCATTTACTGAAAAGGTTAAGGCCTCTCTGTCCACCTTTTCCAAGACTAAGGTTCCGGTGATCCAATCATAATCCTGCAAGCCATACTGGAAGGTGAAAGGATAGGCTGTTCCCAGATTCTGAATTAAGGAGGTGTAGCGGCTTCCACCAAACGGATGATTTTCATCTAGTGGCCTGTTTTCTATCTGCACCTGGCCCACTTCAAAATCATAAAATCCGCCTTTGACTTGGCCTTTTTTGATCCTTGGCCCACTGAGTAAAAATCCATAATGAAAGTTGGCATCTGTTTTTAAAAAGGTTTCATCACTGAGATAGTAGTCTGTGCCGCTGACGGTTACTTTTAAAGAAAGGTTACTCATGCTACAGCCGGAAATTCACCAAATCGGGCTGCTCTCTCCTTGATTTCTACGCGAATGGCAGAATCGTACTGACTGATCAGCTGGCCTGTGCCGTCATAGATATTAACGTCAATTTTTGGCGCTGCTTGATAGTTCTGGCTCATGGCTGCACCTCTCAGTGTTGGAATGCTTCCGCCTTGAGCGAAAGGCCACCACGAAGGCTTGGAATAGCTGGCATTTAAACCAATGGCAGGAGGGAAAAAGCGGCCCATCAACCCAACTTTGATTCTGCCAAGCAGATCATTGCCAGCCTCAAAACCATAGTTGACAGGTGAAGCGGTTTTCCCTTCGCTGACTAATCCGCCTGCCGCTAAAAAGCCAATCCTGCCTTCTGCCAAATTGGGAATTCCAAGCTTTAATTCTGCGCCAAAATTGCCAACAACATCGGCAATCAGATTCCCAACAGAACCCAAGTCTCTGAGAGACAAGCCAGCCTTCCCAAAGCTTTTGTTGCTTGCCAAAAGTCCTTGAGCAAGTCCGCCTGCGCCAAAGCTCATGGCAGGCCCAAGCAACTGATTCATCTGTTTCTTGCGTCCTGAATCGGTGACACTATTAAGCAGACTCAGAAGGTTTGTTCCCAACTGATCAACGGCAGATTTGCGAATGATAAACTCGCCACCTTCCAACTCCACTGGCATTCGGCCCCCTACCATCGCAGGCATACCTCCTGCGGCATGGCTTGGCCCATTCAAATAACCACCTTTGGCGAACTTAAATTCCAGAAGATTCTTTGGCCCAAGACCAAACATATGGAAAGGATTTGGTAATAGCGGAATGGTTCCGCCAGGTACGAAGGCTTTGAAAATGTCAATTACCTTCTGGCGTATAAAATCAACAAAGTTGAAAATTCCACCTGAGAAGATTTGTTCAAAAACGTGTTCAATTCCTCCAACCAAGTTTCCAAAGGCATCTCTAAAATCCAACAAAACCTGTTCAAACGTGCCTTGGATTGCACCCCCAAACTCCTGCAGTCCTGTCAGCATTCTGCTGAAAACATTCTTCAATGGATCAACCAGTTGATCTTGAAACATTGAGCCAAGACCATTGAATGAATCCAAGATTGGCTGAAAAATGCCTTGCATGGCGTTCTCAAAAGCACCAAAAACGGATTCAATGCCTTCCACCAAAAACAAGATGGCGTCAATCAGTGGCGCTAATAGTTCAATCTGCTTTACCAACAAAGGTGCGAGCTTTTCAATCGGCCTTTGCAGTTTCTCAAAAATAGGTTGCATTGCTTCGATTACTGGAATCAAAGCTTCTACCACAGGAACCAGTAAGTCGATAATCGGATCAACCAAAGCAAAGAGCGCATCAAAAACTTTCGCTAAGGCTTCTTGCACTTTTTCGTTGCTGAGAACCAACGCCAGTAGCCCTTGCTCTAGTCCCTTGTCTGCTGTGATCTTGGCGACATTCGCAGCCCGTTGTCCAGATGGGCCAGCCGCTGCCATTACAGCCTGCGCTGTGTCTGATTCAGTGATGGCTTGCGCTCCTGCGCGAACCCCTTTCAATACTTCTTTTGTGTATTTTTCTGCTAGAGAAAGCCGATCATCCATTTCTTTGGTGAGCTGCTTTTGAATGCCTAACTCTGCAGCAAGGGCTGTGGCCTGCTCCAGCGTCAACTGTTCAAGTTCTACTGCTGTGGCAAGAGCAATGGCCTGCACATTATTGATCTGGCGAATGGATTCCGCCTGGGCCTTGAGTTGATCGTCCTGAGCTTTTAAGGCCTTGAGTTGCTCTTGAGCATTTAAGGCTTTGGCAATGTCCTTGGCTTGCTTGGACTGTCTCTCTAATAGTTTTAAAGACTTTTCTTCATTTCTGGCGCGAACCAAGGCTTTAGTCGCTAAGTCAACGGCCTCTTGGTTGCGCAACTGCTCTGTAATCTTTGCAACCTTTTGAACTGTTTCCTCATAGATGGCTTGTTCTTTCAGCGCCTTTGTTGCTAAGTCAATTGCCTCTTGATCCTGCAGGTTCTTGGTGATCTTGGCGACTTCTTCAACCGTCTTTTCATAGGTGGCTTGTTCAATCAATGCTTGCTTGGCCTTTTCAGCCTGGGCCAGAAATCCGGCTTGTTGGGCTGAAACTTGATCTTCAAGATATGCAACTTGCTGTTTGGTAGCTCGGTTGATCGAAGTCAGCAAAGTGAATTGCCTATAGGACTCATCACCTGTCGAACTGGCTAAAACAAAAAGCCTTTCTTGTAATAAGGCTTGCGCTTTCTTGGCTGCCGTCAATTGTTCTTGAAGACTGCCTTGTGTGCCAAGTAATCCTCCAACCTTTTCAGTGATGCCTTGGAAGGTGAGAGCAGCAAGCACAGAGGCTGCTTCTGCCGCTTCCTGCTTTTGCTTGAGTTGCAGAAGTTCTTCCTGCGATTTCTTAATAACTTTCGTGGATTCAGCTTGTTCAGATAGGAATTCAGCTTTTTTCTTTTCAACAAATTCCTGCTGAAGTCCTAGCTCATAATTGGCTAGGCTGGTGGTGTAGGTGTCTCGTGCAGTTTGGACGTTCTGCTGATAAACCTCCAAGGCTCGGCTGGCAGCTCCTGTCGTTTCATCTGTAATGATCTTGATTTTGGCAATTTCATCTTTTGCGGTGATATATTCTTGGCCTACCTTTTTGGTTTCCTCAGAGAGTTTTTCTTGTGCAACAATGACTTTCTGTAAGGCTTCTTCAACATCTCCAAACGGATTAGCCTTGGCTGCCATCAATTGAGCCGTTGCCGCAAAAACATCAAAGGCATCATCCAGCAGCATCACATTGCCAATCAACTGATTGATGTCTGCAGAGATGGTTTTGAATGTGATCTCTAAGGCTCGGAAGGCCATGCCTATAAAAGAGTCTGCAATCAGATCCGTTAGGAATTGAATGCTTGCGCTCAGTAACTCAACACCAAGCCGGATTTTGGCAAAAATGGAAGCATAACCCAGAACCTCATCATCCTGACTGATGAACTGCTGAATTTTGTCAATTACATTCGTAAAGACATCGACAATGGCCCCAATTGTTCCCGTGAGAACGTCCATGTAAAAGGCAACATCCGATTCTGTAATGGCATCCAGTGCAGCCGCTACATCTCGGATAGCACCTCCAAGACTTTCATTGGCTCCAGCAACTTGGTTGATAATGCCAGCCAAGCGAATTCCAGAATTTTCTAAAATTGTGAAGCTTTGCCCAATCGTTCGGTTCGTCCTGGCAAACTCTTCTTCTAGGACTCCAGCCTGAGACTGCAGCGCCTCAAAAACCGTCTGAGCGGAAAGCTTGCCTTGCTTGCCGTATTCTCGAAGTTCGCCAATCGTAATGCCTAGCCCATCGGCAATAGCCTGCGCCACTCTTGGCGTTTGCTCCATCACAGAGTTGAGTTCTTCGCCTCTCAGGACACCAGAAGCGAAACCTTGCCCTAGCTGAATAATTGCAGCATTGGCAGATTCTGAAGTAGATCCAGAAATGGCTATCGCCTTGCCTAGCGAGCGTGTTACCTCTTCCAGTTCAGCAGTGGAAACACCTAACCGTCCTGTGACTCTGGCGAGGCGCGAATAAAGATCAGCCGTGGATTGGAAAGATTGGCCTGTTTCCTGGCTGATTTTAAAAAGTGCGGATTGTGCTTGGGTAAGTTCTTGTGTGGTAGAAGTAACCAGCTTCAGGCGATTTTCAATGTTGGCAGCAGCATCAGAAAACTCAATTAGTCGATCAACGGCAAAAGCAGCAACTGTGGCCTTCAGTGCAGTGGTTAGTCCTCCAACACTTCTTGCGACCTTTGCGCTGGTTGCTTCAACTTTTTTTAAAGAACGATCAACCGAATTAAAAGCCGCTTGGGTTTTGTCAACGGCTGAAATCGTGATCGTGGTATTGGTTGCCATTACTTCTGGTTTCTCTTTTCAGCCTGAATGTTGAAATAAGCCACCCAACCCTTCACCTCGTCCAGTGTCCAGCTCATTACCTCTGAAAGTGGTTGATGAAGCGTTTCAGCTAGAGCAAAGATGGTCATCAGGTCAGGCGACTCTCTCAGTTTTTTTCAATCTCCTCATCTGTTAGACCATCGTCTGCATTCATTGAAGACACAATTCTGGCGATTACCTCAGAATCAACGCTTCGCATGAATTCAGTGCGATTCACCACCTTGAAAACCTTTTTGCCTTCAGCATCCAAGGCTTTGGCAATCAAGGTGGCAGTTAAGGCTTCGCCAACCTTGCCAGCACTATTTAGCGCCAGAATCTCCTGTTGCTCGCTCAACGTCATGGAAGAGCGATAGAAGATTTTAGTAGGTTCGCCTTTGTCGTCAGGCCACTCTGGCACTTCAACGAATTGAAGAGGTGCAGCCAAGCGATCACGGTAGTGAGCTTTTGCTCGTTGTAAAATTTCAGACATGACCTGTTTAGGCTGTGGTTTCGGTTAGTGCGCCTGAGCCTTGGAAGCTGATGGTTGCGTCTACAGTTCCATCAATGGCCCCAGAGCGACTGATTCCGGTGATGATCACAGTCCCATTGTAATACTTGGAACTCGTTGCTGTTCCTTCTGGATAAAGGTTTAGCGTGACACTGCTTCCAATCGTTACAGCCTGCTGGCCTGTGTCGTCTGGGTCCCAAAAGACATCCGCACTACCTGAAAAACTGGTGTTTCCGGCAACAAAAGATGTCGCTGAATCGCTCAGTTGGGTTGTGTCGATGGTGTTGGCTGTGGAGTCGATGGAGTAGCTTTTGACTTCTCCGATTGTTTGACTTCCGGCTTTGATGACACCGGAACTTCCCTTTGTAACTGCCATTTTTTCTCCTTTTGGCTGTTAGAAAATGCCGGTGTTTCCGGCTTCAAAGCCACCCATCCGGCAGCTTCAAATTCTGCAAAATCTTCTGCTTCAATCGTTTTCCTTTCTCTTCCTCTAATGATTTTCATTAGAAGGTTCCTCCATCAACCGTGGCAACTGATAGAGTCACAAAGTCGTTACTGGTATCAATGGCAACAGTAATAGAAGAATCGCCTCTGACTACTCCATCACTTCCATCGGTTCCGCCAATGTAGCCAGCCGTGCCACCCGATACGGCAGCTACCAGTTCATCCGTGCTAGATTCAGGAATGTTCAGTGCTGTCTTAAAGGCGTTGAAGGTTATCTTCTTTTCCATCTGCCCAGAAGATTCTGAGGCGTCATGGACCATGATTAGATCACTGGCTCCACTAATCGAACTAAGTGTTGAAAGCGAATCTACTGGTGGCGTGACGGGAACTTTTGTCGTTGCGTCTGTCGCCACAAAGATATTGTTTCGATCCGTTGTGAAGTGCGGCTCGCCTGCGAGCATAGACGTAGTGGGGAGATTGGCATTCAATCCCCTTCTCAGTTGCAATCTAGCCATTTCTCTCCTTTAAAAAGTGCCACCATCCAAGACGGCATTTGCTACTAGAATCGTATCGCCAGCCTCTTCCGGTTGCGCGATTGTCTGGCGATACCTACAAAACCAATCCATTTTGATCACACCGAGTGGAACATCGCCTTCTGAGGTGTAATCGATCTGTACATTCTGAAGATAGAACTCCTCTACTCCTGCTGGTAATTGTCCGCCCAAGGCATATTCAACCTCGCCACCAATAGAGTCCAAGGTGTCATCCAAATCACTGGTGGCTCTTGCGGCCCCTTCTATGCGAACAATCAATGTTCTTTCAAGTGTCCTGAATTTACTGAAAGCGCTGCGATCAACATTTTCTTCTAAGACATAAACCAGCAGACAAGGAAGCTTTGACTGATCCAGCCTGTGATGTCTGGTGGTGTAGACTCTGCCAGCCGTTGTAGTTAAAGGCGTGATCAGTTGAGCCACCTGTTCACGAATCGTCTGTCTGGCATGCAGAACGCTCATACACTGGCCTCTTCCATTAAGAGCGTTGTCATTCCCAGATTATCCGGCTCAATCCCTCTGAGAACATAGCTGACACTTTGAATCGTCAGCGTGTCGCCATGACTGAGAGAACTAACGTCTGAGGTTCTTGCCATTAGTCGAGGTTCTGCCGATTCATACCCAACCGATAAGCCATTGGGTTGAATTAGGACAAAGCGTAAATCCCAAATTGCCGAAAAGGTGGTGGCATCTGCCTTAGTGACAGTCACGCCAAAATCAGCAGTATCCAGATAAATTGCACGATCAGCATCTGATTCAATCGCCATCGAGGATGTACCAGTAGCGCTCAGTTTCTTTGATTAGGTACTCATTCGTTACCTTGTTTCGACTCAAGCCAATCACATTTTCACCAGCGCTTCTGGCTGGATTTCCGGCAAAGATTTTTCCTGGGGTAATTCGGGCCTTAACTCCAACCACTGAGTTCATGCCGATCATGGAAAAGCTTCCAATCAGCGAATACTGGTGAACCGTTGCCCCAAGCCCAATCGTTGCGCCTTGCATGACGTAAGAATGCCCACCTAGCTGCACCGAATTGGCGAGCGTTACGTTTTCTTCAACTACTGAGTCATGGCTGACGTGCGAGTAATTCATGAGGTAGCAGTCTTTCCCAACTCTGGTTTTGTTTTCGGTTCCAGCATGAATCGTTGCAAATTCTCTGATGGTGGTGTTATCTCCGATTTCAACGCCACACAACTTTAGCCTTGTTCTATGCTGTGGGGTATCGCCAATGGACACATGCCCATGAATCTTGACGTTATCTCCAATTTCAGCAGGCCCATAAATGATTGTGTAAGGCCCAATAAAGACGTTCTTGCCAAAGTGGACATTGCCTTCAATGGTTACGGTCTTATCGATGTTCACCAATGCCTCAGTAGATCAGCGTGTACGTCTGGAGGTTTTGGATTTCCATGAAAGTAAATAATGGTGGCTTCTTCTCGTTTTTCTGGCTCTTTTAGCCAGTGACACTTATAGGACTGAATCTGATCTGGAAATACTTCATTCAGTCGAGTTGCATCATTGGCAAGCAATCGCAAAAACTGCATTTCTGAGATTCTGCCGTTGTAGAGAATCCGGTCTTCATAATCCTCTTTCCTTTGCCACTCTGCCCAGATCCACTTGCAGAATTCTGGCGAATAGCTACCCACTCCGTTGCAAATCGTTTCTGGATAGTTTGGATCTGTAAGAAGTCCAACTCTGCCTCTCCAACTGAGGATTTCGTCTAAATCTTCCTGAATGATGGTGTCGAGTCCAAAAACAAAGCGTTGATTGTTTCCCAAGTCCGGCCTGAAGGTTTCCATGACATTGCCATAACCGG
>Ga0208645_1001809_pt1 | contig 17968 bp, 25 predicted proteins | sample VirMetDEL_Sep_01_FD_184519 | JGI IMG/M metagenome (GOLD analysis project Ga0208645, IMG submission 184519) | Aqueous microbial communities from the Delaware River and Bay under freshwater to marine salinity gradient to study organic matter... | ecosystem: Environmental > Aquatic > Marine >... | reverse complement strand
GAAAACCAAAAGACTAAGGGTAAAATTATAGCCATTGGTTCTGGGTTACGATATTTGCAAGATGAAATAAAAGTGGGTGATGTGATACTTTATAAAAAGTATGCTGGTACTAGAATAGTTTTAGAAGATAAAGATTGTGTAATGCTTCGAGAGGCTGAACTAGATGCAGTATTATCGTGAGAGTATTAATTAACATAACATCTTACAACCGTAAAGAAATGTTGGTTAATTTAATTAATCAGTTATACGGTTTTGATATTATAGTTTGGGATGACAATAGCAACTTTGATATGTCTGGCAATTTTATATTCCATAAGTTCGATATTAATCATGGTAAGAAATTAGCGTGGGTTAAGTTCCAAAAGATATTCAAATTGATGCCAAAAGAATACGACTATTATATTTTCCTTCCAGACGATAGCGTATTAATAGATAACTTTGTTAATAAGGCTGTGGAGCTATGGAATGGTATTCAAGATAATAATAAAATATGTTTATCATTTAGCACTAAAGAACGTATAAGTAAATCATGCTTTACAGCAAAAGAGCCTATTGATAAAGGTAATGTTGTATTAACTCAATGGAATGATTTATGCTTTATTTCTGGGCGTGAATTTATTGATAAGGTTGTAATTGACCCAGTAGACCCAAAACGATGGGATGAAAACGAAAATTTAAGTAGTGGAGTTGGTAGTAAAATATCACACTTCTTTTACAAGTATTACAATCTTTATCATGCTAAAGAAGAGATGGTTAAGCACGTTGGCTTAAAGTCTTTAATGAATCCAGCCGAGAGAGAAATTAACCCGTTATGAATAAGAAAGATTTAAAAATAGGTGATACGATTAAAGTTGGCAGTACAAGTGTAAAACTAACTGAGAAAAAATTTATAGAACTAGATGGTGTTAAATACTATTGTTTAATAGGTAATTCAAAAAAAGGTAGATACTCAACTGATTTTATAAAATTATGATAACATTTAATATTGCCTCAATTCCAGATAGAGTTGATTTATTAATTAATACTGTTAATTCAATTATTGACCAAGTGGACTTCGTTAACATCTGTTTAAATAATTACGAATCAAATCCATTTGAAGATTATGATAAAGTGAATGTTGTATTTAGTAATAATGCTTTAGGTGATGGTGGTAAGTTTTTATTTGCTAGTCAAGTGAATGGGTATTATTTTACTGGTGATGACGATATAATATACCCAGAAAACTATATTAAAGATACAATCAAACAACTAGAAAAAGGTTATGATATTGTTACTTATCATGGTCGTAGCTTCTTACATTTTCCTATAAACTCATATTACAAAAGCCCAGCAATTAGAAATAGATGTTTATCTCAATGGGAGTTTACAGAGCCAATACACATTGGCGGTACTGGTGTAATGGCTTTTCATACTGATAATTTTAGACCCAACATAGCTGGATTTAAACGTAAAAATATGAGCGACATCTGGGTGAGTTGTCAAGCCAAAGAACTAGATTTAAAGATTTGGGGGTTAAAACATTCTGGTGATTACTTCACTTATCAGCGTCCAGAGTGGACTATATACGATGATAAAGTTAATGATTGTCAATATGAAACAGACATAGTTAACAAATATTTCTGCAAATAACTTTTATTTTTGGTAAAAAATTAGTATTAATTAAATTTAATTGTTTAATTTTGTGTTTATACTTTACGTAAAGTAACAATTCTATGGGGTTAAAAAGTTTATTTACTACTGGAAGCTGGAATGAAAGCGGTGCTAGGTCTGGTGGTACTTCATCAAAAAATTCTTTTTTAATTAACGGTTGGGAGACTATCGTTGGTGGTGGTAAGAGTGGCAGAAACATTACTCAAGGCAATGCTTTAGCTATACCAGCAGTATATGCAGCAGTAAGAGCTATAACAGATGCAATTAGTTCGCTACCTATTCATGTTATGAAAGATAATGGAAGCACAAAAATTAAAGATAGAAAGCACCCACTATATAAGCTGTTAAATAGAGAGCCAAATGATTTAATGACTATCTCAATATTTTGGCAAATAGTAGTTCCACAAATATTATTATACGGTAATTCTTATTGTATTATTGAATTTGCAAAGGGTTCTTTTAGACCAGTATCATTATTACCAGTCCATCCAGATATGGTTGAGGTTGAAATTAAAGAGGGCATATTATGGTACACTTTTAAATTAGAGGGCGGTCAAAAAATATATTTAGACCAAAGTAATGTATTACATTTTAGGGGGCTAGGTGATACGGTAATGGGTAAAAGTGTTATTGATTATGCTAGAGAGAATTTAGGACTAGGAGCAGCAGCGGAGGAGTTTGGAAGTAGGTTCTTTGGTAATGGTGCAGCAATGACTGGAATACTAGAAAGTGATAGTGCTTTAAGTGATAAAGCCTATACAAATTTATCTAACTCATTTAGTGATAGACATGGTGGTTTAGCTAATGCACATAAGCCATTAATACTAGAAGAGGGGTTAAAGTATAAAACAGTTTCAATATCACCAGACCAAGCTCAATTTTTAGAAACTAGAAGATTTAGTATTGAGGATATTGCAAGATGGTTTAAGATACAACCACACAAAATAGGTGATTTAAGCAGAAGTACATTTTCTAATATAGAACAACAAGATTTAAACTTTGTAAAAGAAAGCGTGTTACCTTATGTAATATCTATTGAACAAGAACTAAACAGAAAACTATTAAGAGAAGTTGAAAAAGATACTGTTTACTTTAAAATGAATTTAGACGGCTTATTACGTGGGGATATTAAAACACGTTCAGAGGCTTACAAAACATTTATACAGAATGGTATAATGAACCCAAACGAAGCAAGGGCAAAAGAAGAAATGAACCCATACGAGGGTGGTGATAGTTATTTCATGCCTTTAAATTTAGCTCCAATAGATGAAAATGGAACTAATCAACAAATAGCAGAACAGCCAGTTGTGGTTGAAGCTGATGAAGAACAACAAAATATAACGTAAGATGAAAAAAATAGATATACAAAATCAATACCGTACACTAGATGTAAGAAGCGGTAATATTGATGAAGAAAATAGAACGGTTGAATTGTCTTTTAGTTCAGAAGAGCCGGTTGAAAGATACTTTGGTACTGAAATACTAGACCACAACCCAAAGAGTGTTAATTTAAGTCGATTAAACAACAATGCTGCTGTTTTAGAAGACCATGCTGGACCGCAAGTAGGTGTAGTTTTAGGTGCTAAAATAGAAAATGGTAGAGGTGTCGCAAAGGTTAAATTTTCAAGGGTTGGTAGAGGTGCTGAAATATTCCAAGATATTATGGATGGAATAAGAAGTAATATATCTTTTGGCTATCAGTTACTAGATTTAACTAGAGATGAAGAAATTGAAGAGCCAACATATAGAAGTTACAACTGGATGCCATTTGAGATTAGTGTTGTTGGTGTACCAGCAGATGCAACTATCGGAATAGGACGTTCTAAAGAGGTTACAACAGAAATAGAAGTAGAAGATAATTTTAGAACTTTAGAGGCTAAAGAAATAAAGTTAGATACTTCAAAAGAAATAGAAGAAATTGATGAAGCTGATAATGCTCATGCTAGAGCAAAATTAGCTTTATTAAAGTTGAGAGAAAACTCAATAAAATAAAATCACTAGGTGAAGATGCCTGGTACAATTAATTTTAATATAAACAACTCGTTTAAGAAAACGGGTACAAAATTTAGACAATGAATTTTAATTTAAAAAAGAGCCAAGAGGAGCTAGGATTAATCCATGATGCTGCTATGAAATTGGTTACTGATTCAGAAGCTAGAGGTGAGAAAACGATGCCAGCAGAAATTAATGCTAAATTCGATGAACTTATGTCTCAGCATGGTGAATTAGAAAAAGACATCCAACGTAAATTGGATTTACAAAAAGTGTCAGCAGAACAAGACCAAAGAAACGGTGTTATTGCCGAGCATTTGGTTAAGTCTATTGATGAGTTTCAAGAAGATGTTAAGATGCAAAGAAGTTTATTAAACTCTTATTTAAAGGGTGTTAAATTTACTCCAGAGCAAGAAGCATACAGAGCTCAAACAACTCAAACAACTACTTCTGGTGGTTTCTTAATTGAAACAGTATTACAAGATGAAATTACTAACATTATGAGTGCCTTTGGTGGTGTTCGTTCTGTTGCTAAAATCATTAAGTCTACTGGTGGTAACCCGATTGACTGGGTAGTTAATGATGATACTGCTAATAACGGTGCATGGTTGGCTGAGAACACTGCAAGTGCTGCTCAAGATGCTGCATATACTAAGGTAACTTTAAACGCTTACAAAGCGTCTGCTGATTATATGTTAGTACCTTTTGAATTGTTAGCGGATTCAAACTTTGATATGGTTTCCCATATTAATGAATTGATGGCAACAAGATTATTTAGAAGAACTGAGAATGGTTATTCTGTTGGTACTGGGTCAGCTCAACCAACTGGTATTTCTAAATCTTCTGCTTTTGGTGCAACTACTGATGTGACTTTAGTTTTAGATTTCGATGACATCTTAGACTTGAAACATTCGGTTGATTCTGCATACAGAAACGCTGCTACTTGTCATTTCATGATGAATGATAACACTTTGAGAGACATCAAAAAGGTGGCTATTGCAAGTGCTAATCAATCACTATGGCAACCGGGTATTATTGCTGGTGAGCCTTCTACTATTGATGGTAATCCTTATGTTATCAACAATGATTTAGGTGATATTGGAACTGCTCAAAACCACCCAATGTTCTTTGGTAACTTCCAAAAGTATATCATTAGAGATGCTGGTGGAATGGAGATTAAACGAAGTGACCACTTGAATATTCTTGCAGACCAAGCGACTTTCGTAGGGTTTATGAGAACTGATGGTAAATTAGTTGATTCTAATGCCGTTAAGCACATGAGAGTTTTAGGAACTTAATTAATAGTTTTTATTATTTTATACAAGGGGGGTGGGTTACGCTCACCCCTTTTTTAAACAAAGAAAATGAGTAGTTACCAAATAACAGTACAACCAGCAAGTGAGCCGATAACAACGGCACAAGCTAAAGCACATTTAAGAGTAGATTTTTCAGATGAAGATACTTTGATTGATTTATATATTACTGCTGCTAGACAATTTTGTGAGCATTACACTAATAGGGTTTTTATAACTCAAACGTGGAGGCAAAATGAGGACTGTTTTTCTTATCCTATTAAGTTAAAAGTTAATCCAGTAGTATCATTAACATCATTGAAATATTATGATACTAACGATGCACAACAAACATTAACAGATACTTCTGCCAATTTTCAGAAGGATTTTAACAGTGATGAAGCTGCTATTTATGAAGGTACTACAAATGATTTTCCAAGTTTATCTAGCAATGTTATTAATCCGATTGAGATAATAACAGTGTGTGGTTATGGTGCTGCTAGTGATGTACCAGAACAAATTAAACAAGCTATAAAGATAATGGTTTCTCATTTTTATGAGAATAGAGAAATGGTAAATGTACCAATAGCAAGTATGGCTACTGCTACACCAATACCAACTGCTGTTTACACTTTGTTAAACCCTTATAGAATTAAGCACTTTGGATAAAAAGATTTTAATATTATTACCTATTTGGGGTCGTGAAAAGATAGTAAAAATATGTTTTGACAATCTCAAAGAATTACAAAAGGATTTTGATATTGATGTTCTTTGTGTTGTGAGTGAACAATGGGCAAAGGTAGAGGCTTTTAAATACGGTTTTAAATATGTTGAAGCACCTAATGAATGTTTAGGTACAAAACACAACATAGGAGTAAAAGAAGCATTAACATATAAGTTTGATTACTTAATGAATTTGGGTAGTGATGACATTATTACAAAGGATTTATTCAAGTCTTATGAGCAATGTTTTAAAGATGAAGTACCGATGTTTGGAGGTACAAAGCTAACTTTTATAGATAGCAAAAGTAAAGAGGCGTGTGAGTTCGATTACAAGATTATGATTGGAGCTGGTAGATGTATTAAGAGAGATGCTTTAAAGGCTGTTTATGATGCTTACGGGTGTGTTTATGATAATATACAAGCTGGTTTAGATATGAACAGCATGGCTAAATTTAAGAACTATAAACAAGTGGAGGTGGATAATCCATTTAATTCTATTTATGACATTAAAAGTGATGTTAATATTTGGGATTACGAAGTGATGAGCCACAAAGCAAAGAGTATAGAATTTGATAAAGCAAGTAGAGGATTAACAACCAAACAAATTGATAGCATTTTAGACTTATGATAGGCGGTGCATTAGATAGAAGAATAGTTATACAGAATAAGTCTGAGGTAATAGATGTTTACGGTCAGCGTACTTTGTCATGGGCCACATTTTTAACTGTATGGTCTAATCCAGTACAAGCTGTTAGTATGGCTGCTGGTGAAAGGAATGAAAATAATAATAGAACTACTGGTAGAATGGTAGATTTTAGAGTAAGATATAACAGTACGATTACCAATGAAATGAGAATTATTTGGGATGGTGATTATTATAAGATAGAAGATATAAAGGAGTTAAGCCGTCAAGATGGTTTAATGATAAGAACATCATTATTAGCTCAAACATAATGGCAAAAGACGGATTAAATATACAACTGGAGAATGTTGGTGGGTTTGATAGAATGCTTAAAAGAATGGCTATAACACATCAAACAAAGGCGAGTAACGTGGTTTATCAATCTGTTAATGCTGGTGCTAAAGTTGTTAAAAAAGATGCAGAGGGGAAGGCACCTAAAGATGTGGGTACTTTAAGGAATAGTTTAAAGAATGCTATAAATAGAAAAAATAAAAAAAGAGATATTTTTATGGCTACTGTTCATTTTGACTTCAATAGAAATAAAGGTGAAAATACTGGTGATGGTGGGTGGCACTCTATTTTTATTGTTAGAGGAACTAAGTTTATAAAGAAAAATAATTTCATGTTAAGGGCTACTAAATCAGCAGAGCCAAAAGCAAGAAAAATGATTAGTACGGCACTTGCTAAAAAAATAGTTAAATTACAACAGCTAATAGTTAATGGAAGTTTAAAATGAGTTTAGGAAAGTCGATATACAATTTATTAAGTAATGATGCTAATGTTTCTGCAATAGTAGGTACTAAAATATTTCCATATTTAGCCGTTGATAATATTGCTTATCCATATATAGTTTACAGTAATAATGATTCTGAATTTACAGATACTAAAGACGGTAAAAGCACTTTAGATATAGCATCTTATGATATTGAAATATATAGTGAAACTATAACTGAATTAAGCGACCTTACAACTAAAGTTAGAAACGCCCTAGATAGATATAGTGGAACTGTTGAGGGTATAGATATACAATCCATAAAATACAATGCTCAAGATTATGGCTATGCTGATGAAGATAGAGTATTTATAATGATTCAAAGTTATTCTATAAGGCATTTTACAGTTTACAGCTCATTATCTAAGCCTACTAATTTAGCTGGTAGTGCAAGTAGTACAACACAAATAGATTTAACTTGGACTGATAATTCAACTGGTGAAAGCGGTTTTGAGGTTTGGAGGAGTTCAAATTTAACTAGCTGGAGTTTAATTACTACAACAGCAGCAAATGCAACTAGTTACTCAAATACTGGATTAACAGCAACAACACAGTATTATTATAGGGTAAGAGCAACAGATGGTACTGATGGTGGTGAATGGAGTAATATAATCGGTGTAAGAACTGATAATAGTGGTGGGGCTTCACCTAGTGGGATAGCTTATTTTGATGTATCTTTAACTGGACAACTAACTAGCTATAGAACTGGAGATGATGCTTGGAGGCTTTTGAATAGTGAATACGTTAATACACAACCAGCTTATCCAGTTAGCTATGCACAACTAGATACAACTGCATTAGACCCATTTAGAACACTTTTAAATAATAACGCTTTTGGCAATAAAAATAGGTTTACGGATGAAAACGGTTTACAAGTTTATGGAAACAACTATGCTATTGACCATTTAACTAATAGAGGGTGGTATTTAACGGTACAATCAGCAGTAACTTGGAATAATGCTATTGATAATTCTGTGGCATTTACAGTTCTGGGGTATACTGATTTTTATTTACCAAGCATTAAAGAAATGGAGAGCATTGTAGATGTGGAGGATAACGATGTATTAATATACAGTCCGTTCAATTTTTCTAATGCTATTGGGGGTGTTGACTTATGGACTTCAACAACAAACAAAGGTGAAACAACTAGGGCTTTTATTGTACAGCCCTTAGTTTCGGGAACACAATCTTATAATGTCGCACGTACACTTAAAACATCAACGGAAAAACACTATATAGTTAGAAAACATTATTAAAATGAAAGCAATAGGAACAATAGAAATAACAGAAGAATTAACATTAGAAAACCCAACATTAGAATTTAACAGCGTATATGTTGAATGTATTTTTATTGGTGATGACGGTTTAAGAAATAGCAGATTAATGAAAGTTGATTTATCTAGTATTGATTTAGAAGCTGTAAAGCAAAGTAACGAAGTATTAAAACAATTTATATAAAATCATGGATATAGTTATAATAAAAGAATTTGTAAAGCATAATAGAGTTTTTGAAGTGGGTCAAGTTTTAGGGCTTACAAAATTAAAGGCTAAGTATTATGTTGATAATGGGTTTGCTAAATATGCAAACGAGCCTATAAAAGAAGTGGAAACTAAGAAAGTGGAAACGGTTAAAAAGGTTAATAAAAAGAAGAAAAAATGAAAATAATTTTATTAAAAGAATATGCTTTTGTTAATAAGGTTAAGCCCGTTGGTACACTTGCAGAAGTTACTAATGAACTAGGTGAAAGACTTGTTAAAGAAGGCATTGCAAAGACTACTGAATTAACGGTAGAAAAAAAATCAGTTAATCCAAAGAAAATTGAAAAAAAAGATGTAACTTTGGAAAGTATTAATGAGGTGGAGAAACCTCAAACAAAAGAAGATAAATAATGGCAACAACGGGAATAATTAATGGTACTAACATAGGTATATATATCGGTGGTACTAAAGTAAATCACTGTGATTCTGGAAGTATTTCACTTTCTCATGGTTTAAGAGATGCAACCAGCAAAGATTCTGGTGGCTGGTCTGAAAGTTTAGAAGGATTACGTGAATGGAGTTTAGATGGAAGTGGTTTTGTGGCTTTAGATGCTACATACGGGCTTGTAGAACTAGAGGGTGTATTAACAGCTAGAACTGCTGTAACAGTTAGATTTTCAACAGAAACAAGTGCTGATGAATATTTTGAGGGAACTGCATTTTTAACAGAAGTATCTGTTGACGCTGCTGTAGAAGATTCTACTACCTTCTCAATGTCTTTCACTGGAACTGGTGCATTGAACTTTAAGGCGTTAACATAAAATCAATTATATGAAAGTAACTATTGGAGAAAGAGAATTTAATTTAGTTTACAATAACAAGTCTTTATTTAAGATTGAAAAGGAACTAGATAAATCTGTAATTAAAGTATTTCAAGATTCTAATGAGTTGGAGAAACTACATACCGTTTATACTATTGTATATGCTGGAATAGTAGAGCCTATCACATTTGATGAATTTAGTGAAATTGCTACTTTTAATCAGTTAGCCGAAATATTACCTAGCATAGTAAAGTCTATTGGTGATTCATTCGATACTGGTTCAAAAAAAAAGTAGAATCTGATGGTGAAAGTAGTTGGGATTGGTATGAGATACAAAAAGTAGCTTATGGTTTTCTGGGGTTAAAGCCTAATGAATTTTGGGCGTTACAACCTAGAGATATATTGATAATGTACGAGGGTTTTCAGATGAAGCAGCAATATGAAGAGGGCTTACATTTGGAAACCCTTCGTTTATTAAGACATTTAGGAATAACAACACTAGCAACAACACCAGCTAAGAAAGGTTATAAAGTTCCTAGACCTAATAAATACTATCCGTTACCTTATGACAATAAGCCAACTGAAATGAGTAAGGAACGATTTGATGAAATAATGAATAAGAAAGATTCATTTATTGAGAATGGTAAGTTAAGAGGTTACGTAGATAAAGAGGGTAGCTTATATAATAAAGAAAATATTAAAATAGGTAATGTTGTTGAAGGCGTTATTGAATATATAAATTAGTATGGCAAGTAGTGGTAGTATTTGGGTAAGTTTAGGGTTAAAAACGGCTAATTTTCAAAAGGGGCTATCTAAAGCAAAGGGTGAATTATCTGGATTCCAAAAGGCAACTGCTGGATTAAAAGGAATGTTTAACCCAACCACAATGGGTATTGGTGCTATTGCTTTAGTGGGTTCTGCATTAACTAATGCTGTTGGTATTATAACGAATTTTGATAAAGCCGTTTCTGGTTTAGCCGCTGTAATGGGTAAATCGAAAGAAGAGATAAAGGGTTTATCAGACCAAGCGAAAGAATTAGGTGGTACAACTGCATTTACAGCGTCTGAGGTTGCTGAACTTCAAACTGAATTAGCTAAGTTAGGATTTCCAGAAAAGGATATAAAGAATATGACGGCATCCACGCTAGATGCTGCTGCTGCTTTAGGTAGTGAATTAGGTGAACAAGCTGCCTTATCTGGTGCTGTATTAAGGCAGTACGGGCTAGATAGTTCTGAGGCTGCTAGGGTTAATGATGTATTGGCTAAGTCTGCTAGTAGTTCGGCTTTAGATTTTGGTAAATTACAAACGGCTTTACCTATTGTTGGAGCTACTGCAAATGCTGCTGGTGTTTCATTAGAACGTACAACGGCTTTATTAGGTACTTTGTCTGATAGGGGTATTGATGCTTCAAGTTCTGGTACTGCTTTAAGAAATATGTTTTTAGAGCTATCTAAAAGCGGTATGTCTTGGGATGAAGCAATGAGGGCAATAAACACAGCAACAGATAAAAATGCCGTTGCGTTAGATTTGTTTGGTAAGCGTGGGGCTACTGCTGCTGTAATTATTGCTGGTGCAGAAGAAAATACAGCTAAATTAGAGGGTACGTTAATAGATGCTAATGGTGCCGCTCAAGAGATGGCTGATACTATGCTTAACAACTTAGCTGGTGATGTTACAAAGGCTCAATCAGCTTGGGAAGGTTTAATACTTTCTTTTGAAGATGGTCAAGGTGTTTTAAGTCAATTATCTAGAGAGATTACGCAAGTTGGTACGGCTTATTTAAGTGTTTTAACAAAATTAAATAATAACGATTTATCTGGCATAGGTTTAGATACAGCCGAATCAATAGGTTATTTAGATAAAAAAACTAGAAAATTAACAGCTGCCTATCAACAAAACTCAGTAGTATATAATGAGTTAGCGAAGCAATTAAAGGAGGGTAAAATAGATACTGCTAAATTTCAGAAGGGAGTTGATATGTTGGCTAACGGATGGAAGAGGGCAACAGCAGAAGAAAAGTTAGCAGCAAAGGAAAATGAAGAGCTTAAAAAGTCGCTAGATGGGGTTGCTAATGAAGCAATACCAAAATTAACTGAAAAACAAAAAAGACTAGCGGAGAAAACAAAAAAGACTAAAGAAGAGTTTGATAAGTTTGTTAGAAGTTTAAATTCTGCTACACCAAAAGAAACTTATAATGATATAATTGAAGATACTGACGCCTTATTAGATAAGATAACAGATACTTATACAAAGAAAATGCCAAAGCCAGAACTGGCTTTTAAGGTTAAGCCATTAAGTGATGAAGAGAAGGCTAAAATAGCTGCTGATTTAGAGGCTTTAAAAAATAAAACTCAAGGTTTTGCGGATGCAGCAATGACTGCCTTTAGTGGTATTGGCTCTGCTGTTGTTGCAACTATGGGTCAAGCAGAAAGTGGTATACAGCAATTCCAACAATCAATGGCTGCAATGGTTATAGATATTATAGCACAACAATTAGCAGCCTCTACAGCAAATGCTATTACTGGTGCGACTGGTGCTGCTGCTGTTGCTGGGCCACTAGCCCCAGCAGTTCTACCAATAACAATAGCCTCAATGGTGGGTACTACAATAGCCGCTTTTGCTGCTATTCCAGCCTTTGCTGATGGTGGTGTTATATCTGGCCCTACGATGGGTTTAATGGGTGAGTATGCTGGAGCTAGAAACAATCCAGAAGTAGTTGCACCACTCGACAAATTACAAGCTATGATTAGTAATAATGGTGGCGGTATGGCTGGAGATGTTACATTTAGAATAGAGGGTACTACTTTAGTTGGGGTGCTTAAAAGAACTGATAAATCAATGAAATATAGTAATTAATGGCATACGGTTTAAAATACTATTATAATTTTTCACAAATAAAGAACTACACTAACGATTCTTATCGTATAGAAATATACAAAGAGGGTTTTGCTAGTGGCTCAACAGAAATAAACAATATTGCTGGTGGCTCTATTAGTGTAAGTAGAGATGGTGATGTTTTAGAAGTTGTGCAGGGTACTAAAATGAGTTTTGGGCTTTACAACGATACTGAGGGGCTTTATAAAGAGTTTAGAGAGGCTGCTTATGGTGATTATATGATTAAGTTAATACAAGACCCAACTGGAACACCATTAACTAAATTTGTAGGATATAACCAAAGTGAAATATATACCGAATCTTACGACCAGCCACCATACACAGCTACTTTAGAATGGACTTGCGGTTTAAGTCATTTAAAGCACGTTAGATTCGATAATAGTGGTACTTTATACACTGGTCAAAAAACCATAATTGAGGTGCTTAGATTGTGTTTAAATAAGCTAGGTAATCCATTAGCCATTAGAGATATTGTTAATGTATATGAAGATAGTATAAATGCAACCACCACCGATTCAATGCTTAATCAAATCTATGTAGATGTAAGTGTTTACAAAGAACAAGAACAAGAAGGTGGTTCGACTGTTGAGAGTGGGTTTTTCTGTAATGAAGTTTTAGAAGAAATATTAAAGCCGTTTCTTATTAACGTATATCAAGATAATGGTATATGGTATGTTGTAAGGGTACAAGAGTATTTAGATACAACCATATATTATAGAGATTTTAATGCCAATGTAGGTACTGAAAGCACCGTTACAGTAGATGGTACTGGCAACTACACAACTAATAAAAGAACGGTAACGGGTACAAATGGAACGGCTACTGAATTAGTTTTAGTTGCTCCTAGTTCAGAAATGAGTATAGAGCCTCCATATAATAGAGTGAAGGTAGAATACAATCAAGAAAATTTAGATGTAAGTCAATCAAACTTAATTAAAAACGGTTGTTTTGAAGTTAGAAAGACCACAACTGGGGCTTATGGTACTCGATGGAAGCCAGATTTCTGGACATTTACGGGTAATGATTACACTACTTATAATGCAATGATTGCTACTTTAGGGAAATGGTGGTTTCAATTTGATGAAACAGCCCAAAAGACGGCAGCAACATTTAGTAATTCCGTTTACATGGAGTACACAAAAACAAACATACCTACAGCAACAAATGATAGTTTACAGTTTTCATTTACTGGTAGGATAGAAACAAAATACACAAAGAACGCTGGAGGTAGTTCGGCAAATAGTCCTTATAACTTTGTCCAAAACACATTATTCACTAGATGGGAGGTTGAAATACAACTAGGTATTTATTATTTGCATGGCGACCCCGTTACTGGTTATAGTTGGGTAGCCTCTTCTGGTAGAGCTACATTTGATAAAATAGGATTTACTACAAGTGGTCTATCTGCTGGTAACCTTAAAGAATCTTTTGATATAGTACAGATATTACCGACATTACCACAAAATGCTATTGTAGATTTAAGAATACGTGTTTATAGACCATATAGTAATTGGAGTTCATACGCTTCTACAAATACCGACTACACAATGGTGTTTAATCACTTATGGCAAACGTGTTTTAAACTTATTTATTTACCAGATGAATTACCACCTATTGAGGAGCTTGTTTTGTACTCAAAGATAGATGAAGATGAGAATTTGCTAGAAATAGAAACATTGCATGGTGATGGAACTAACTCGATAACGCTAAACAGCTTTAGATTGTCCTCTGGTTTGATTACTGATAATTGGAATAGACGTGGAGTATCTGACAATGCAGAAATACTAAATATCTTATTAAAGCAATTAAGAGATTTAAGAGGTGAATTTACTAAAAGTCTGAGTGCCTTGTTAATAGGTGAAATAGATATATTTAACACAATAGAGCATACAACAGATGAAGCAACACAATACTATATAAAAACTTACAACTGGAATGTTGAAACAAATGAGTACGATGTTACACTATCTGAATTAGCAACGTCTGTAATAGCATTAACAATAGATAATTCAACTTTACTAAGCCCAGTAGATGTTACTGGAACGGGTAACGGTTCAAATAGTGGTGATTTTAACGACCCTATAAGCACACAAAGTATGGTAATGGAATCTTCAGCAACTGCTTTAGACCAAAATAACTTAAATAATTTCGTTTAATGGCTACACTACCAAAATTAGTATATAACTTCAATGAGAATAGTGCAACAACTATTAGAGATTATTCAGAAAGTGGATATGATGGTACTAGCTCAACAATAACAGTACAAGCGTCCGCAAGGGTAGGATATGAAGGTTATTTTAATAGCACTACCGATAGTATAAACATGGGTAATGTAACCACTTTAAATAGTGCTACAGCGTTCTCTATACATTTAGGCTTTAAAGGTACTGGTGCGACTGCTTCAAGTGATTTAGTGCTTAGTAAGGTTGGACAATTAACAATAACATGGAACGCTAGTACTGGTGCTTTTTCATGTAGTATAACAGATGTATCTGCAAATGTATCTACCGTAACGGCTACACTGGTAGTAGATACTTATTATGATATTGATATTACATTTGCTTCATTAACACAAACACTATACATTGATGGTGTTTCTACTGATACTGATGCAACATTAACAGATGCACTACCATCTAATACAAATACAATGTATTTAGGATATAATACTTCTGATAATGGTGGTTTATTTTATCTTAATGAATTAAAGATATATGATGCTGCAATAAGCACCGATAACATAGCCGCCTTTATAGCAGAACAAAACGGTGTAAATACAGATAATGATTTTAATAGTAGTTTTGCTGTTGGTGATATAATAGCTGCGAACATAACATTAGACCCAGCCTCTTCTTTATATGCCATTGTTAGCTTTGTTGGTACTGGTTCTGATTACCGTATATTACCATTAAGCGATAATATAAGAAACGGCTTAATATTTAGGCGTGTGGGTCATTTATGGGACACTACAAGGCAATGGAGTGTATTAATAGATGTAACCCCTAGAATATGCTTTTATGATGGTGTATCATTGTCTAGTGAGGCTTTTACAGATGCTAAAAAAACGTATTGTATCAATCAATATGGAGTAATTTTACCTAGTTTAACAAAGACGGCTAATTATACGGTAACAAATAGCGATGCACGTATTTATGTTGATTCTAGTGGTGGAGCTTTTACAATAACATTACCATCCTCACCAGTAACGGGTAAAGAGATTGAAATAATAGATAGTGTTGGTAGCTGTACAACATACAATGTTACTGTTAATGGAAACGGTAAAAATATAATAGGCAATACAACGGCTTTAATGAATATGAATTACATAGCTTTTATATTAGTTTATAACGGCACACAATGGAACTTAAAATAATAACAAAATGACTTTTATACCTAATCAAGAATACCTTGTAAAACACGCCATAGACGTAATAAAAGCCACTTATGGTGACGATGTAAGCGTGGAGGCTAAGAATAAAGATTTACTAAAATTTGGTAGAAGCAAACAAGTGCAAACAACAAAAAGCACTTTAATGACTTTACCAACTGGTGTTTACAATGAAACTTATGTTAGTACAAACATAATAGATACCGTTAGTTCATCTAGTGCCTCAGATACTGAAATTATAACAGTAGAAGGTCATACTATAAGCGGTGGAGTGTTTACCTTTGTAACGCAAAACGCAACATTAAACGGGCAAAGTAAAGTAGTTTTAGAAACCTCACTAGCTAGAGTATCAAGAATGTTTAACACCGGCTCAAATGATTTGGTAGGTGATATTTATTGCTATGAAGATGACACTATTACGGCTGGAGTTCCTAGTACTGGAACTAAAGTACATTGTATGATCGAAAACGGTTTGAACAATAGTGAAAAGGCATCCACCACAATATCTAATAATGATTATTGGGTAGTAACTGAATTTTACGGTGATTGTTTAGAAAAAGTAAATACGTTTGGAATATTACACTTTGAAATTAGAGAAGCTGGGAGTGTATTTAGAAATAAAATTGATTTATCTTGTAACGATACTTCAGCAGCAAACCATGAATTTCACCCTTATATAATAGTTCCTAAAAATGCTGATGTAAGATTGAGGGTATCTTCAAGTTCAGCAAATGACGATTATAGTGGTGGTATTGAAGGTGTATTATTAAAAGTTGTTTGATTAAGCCTTTAAAAATATGTAGCACTTGCAGAAAGCCTAAAAAGCCAGATTGTGAGCAATGTAAGCCAAAAGCATTTAGCGGTATTAATAAAGATAACTATTCTTTCTATAATTCTACTCAGTGGCGTAAGGTTTCTAAAGGATATCGTAAAAGGCATCCATTATGTAAGCATTGTGAAGAAATAGGGCGTGTAACTCCTAGTGCAGTAGTTGACCATATTAAACCAATAGATAAAGGCGGTGATAAATGGAATAGCTCTAATTTACAAGCGTTATGCCATAAGTGCCACAACAAGAAGAGTGCTAAATCAAAATAAATTTGTTTATATTAAAAACTTTTGTATATTTGTTGAATGAATGATGGTTTATTAAGTATAGGATTCAATAAAAACGATGTTTTTTCAGATAGAGAATTAAGATACTCTATTTATAGAAAGATTGTTAAATTCGGCTTAAATTCTTATGAAATAGAAATTATTAAGTTTCATGAAACAATAAAGCACATACCAAAAGATATTAATGTATATAGAGTTAAAATAGGTAATGTTATATTGGGTGGTGTTTCAAATATGGGTCAATATAAACAATTAGAAAAAGATATAATAAATTTATACAGATGGAAGAACAATTAACATATAACTATTGCTGTATAGCTGATAACTGCGATAGTAAGACCGTACAGATAAAGGGTAATGAGAAGGATATACAACTATGTGAGATATGTAAAGAGCCTTTAAAGATGTTGGGTATATCTACATCAATACTACATAAGGGTACCCAAGAATCATTTAGTAGAATGAATAGGTAATGAAGGATAGAGTAATAAGCGATATAACACTACACATAACACCCCTAACATGGTGTATCATACCCAACACATTAGGACGTGATAGCTACCAGCGTACCGTACATATACTATGCTTTAGGTTAGTGATAGGGTATAAGATTAAATATAAGTAGATATGAGAGCCTTAATAGTATTATGTATAGTAATGATAGGATGCACTAAGAAGGATGCGCCACAGCCCACACCACCCACACCCACCCCTATACACACACCATACAACTACCTTACCAATGGCTTCATAGATAGTAACCTAGTAGGCAACTATAACATATACAAAGAAACACACACATCTAACGATAGTACATACCAGTACTATCCACCTACCCTTACACCTATCTACTTCACTACTACTACAATACAATACAACCCACCATCCACACCCATACCATACACGTACAGTAACTATACAATCACTTCATCATTGTATAATTATATTGTAATAGATATGAGTGAGGACACCAACTGGTTATACATACGGGTGATAGGTGGCTCATACATACAAGGGTTTGATACAATGTATTACAGTCTATCACGTATATAGTACACCCCCACACACCCCCACCCCCACCTATATAAAAAAAATATTTTAAACAAATACTTTGGGTAGGGCTATGTAAATACCTGAGGCGTAACGTGTTCTAACAT
>Ga0208645_1001806_pt1 | contig 17992 bp, 41 predicted proteins | sample VirMetDEL_Sep_01_FD_184519 | JGI IMG/M metagenome (GOLD analysis project Ga0208645, IMG submission 184519) | Aqueous microbial communities from the Delaware River and Bay under freshwater to marine salinity gradient to study organic matter... | ecosystem: Environmental > Aquatic > Marine >... | reverse complement strand
TAATTAAGATAATAGTGGTTGTAGACATTTAGAGATTCTTAACTAAATTCATTAAATTATCATTATTAGAACCTATTTTATCTAAGTTAGTATTAACTCGATCTTGTTTTGTTGATTTTGTTTTTGGCTTTTCATTACCAAAAGTATCTAACCATTCACGTTCAAACTCAATACGTGCTGCCATTAGGTCAGCTTGGTGTAGAATAAAAGGAAGTGAAGTACGAGGTTTTGTTTCGGGTATAAATCCTTTTAAATATGCTTCATTTGCTTGATCATATAAACCATCGTGAGTTTTAATAGCAATCCATTCATTTGTAGTTAATTGAATTCCTGCTTGTTGTAATAAGAATAAAGAGCGGTCTGGGACCGTCATGTATTCATTATTAGTATTAAAGGTGTACATTTCACCTAAATTCTTTTTTCTCCATTCATCAGTTGAAGGTACAACAGCAACATGCTCTAGTGATCCTATTTTACCTAAATCATGATTTAACGCGGATACAAATAACTCTTCTTCAGTAAAGGTATCTTGCATTCCTATTTCCTGCCACACCTTTAATAGTTTAAAGGAAGCAGTAATTACACGTATAACGTGATCAACATAACCCCCTGGAAAGCAATTGTGATAAGCCTTTTTATGAGAGGCTGGGAGTAAGGCAATGCGCTCATCTAGTTTATTATAAAAATCTAGAAATTGTTGTTTACGGTTACCCGTAACATACTTGTCAATGCCTTTAAGGAGTACCTCATAATTTTCCTTAATTTGATCCGCTGTTAAATTCATGTTAATTTTGTGATTCGTTGTTTAATAATGTTTGGGATTGATCTATAATTTCTTTTATAGTATCAATCGTTTCATTTACATTTCTATGTTCACCTCTTTGTGAATGATGTTTTACAACATTAAGCTGGTTTTCAATTTTTGCTAATTTTTGTTGTAATAAGTCTTTATATCTCATAATAATATTCTAAGAGGATTTCTAGTGCTTCCTCGATTGTATTAAATATACGAACCCCATTTAGTGTATCCAAATTAGTTTCGGATAATATATAAATATATTCTCCTTCTCGTTTTTTAAAATATATAATTGGATAAGATTCTGTTTTTAAATTCTCCTCTAACCAGTCACCCATTTGACCATTTTCCTCAACATCTATATCAGAGAAAGGAACATTTAATTTATTAAGTGCACCTTTTAAAGTTTGACAATAAGTACAGTGTGGAAGTGTATATAACGTTATTTCCCCTACCCCTTTTCTTTCTATTTCCTTAACCCCCATTTCATAAATATTTAATTTTTTAAATCTCTCGTAACAAAAAGGTACGAGAAATTTTTTACTTTTCCAAATATTCTGTAAGAAGTTTTTCCCAAGCTTTAATTTTCTTTATTCCTTCTTCATGTTTGTTTTCTTCAAACATAGGAAGTAAGTCATTTTGCAAGGTTTCAAGGACAGGTTTAATTTCTTTTTTATCTACTGTTTCAAAAAGAGGTTGACCTTGATTTTCTAATTTAAATAAGTATTCAAATTGTTCTAAAGAAGAATCTAAAAGTGAGTTTTTTAATTGTGTAAATTCACCTAAAGAATTTTCTAACGCATCTATTGTATTTTTAAGTATATCTTCCATTATTAATATTTGGTTAAACCAGTACCATATTTAAAAAAACCAATATGGTATATTTCCATCCAAGGACATATCCATACTTTTCCTATTTGTCTAACTTTTCTACAAAATGTAAAATCCTCACTTAAATACCTCTTTGAATTTTCATCTATAACACATTCAAAAAAATTATAAATTTTCTTTCCATGATATGTAGAATAATCAGCCATAAAATAATTCTCAGACTGAAGCATAATCAATTTTTCAAATGTCTCTCTTCTAATCATCATAAATCCTGTCCCTATCTCTAAAGCCTCAGATACTTCATTTTTATTAAATGGTTTATTAATATCAATTAAATTACCATTATATTCTATAGGTAATTTTTTAAGTGGGTAAGCACCACCTAAAACATCATAGGGTTTTTTATCTATTAAATCCAATAAAGTAATTACATCTCTGTAGTCAAATTGTAAATCACTATCAATAAACATCATATGGGTACAATCTGTTTTTAAAAACTCATATACTGCAATATTTCTAGCCCTGTCAATTAAAGGTTCGTTCATTACATTTTTTATTTCAAATGGAATTTTGTTAGAAGATAAAAATCTTACTAATGAACATACACTTTCATGATATAACCCCATACATCTCCCCCTATTCATAGGAGTAGAAATAAAAATTTTTTTATTTTGTAATTTCTTAATATTAAAACTCATTACCTAATTTTATTAATTAAATCCTGTACTTGCTCTAGAGCATATGTATTGTGTCTATTTTCTATAGACTCTAAAATATTGTTTAAAGCAATATATAATTCTTCTCTACTTATATCCATATATATTATCTTGGGCGTAATTCAATTAGAATCGAATCTTTAACGCGATATAAACCATCATATGATACATCCATGTATATTTTAACAGTCTCGTTGTTAACTATAGCCGATTTAGGAATTGGTCCAACCATTTGTTGAGTGAAGAGATCATACGTGTTTGGGTAGTAGCCATAACGACTTGAAGGTGATACAAAGCGAGTACTAAAAGGATACACATAGTAAACAGGATAATTGCTAAAAACCCCGTCACTATAATTCCAATACTTATCAGTAGAAAAAATAGCGCGTATATTAGATTCGCCATTATATTTCTGATTTTCGGCCATATCGGTTGATTCGGCGAATACTTTAGAGTAGGTAAATTCATTAATTGTATCTAAATAAATTGTTTGTTGGTAACTCTGGGTACCATCGATTGTAACAAAGGCTTTGCCCTCAATACGCGAAGGTTCCTCGTATACATATCCTTCTAATGGGTATCTTTGATCCCATACATAAACTTCTTTAGTGCAAGAAGTAAATAATAATATGATGAAACATACTATTAACCCAATTAGAGAATAAAATGTTATTCTCATACTTGATTCATATTGATCGGGGCGTCTACCTTGTCCAGGAATTTCCATAATTATAACCTTTTTAAATTCGGCTATAAATGTACAAAAGAAAATTTAAATATACAAGTAGATTACCACTTATCTCCCGTAAGTTTATTTATAATATTTGCTGATACAGAACACCCCCAATTATAAGCAACAGTATACTCTTCACTATCTTGTGGGTTAGGTTCAACTTGCATCCAACCTGGGAATGTATATAACCAATTTACTTTAGGCTCAAATATAATTTTTTCAGTATCTGAATAATGGATTGTATAGTTCATTTTTATGTCATTAGGTAATTGTAAAAAACCTAAAGCTCTTATTTCTATATTTTCATCAATATCTAAAGGGGATAGTGGGTTTTCTTTATTTTGTAAACTATATAACATTTCTGTAACATTATTTACATCACCACACTCATATTGATTTTGGATTAAACCTAATATTTGTGGACCCATCCATTTTTCTAATTCTTTATTTATTAGAGGTGTATTTTTATTCTCTAAACTTTCAAATTCATCAATTAACTCATTTTTTAATTCATTAACTTTTGGATTTAAATTCCATTCCCAAGCATGAAGATACTTATGGAATTTGTACATTGTATAATTGGCCATATCTTTATTTTTATATAATATAATAACTTTAATTTAATTTACCACATTTTTTTTGTAACCTTGTGGATAGGTCTATTCCTACATAAATATCCCCAATTTATAGAAATTCTCCAATCTTCATTATTTTGTTTTAAAGGTCTATGATATAACCACCCAGGAAAAACATATAATCTACCCTCAGTTGGTTGGATAACATAATTTTCAGTAGGTGGGTGTGGAAATTCAATTTCACCTCCATCACTACCTTTAGGGGGATTAATATAAGTAACAGCAGTTATAGAAGTAGTATCTATATGGTTATGAAGATCTGATTTGAAATCTTTATTATTTTGGACATAAATAGCAGGTCTTACAGTAGATATAAAACTATCACCAATATCATAATTATTTTCAATAACCTTAGAAAATTTATTATCCAATACACTAGCTAAATTTTCATCCATAATAGGAACATTATTAATACCCTTTTCCATCATTTCATCTTTTAATTCAAAAAATTGATTTAAGATATTATTAATATGAGGTTTTACAATGTTTAATATTGGGAAATCATATTGGTGTATGTAGGGTGATATTTCTTTAAATTTATTCTCCCCCATATTGGTAATTCTTTAATTTATAATGAACATAACAATTTTTAAATGATTTACCTTGAAAAGGAGTTGATCTTCCATGCAAACATTTAGCAGATTCATAAAACAATATATGTCCCGGGTTCATTATAATACTTTTCCATTCACCATTGTGACCTTGTATCTCTATAGGCCAATCTGTATCTGTATCCAACATAATAATAGCAGATATATGATGTGTAGCTAAACGATCTGTATGTGCAGGTAATGTAGCTCCATTAAGATATTCTCTAATACCGTACATATTTGAATATTCTAATTCTTGATTAGCAAATGCTTCACAAGGACCCTTAAGAAGATCCAAAAATGATAATTGAACTCCATTATATCTACCTATATTATAAAACTTTGACTTCAAAGATGTATCATAATCATCTTCAGGGGGCATAAATTTAGATAATTCGTAATAGGCATAAATTTTATCCCAAGGTTTAGAAGGTATTATATCTAAATGATAACCTTTTTCAGTAAAAGTGGGTAATTCTTCAATAGTATTAAATGTTGTAACCATAATATATGTATATACTTTTATCGATTATAAAAAATTTTTTAGAAAGAGATTTTTAAATTTAATGATTTTGACTCAAAAGGACTCGAACGGACTCTTTAAAAAAAGAGCTCGATAATTGTGTCATCAATTTTGCTTTCCTACCGCAGTAAATGCAATCTTAAATAAAGATATTATCCTCTTCCATAAACTGTTGTTCTTGTTGTTGAAGTCTTCTGTCGCTAGGCGGCGTTTTGCTTCTTTTGTCTTGAATATGTTTTTCATTGATTAGGTTTAAATTGCCAATGTATTGAGCGTGTGTAATGCTCCCCGATAAATATTGATTAAATAACGTTTGCTCGTTCATAACTGATTAGGTGTGTTTAAAAAAATTCTGATGCTTTGATGTCTTTAAGTTTTAAGTGATTTTCATCTTTACAAATCCTGTCTGATATATAAGTTTTAAGCACGCTGGGTATAAATGCATGAATAAATAAAGCCAATGATAATCTCAGAGATAATGCTAAATGACGTAAGTAACCCATATCACGCGAATAATCCTTTTATGATTAATATAAGTAAGACAACTAGAACGGTTACCCCTATTGTAATATAACCCCCAAGCAACCATTCTAATATGTCTTTTTTCTTTTTCATTATAATCTTGGCTTGCCTACCTCTGCCATGTTAGCCTTCTTATACGGAGTGATAAGTTTCTTAATTTCACCCGCTGCTTTTCTTGCTCTCGCTTGAGATGCTTTAGTTGTTCCATTATTCTCACCTTGTAGGATATTGAATTGCTCAACTATCTGATTGAAAATTTCATTTTTTGTCATAATTTTTAATTTTATTTTTATTACATTTACCGCATTTGTTTAACCACCCTGCGTTAAGGGCTCCACAACCACATGTCCACATTTTTTTTGTCCATGATTTTGGTGTTTTTTCATCCATCCAATCCCATTCTCTACCACTGTTTATCATTTAATATATTCGATTATACTTTAAACTTATAGTATCTTATAGTTTCTTCACGTATTATATCGCATACCTCCATTTCACCTAATTCAACTAGTATTCTATCGAATTTCTTCTCGTCAACTTTATATAGATAATTGATGGTATCTTGCATAAATATCAATGGTGTTTTTTTCATATTATATATTTGTATATACGCATCGATGTGTAAAATCGTTATAAACCTATAAATCACACAACACTTTTGCGGACACGCGCGCCCCGTCGATGGACCGCGGCTAGCGTGGGAGCATCTCGCTATTGATCCGCTATCGGGCCGCTATCACCACGAATCTTCATCTTCTCCATAAAAATTATCTCCTTCATATTCTTCATACAGTCCTGCGGTTTTATCGTCAATTATATTATCTAATGCGACAACTAATGATTCTAATGGGCCCGCTACATCTTTCTGCATATCGCTGGCTAGATTACCACTATCCGTTTCTTCGATATAGTCGTTTATGTCTTCCAGTATACGGTCTAATTCGTTATATATTTCCTTTAATGTTGCCATATCATTTATTTACTGTAAATATATAAAAAGGATCGTCCCCGCCCAAGGATTGAGCGGGTAAAGGTAAGCGGGTAGTAGAAGTGTGAAGCGGAAAATATGTTACTCCCAATCCCACCTTAAAGCGATCCATAGGAAATGCAATTTAAATGTATTGTAGTCAGCTTGGTCATCTGCTTCCCAATATTGGAATCCTACGAGGCACCCAACTCGTGGATGCATTATCTCGAATTTAAATCCCATATTCATTCCGGGCTCTATTTCAAATCTGTCTAGCATACTTATACACCTAATATACAAAGAGTATTTAACATAACCAAATTATCTGAATGATATTTTTGATTTAGCATCGTACCAATTCATTAATTCAATGTACTCATTAGCTGATTTAATATGGTATTTTTCTTTAATTAAATCATTACCAACTTTATATTGATGCATGCGGAGCACATCCCTAGGCTCCACAACATCAATAATGCGTTGCGGCAGGAACTCCAATAGCTCCCCCCTCATGTCCTGCACAACGCGCTTCAAATAATTTTGCATTACGCAGCTATAGGTCTGATTAACCCAATCGAACATTTTACTCTACCGAACATATTCTCCAGCGTATATGTCTTTCTATTCATTTTCACTACGGTAAACTCACCTTCCGCCTTTGGGTGATTAACTGTTACTTTGTCTCCAACTTTAATTTTACCTAAAGCGATAACTTGTTTACCTTGAATTAAGGCATTTACTTGCCCTTTCAACGTTTGCAATTCCTCTAAACTTAACGCTTGTAATTCTGAATATTTAATCATAACCTTTAATTTTAATTTCAACATAAATATACGAACGTTACTTGCGGTAGCCAAATAAAACACGCATTAAGGCGTGAACAAGCGTATATATTTTTGTTCATAAAAAAATTTGGTTACCTGCATGCAAATAAGTATACCCCGCTGCTTGCCCACTTAATATACTACCGTTACTTAAGGTTATATAAAATGTAGGCCTCTACATTATTTGTGTAGGCCTCCACATTAGAATGTATAATTGTAAATTAGGGTAATGCACTAACAGGGCAAATCAATGCGATAGCTAAAACGGGGTGGAGGTCCACCTTGTTTTCAAAATCGCGTTGTATATCGCAAGCACTTACGTGCCAGGTTTACCCCTCCACATTATCAGGGTGGAAAAGTAAATTCTACATTATGTAAACATAACAATAAATCGTCCACAAAACATAAAGAGGAATAAACACGTATGCCGCATTATTCCCCGTATCAAACCAATTTTTGATGCGTTTCAATATATTAATCATTTCCTATTTGTCACGCGTTTAAATCGCCTTAAAATGCGTTATTTCTTGTTATTTAGGTATGGACATTTACCTCGCTCATATTGTTTAACTTGCCTACTCACCCACCAATTAATCAATTTCCACGCAATGTATTTCCATACTTCCCACGCTATGATTATCCCTATTATTTTAAGCCATATTGTAACTATTTCTATCATTGTATATACGTATTATTTGATGACACATTCATATAAAACTTTTCGCTGAGTCCCTATCGTAATGGTTATCGTCGCTGGATTTATTATTATATTTTATTTCGTGTTTTTTATCGCTTATTTCTATTTGGTCCTTAGCTTTATATAACCGTGCCAAGTCCTCTTCCCTGTTTTTTACATCGCCTTTTGGCCATAAAAAACCTAATAGAATAGTCATCCAAAAATATTGTAGGATATAACTAATTTTGTTCTTTGCTTGTTTCAAAATACCATTGTCTTATTTTAGCCCCTAACTCTTGATCATTGGGAGTTTCTTTAATCAATGTTCTTAAATCGTATTCACCGAAGTTTCTTCTATATATGGTTTTGCCCCCATCCGGGCTCTCATAAACGTATTTTTCTATCATAACTTATATTACTCTAGGATGTAAATTAAACACTAATGTTTTTCTATTTACAGAATTATTTCGAGGTACACTATGAAGTACCCAAGCTTCAAATATAATACAATCACCTACTTTAGGTATAATATAATCACTAATACTTTCTTCTGTTTTAGGGTTTAAACCATTAAAATTTCTTTCTCCTTTATTATCTGTAAATACTAGAGCAGATGAACCCGGACTTAATTCTAAATAGAATATACCTGAAAGTATTGAATTTGGATGGTTATGTGCTGAATGAAAATCTTTTTGTTTCATTTGACTAACAAACATATCTACTTCAAGGTCATATATACATGTAAATCCTATTTCATCTATAAATTCATAACTTATATCTAATATTTTTTGTTTTATAAAATCAAAGGTTTTTAAATATTCTGCTACTTCAGTATTTCCATAAGTAGATTTATACCCAAAACTACTTAATGGTGTTTGTTTTAGTAGGTCATTAGCTATAGGAAGTACTTTATCTGTAAATTCTTTATCATTAGAATGTCCTATAGGTGTTGGTAGTATATTTTTTATATTCATATTAACATAACTTATATTAGGGTAGATGGTTTATCATATAGCATTTCGTTTTACTAATTCTAACCTAATCATTTCTTTTTTACGTTTAAAATTAGGATTAGTATAATATTCTAATAGTTCTTTAGTAGATGTACTATGAACTGTATAATGTTTCCACGAGTATTGTTTTAACATTTTACCTTTAGAATCTCTTTTATATTCTTTTGTACTTTCTTTTATTTTATTTCTTGCCATTTTATTTTTAATTTAATTATCTTCAGGACAAAAAGGACATGGTTCCATCGGTCCTGTATAACCTGGTTCGTAATCAATACACATAGCAGGTGATATTTCATCATTATTTGCTCCTGCTGCTTCAGCATAGCATGAATTAGAATATAATTTACCTTTATAGCATACTGGTTGATATATCTCAATACATACTATTGTTACATCTTCATCTATAATAGGATCACACGATGCAGCAAACATTGCTAACATAAAAATAAAAGCAGCCCATAGATAATCTATGAACCCCATTTTATTATTATCCATTAATTTGATCTTTTAACATAGTTAAACCATCTATAACTTGCTCTAATACTTTAGGAGAGAATGTAATACCTTTTTTAGTGGGTAATCTTTTACCATCTTCACTGTCATAGAATTCTCTTATATCTACATATTCATGACCTTCATATTCACGAAGTTCAATTTGTACATAGTTTGTTTTATTTTTCTTTATTTCAATTATTTGTTGCATAACTTAATTATTGGTTTGCTTGTTTAAACTCAAGCTGTTGTTTACTACTATTAAGAGGGGTTTCTAAAAATATATTTCCTGAAAAAGTAATTCTATAATCATCACTAGTATAAAAAGGATATACTTGGTGATTTAAATCTGCAGGAAATAAACATATTTTACCTTCCCAACTTTTATCTACAGGCAATTCCATTGTTTCTATTTTATTTCCATTATAAAACATAAAGGAAAAACACCCATTTTCACTATACTTATTATCTAATAATTTTTTCTTACTTCCAGGACCTTTTTTAGTTTCATCTTTAAGATTGTAAGGAATTGTATGCCATATAACAAAAGAAAATAAACCATTATGGGTATGGGGAGGGTTATATTCATATTTTTTTTGAAAATTTACCCAAAAATGATCTAAAAATATTAAACTTAAATTTGGTTGTCCTGTTAAATCTGCATAATATTTTTGTAAAAAACCCCCACTTTCTTTTTCATATCTCTGTATTAGTGAAGTAACATATGCTTGAATTTTTGGAGTTATAGGAACGTAAAATTCTTCATCTATACTACCCGCTAATTGTTTATTATATAATGGATAAAGATTTTTATCATTTCTTATTTCTTTTACTATTAAATCTAATTCTGATAGTGCATCTTTTGGAACATTATCTATTAACCATCCTTTATTTCGTTGATATTCAACAAAACCTGAAGTAGATAGGTTTGGTTGGATTGTATTCATAATTTATCTTTTAACTTTACTATTATTTAAAAAAATATCATTACCAAGAAAAGTACTATAAGTAATTCTTCCTTTGTCCTTATTTTTATCAATTATTTTTACATCTAGTACCTCATGCAATACTCGACTTGGAAATAATACTCCAGTATTATCTTCACATTCTATAGTTATGTCATATTTTGGGAAACGCAATTCACCTCCAGTAAAATTTTTTTCTCTTTCATCAAGCCACATTAAAAAAGTTAATATACTGTTATCTGAATGGGCTTTATAATTATGATTATCTTCACAGTAATAGGAAATTAAACTATTCCAAGTATTAATATTGCTTGGAAGCAATGCATAAACACTATCTTCTTTATTATCACCTAATAAATCATACATTTTATTTCTATGGAAGCCTAATTTTTTTTCAAAATCTAAAAATATACCAGGATATGGTTTAATTTTATCAGTAAATATAGCTTTATTATTTTTAAGAGGTTTTTTATTTTCATCTAAAGCACTTCCACTATGTTCTGGAGGTAAAAGATGAGGTTTAACTTGATTAAATATGTGATAGAATCTTTCTATTTCATCTTCATCAAATATATTTTTAATAGTATAATAACTTAAACCATTTTTATGATTTAATTTTATATCCCATGAATGTTCTTTTAATAGCATATTTTTATTTCCAATATAATTGTATTAATAATATACAAAAAGCTAATATAACACATATAGCTGATTTTATATCTAATTTTTCACCTAATAACCACCAAGTTAAACCTGAAAATATAACTATACCTATCCCAAAACCGATAAGTCTTGAAGGCCATACTAGACCATCAAATGCTTCTGCTAAATGTTTTGTAGCTAAGATTGAAACATATGATACTGCTATACCAGGTATAGCAACTAGAAATGGGTTGTCTTTAGACCAGCTACTAAAAAATTGTAAATGGGATTGAAACCATATAAGTACCTGACCAATTATAAAATAAAAAAACCCTAAAAATATTAATTTTGGATCCATTTATGCTCCTTTACTTTTATAGTAATTCATTCTACTTTCTTTTTTATTATATTTTTGAATAGTAGATTCCTTTTTACTCTTAAATTTTGGTGATGGGGGATATGTAGATAACCAAGACATTAGTTGCTCGTATCTAGCTTTTGCACTTGTTTTACTCATAACTTTTTAAATATTCTAAATGTTTAATTTGCTTGACTACATGTTTACGCATAGATTTAATACCTTTACCTTTAGATATTTTTTTATCTATAATTTCTAATACGTCTTGATATAATCGTTTTTGACTTTCTAAATAACTCATTAAATGACAGCTAAATATTTAGTTTCACTTACTTTAGTAACTTGAAAATTTTGCATTGTACCTTCGTCTCGTAGTTTACCTACGGTTTTAGATTCTGCTTCAGTACATGACATAGCATCTACTAAATACATTTCTCTAACTTTTGTTGGGGCACCATTTCTTTTTGGTTCACCCTCTAACTCAACTAATACTGAAAAATAGCTCATAGTATAACTTTTTTTAATTTATATAACAATAATATAATAACCTTTTTACTAATAACCTACCTTTTTCCACCAAAGTATTCTACAGCGTGCCCTTCTTCTATTAATTGTTGATTAACACTTCTATCACCAATTTTAATAATAGCAAGACATCTACCATACTTACCTACACCTTGAGATTCTAAAATAAATTTATTTTTATTTTCTTTAAGGATTTCTTTTAATCTAGCTTTAGCAGCCAAACCACGTTTTTTCTCCTCTAAATCTCTAGTACGAGATTCAGGAGTGTTTATCCCTACCATCCTAATTCTTATTTTTTTATGGATGTCAAATCCAAGATCTATAAGGGCGTCAATAGTATCCCCATCAACTACCCTTACAACCTTTGCTTCATAAATGTACATTATTACTTTCTAGGTTTTCTTTTTCTACCTGGTTTTTTTCTTGTAACTTTTTTAACAGCCTCTTTAACATTGTCAACTTTGTCTTCAACAGCGTCAACTACGTCGTCAACTTTGTCTTCAATCACATCTGCTATTCCATCGTTGTCACGGTCAGATAACCAACCTTTTTTTACAGCGATTACTGAAATAACACCTACAATAATTACTAGAGTACCGATAATTGCGATAACATTACCCATAATTTATAAATTTAATTTAACATTGATAAGTTTGTATAAACAAATCTTTTATAGTTCATGCATAAATATTTAATAGCACTTAATTTTCGCGGGAGTTTTTCTTCCTCTATTAACTGAAATATATATTCATACATAAATTCTCTACAGTCAACATGTGCAACTGTATCCTTTCCCTCAGGGATGTATTGTTCGATCATTTTAGTTACGAATCCTTCTAAGTAAGCCGTCATCTTCTTCTATTATTTCTAATCCTAAATCGTTATCTAACGCTTCCCTAATTTCCATTTCTAATGGTGGGGGAATTTCTAATTCTCTAAATCTAAATATGTTAAATGTAGGTTCATCTAAACTACCTTGCATTTCTACAGGTGGGTTAGATATTTCTTCTAACCTAACACCAGTCCTACCTAAATCTGGGTAGTCAACTATATCTCTAATAGTATAATAATTACCATCTTTAGGTATTTTAACTAATTTTTCTAATTGTGTAGATGAAAATTTATCATCAATACACTCAACAAAAGAACCTATTTTCATACTATAAATTTAAATTATAATCAGCAAATCTAACCATGTAAGAAGTCATTTTAGTTCCATTACCGTCTTTAAATTCATATCCTTTTCTAAAGAATTTTCTTACATTACCAGCTCCAGCTAAATGAGCTGCTGCTAGTATTCCTGATTCTGTAATATAAATACCATTTATTGTTTGTCCAACATAATTTTTAATTTCTCTACGAAGTGTATGTTTATTCTTTTTCAATAAAGTTAACATTGCTTCTTCTTGTATACTTGGATTAGATAAAAATTCATAATTAGATATTGAATCAAATCCAATAGCATTTAGAGTTTTTCTACCAAACTGATATTTACCTAAATATCCAAATTGATTAACAGCTTTATAATTGTTTGATGATTCTCTAAATCCAATAGCATCTAAAAATGTGCTATGGTTCTTAACTACAGGCATTTTTACTTTTGGTGCCTCTAGTTTTGGTGTGATTACACTAACTTCCTTAACGGGTGTAACCTCAACAGTCTCTACTTTGGGATTAATATAAGTTATACTAGCGAATGCTGATAAAACTGATAAACCAAAAACAGATAAAACCATTGTCATAGGTTTCCTCATATAATTTATTTAGTTAAACTTCCTCTGACTTTTTGAACATGTTTACAACCTATGTTTCTATCTTTTGCTCTATAGAAACCAGGACAATTACATTTCAAGGTAGCAGAATCAACCTTTGTTACTGTGTAAACCGAATCACTACTTGATGAATCAAATTTCCACGTTTTTTTCTCTATTTTATCTTTTTTTATTTTGGTTTTTTTCCAAATAATATCATTTAGTTCAGTTTTAGGATGAACTTTTTGCCAAGTAGGGACAATATACTTATCTCCCTTTGAATCTACAAATAAACTTGGAGCAAGAAGTGGGTGTTCGTACTCGTATTTAAAAACGCTTACTGAAATAAAACTTCCGAAACCTGAGGGATTGATACCTAATGATGTGGTATCGTTGTGGATAATACGTGTTCTTGTATTATTATATTTGTTTTTATTACTAAATTGTAATAGTGCCATAACCTTTATTTACCATTAAATATACGAAAAATATTTCGCTAATCCACGTTATCTGTGTTTACAGATATGAAATTATCAAATTCATCAACAACATCTAAACCATCTAATTCAACTCTACCTGCATCTGCATTATCCATTAGTTCATTATAAAATGATCTATATGTAGCTTCATCATAAACATCTGGATATGTTTGTTTTAAATGATTGGTTATTAAAGTATAGAGACTATTAACAATTTTTGGTCCATCATCTTCCATCATACCCTTAGCTTTTTTAGCATCTTTTTCAGCGGCATCTCTTTCTTTAGCCATCATTTGCATAATAGCTTTTAATTTAAGTTGATCATCTTGAGATAATCTATCCATTCTTTGTTTTTCTTGTGGTGATAATTCCATAATTTTTGTATATGTTATAAATATTTAACTCTTTTTAAAATTTGATATATGTGCTCAGTAGCCATTATTCCTTCTTCTTTAATTTTTAATTTTCTATCTTTAAAAAATAATGTTGTTGGGGTTACTTTTATTTGATATTCATCTATAAGATCTAAACTTTCACTACGATCTTTTTTTTGAAAAATAATTTTATTTTCTTCAGTAAGTAAAGAACTTGCTCTTTCAAATACTGCTTCAAATATTCTCTCAGGTCTACTAGGTTCTTTAGAATTATATACTAAAATAATTTCAATCATATAAATAAATATAAAAGCCCCCTTACGGGGGCATTTAATTTTTACCCAACTAATTCTAAAGCAGCTGCAAACATCTTTTTGTTAACATCCATATCTTGCTTAAAATTCTTAATTGGTCTTGCTTGTCTACCTACGAAATGTAAGTTAGGAACCATATTTGAATATCTTTTTTCATTGTAATACTTAAAATTACCTTCAATTATATTCTCTTGTTGTCTATTAAATACACTCCATAAATCAACACCATTATCTTCTTTTCTTTGAGATATATTAATCATTTCAGGTTGCCCAGCATCATAAGTATTATCTGTACCTTCTAATCTAATATCAAGTAACTTTTTAGCTAATTCTAATTGTTGTTCTTCATCTAATTTAATTTTTTTCATTTTATTCATTGATTCAACAGTTAGATCAAGATTTGAAATCATATCCTTAATTACATCTTGAAGTGCTTCAAAATTATAACCCATATGTCTAATTGAATAATCTTCAAACGTTTCATCAGCAATTACTAAACCATTTTCACATATCATTCTAAATAAACCAGCTTGGAATTTAAATGAATTTTTACCATCATGTGAATTAGTAAGTAAAACTTGTGGATAAACAGTATCACCATCATTACCTGTAATTACTACATCTGGATTTCTGAATATGACTAAATGTTTTTGGAAACCTTTATTATCTTCTTTTCTAGCAGCAACTTCTTTTACATCTGCTACTCTCCAACCTAATAATTCTAAATCTCTAATTACAGTATCTGTTGGGATGTGTGTATACTTATCTGAAGTATCTTTACTACCTTGAGTAGTAAATACTGAAGGGGCTTTTTCTTTAATCTCCTCTAAACTTAAAAAATTTGAACTTTGTAAATCTAACATAACCTTTTATTTTTAATTATTAATATGATGTAAATATACGAAAGGCCTCCTGGGTAGCCAAACTAGCTTAACAGGAGATTTGTAGTAATTGATTCTAATCCTGATACATTTCCTGGTTCAGGGGTTTGACTAAAGGGATTAAACAATACTTTATTATCCCCACCCATAGTACTATCACTTGTATAATCATCAGTACCACTACCTGTTAGGAAAGCGTCCCCTGATTTGGCTATTAAAGATGATTTAATTGAAGAAGGTGTTGCTTTAGGATTAACTTGACACATTAATGCTATTACACCTGCTACTTGAGGAGCAGCCATTGAAGTACCATTTAAAACACCTTGTTTAAAATTATGATTATTATAATAAACTCCTTCAGTATGTACATTTGTATCAGATAAACTACTTATTATAAAATGACCAGCAGCATAAATATCAACAGCAGGCCCTGCATTAGAAAATGATGATTTTTGATCTGTAGTAGCATTTGCAGATAAATAACTTACAGATCCTACTTTAATAGCTTCATCATCATAAGGGGAACTACCTCTATGATAATATGCCTCAACAGGCCCTGATTGGGATACAAAATTGTCATAATCTACTCCCCCAGTTACTTCGCATTTTAAATTTAAATTACCAGCTGCTATTACTACGTGTATCCCAGCATCAATCATTTCTTGTATTTCAATATCAACAGATGATACTCTTGATTCTACTTTATAAGGAATGGAAGGATTATAAGTCGCTACCCCATAATCAACAATTGGGTCACCTGATGTATAATTTGTTCCTCTCCATGTAATACTTACAGCTCCAGGGTTTAAAGTTTGGCTATATCCCCAAGACATATTAACTACTGTTGGTCTAGATCCACTTTTATTAGCGTGCCATAGTCTAATTGTATCAAAAGCATCAGAAATAGCAATACCTCCATTAGGGTCACTAAAACCTTGTAATCCATTTAATTTTTGAGCATAAAGTCTAGCATTTTTAGCAAAACCAAATGTTTTACCTGCTGCTATACCAGCACAATGGGTTCCATGCCCATCATAATCTGTATAAAACCCATTAGGTTGAGTACCAGAAATACCTGAGGCACTATACCAATCTATTTGTTGTAATCTGGAATTACCATTTGAATCTGTAAATTCAGGATGATTTGCTTGTATACCACTATCTTGTATTACGATATCAACTCCTTCTCCATCTAAAGTATAAGTATAGCTTTCATTATTAGTATATGAAGTACCATAATTGTTACTTAATGATTTATGTCTAATTAATCCCCAATTTTTAACTGAACCAGTAGCATCAATAAAATTATTTCCATCTGAATCAGGGGTTTTAGTAAAATTATTATCTGATCCTGAAGGTTGGATTGCTTTTAGTTCAATAGAAATATCATCTCTTTGTTCAGAAGGTATTTCTACACAAGCTACTCTTTCATCTTGGCGAATTAGTTCTGCTTCTTCATCTGTAAGATAATAATGTGTTAAACGATTACTTCCTGAACGGGCATTGGCTACTACAATAGCACGATTAGGGATATTATCTAAGGTAGTAATTGTTTCAACATCACGCCAAAATTGGACTGTGTCAACATTTCTATTTAACCCAATAACATATTCTTTTTCCATGAATATAAATATTAGAACGAGAATCTGCCACCTAACATAAAGTTAGTTAAAGTAGGAAACTGAGGTATAGTAGATTCTATAATAGTAGTACCTAATGTTAAACCAAATCGTTTAGTAAACATATAATTAAAATTCATACCACCAATTGCCATTACATCTGTGTTCCACATTGTAGTATAATCACTCATACTCATTGAGAAAAATGGACTTGATATGGCTAACATTGGACTTATAGTTAATCTATCGTTCCATTTATATGGTTTAGTTATAAACCCAGTTAATGAATTACTTAACATTACATCATCATAATATATTAAACCATCTCTTATATCCAATTCAAATGATGTAAATGAGGTTCCAAATGCTACTCCTTTAACTGCACCTTTTTTACCTAACCAAATAAAACTATTATTAATATTACCCATATAAGTGGTAAACATTTTAGAACCACCTAAACCTAAGGAATATACTCTATTTGCTCTACCTTCATCATTTATGTTTACTTTAGTATAGCTTAAATTAAGCATATATTGTTCTAAATTATCATAAACCATTAAATTAGCACCAAACGTTTCAGTACCAATTAATGTTGACTGGCTAATACCAAACATAGCAGCCATGTTATATTCACCAGTGGGTGCTTGTTGAGCTAAAACATTTGACATGATAACAGGTGGAGCAAACTGTCTTTTTTCTCTCTTCTCATCTTCCTCCTCTGTATCCTCGTCGTTGCTTTCCTCTTCGCTGTCTTCTTCCTCTTCAT
>Ga0208645_1001805_pt1 | contig 17997 bp, 32 predicted proteins | sample VirMetDEL_Sep_01_FD_184519 | JGI IMG/M metagenome (GOLD analysis project Ga0208645, IMG submission 184519) | Aqueous microbial communities from the Delaware River and Bay under freshwater to marine salinity gradient to study organic matter... | ecosystem: Environmental > Aquatic > Marine >... | reverse complement strand
CGGTCCGTCCAATAGGGACATGTGCCCCTTGTACGTCACCACGTTGTCCTTCGATTCCATGTACGATACTTCGACGTTCATGCCTTCACCTCCTGCATCAGACGCTCGACGTACACGGCTGCATCCATCAGTTCCTCTTGCAAGTGCTGAAGCCACGCGAGCAGGTCAAGGTCACCCCTCTCCATCGTGACGCCGTACTTGGCTTTGCCGACTTCGGCTCGCTGCTGAATCTTCTCGCACACGTTGTCTTCTATGCTGCTCATTCTTCTTCATCTCCGGGTAGTAGTTCGTTAATCATCTCAAGGACATTCTCAGGTGGGTAGGGTTGCAGGTAATCTTCGCACTCAGTTTCCAAGCACAGGTAAATCGCATAGTTCGATTTGGGGTGATAGAACTTCTTGACGAAGGATGAACACTCATCGCACGTCTCGTTGTGTGACTTGACGAGCAAGCCCAAACCAATGATAGCGCGGCGAACGTCTTTCAGGTAGTCTTGCCAATCTTTGATTTCAGAACTATTGTTCTTCATTTCATTGAGTTCTTTTTCTGAGTACAAGAGCGAGAACATGTTTTGCTTGTGCGAATCCATGACAGGTCCACGCATGTCAAGCCCTCACAGGTACAGGAAAGAGTCGCTGCTGACTCTCAGGTGTCATGTCGAAGAACTCGTCAAGCGTCGTCTGACGGGTCTTGCGGCCACCGCATTGACAGTAGCGCACCATTGGCTCACGCTCAGGCGTGTTCATCACTCGTTCCCAAATCTTCCACTTCATTTCATTCACCTACCTTCACGTATGCACCCATCACAGATTTGTACAACTGTGATGATTCGTCAGCGTACGTGACTACGAAATCGTTGCCCAACAAAGGCTTCCAATGTTCATCGAACTGCTTCTTTGCATTTGCAAGCACAGTCTTAGCGAACACAACACCACGCTTCGCGTTGACGGTCACCATGTAGCCGATGAGTTGGTTCATGTCCTGAGCGTTGAAGTTACCCTTCTTGACTTCAAAGACGTACAATGCATCACCGTTCATAGCCGTCACGTCCATGCTCAGGTTTGTGTCGGTTGATTCCTCGGTCTTCACGTCAGTCCAAATCGGCTCACCTGTGGGCATCTTGGATTCGGACAAGCAAGCAGCCAAACCGTCACGAATCAATGACTCGCTAAGGTTGTCGTACTCATCGTCGTCGTCGGGTGGATTGAAGAATGCCGTGATTTTGTGTTCAAGGATAGCAGCGGCAATGCCCTTCTTGATGGCGAGCCACTCATCGGTTTGCTGCACGTTGTCTTTCTTCGGTGTCGTAGGAATGTGTCCTTCCTTGACAATGAGTTGTCCAATCAAACGGTTGAGTGAAGTGTGGTTCTTGGGCCTCCACTCAGTCAGCGGTTCGTACGAACGATGCACAACCACTCGGTCGTTCTGCACAATGTCAATACCGCCACCGTAGGACAAAGCCTTCCACGGTCCTTCTTCGTCCTCAGCACTCATACCAATGACGAAATCAGCAACGACGTTCTGAGTCACAATTTCCTTCTTCAGCAGGTGTACACTTGTACCTGTTGTTGGATGGAAGTACGGCGGGTGAATTGGAATGACATTGATGATTTCAGGTTGCTTCTTTGCATTCAGTAGCGGTTGTCCTGTGTGAATGTCGAACTCTTGAATGGTAATGTTGCCGCCGTTGTTTAGGAAGTTGCCATACCTAACTCCGAGTGATTCCTTGAGCGTAGCAATACGTTGTGCCGCAAATACGTTCAGCACCACGTTCATCGAAATCTCAGTACCGGTGTGCTTCCAAGGTGGTGTCACACCCGTGTCAATGTGGAGGGTGTTACCCTCATAGCCCTCAACCATGAAACAGTCAACACCGTCGTAGGTCAAGATGTAATCCAAACCCTTTGCGATGTTCATGTTACCAAAGTACGCGATAGCACTTTTCATGCCCACACCGTGTTCGTTGATGCCCTTGTTTGTACGCGCACCAACTGCGAATGCTTCAGCGAGTTCGCTCATGCTAATGCCATTACCGTCATCAATTACCGTGACGTTGTGAATAGCACGCATGCCATCGTTTTCGACATGTAATTCAACGCTGATGTTCTTTGCGCTGACAATGGCATTGTCGAGCAATTCATGCAAAGCGGTGTAAAACGTGAACCCGCTTTTTGACATGGTGTTTGCCATTTGTTCGTTGTTGCTCTTCATCTCAATTTGTTGCTTCATCTTATCACCACAGTTTTGCAGGCACTCGGCGTGCCGTGAGCGATTGGAGGTCCCACCCAAGAACCTCGTACACACTCTCCATCTTCTTCGTGACCCACTTCTCGACAATCGTACCCCATGCCACGTCGTAGCCGGTCATGTCGAGAGGCTCACCCTCTTGGTCCTGACACGCAGCAACCGGTGTCTGAGGCCACCCATCGGGTACACCATCCACGTACACCCACTTGACGCTATCACCCTTCAGGTAGTTCGTCTTGTGCTGCGTGTTGGCGTATATTGCAGCACGGGCAGGGTTGGGTACGCTGCCACTCTCGTAGTTGTGCAGGTACTTGATGATGCGGCCTGACGAAGCCACGTCAGACAACGAATGCGCACCGTCGTACGTCTCCTTGATGAGTGGCCTGATGGCTTGGTACACGTCTTCTTCTTCGGCACCCGTGGCAATCATCTGAAACGCCTCACCGAGAATGGCCTTGCTGAACTTGGGAGTGTTAGATGCCTTGAGTGCATAGCCTGTGACTTTCATCTTCCCTGCCTCATTCTCAGGCCATGACTTCACACCGAAGTTTCGATTCTTCTTGTTGGCCGTGAACCAATACGGGAAGTATGCCTCCAATTCAACGTCGAGGTACTTCATGCCCAAGTCGTCCTGAGCAACCTTGGTCAGATGCTCGGACAACCATTCGGCCTTGTCAAAGGGAACCTGAATGTAGCACGAATCCGTGTGTCCTGCAAGACCACGGAAGCCCTGCTCTTCGCTTTCCTCAACGAGCATGGAGATGGACTTGCGCCCAAGGTATGTGATGGACTGAGCGATAGGGTAGGACACCCACCCACCTTGCAGCATGGAAAGGGCGGTCATGCCGTAGCATGCGTTCACGGAAACTTTCACCGCCATCTGAAGCATGTCGTAGCCGAGCCGCTCGTCAGGGTCGGTAGCCGCCTTCATCTTGGACTTGTACGCCTTACGCAAGTCGAGCAGTTCACGGACAACCATCGGGAAGATACCCTCCTTTGATTGGTCCCAATGGAACACACCACCCGTGCCGGGAATGACCTGCCCCTTCCCATCCACCTTGGCAGGAATGTTGAGCGTCAGCGTGTTCTCATCAGGAGTCTCACGCAGGGTGGTCCAACACAGGTTGGCGGAGAGAATGATGTTGGGGTACAGGGAAGCGAAGTCCACCAAGGCCACCCCTTCGTGTCGGCCCGGAACAGGAGGCATGACCCATGCCGCTTCCAACTCAGGCCTGTTCTCCTTCCATGTGGACAGGGCCTTGAGTTCAGTACGGCGAGCGACGAGGCCACGGAAGTAGCGGCTGACGTTGTGGGTGCTTGCGAACTCCACACCGGCCACACGCTGCAATGCAAGGTGGAAGTCAGTACAATGCAACTTCTCATCACAGTCACGCAGCAGCGTGGTGTCCACCAAACAGTAGTCCACGAAGTCATCGTAGTAATCGGTCCAACCGTTGAACACGGTCATGCCCTCGATGGCGTTGGTCAACTTTCCTTCAAACCCAAGTTCTTTTGCGAACCAATCCAACTTGCGCGACTCAGCCTGACCGCGCCCGGACTTCTGCCACACGCCCTCAAACCCGCTCCCGCTCGTCCATGGTGCAGCGGTGTCAAAGCACAGGCGGCCCTTGATGGGCTGCGTGGTGGGACTACCGTTGACGTTCTGATAACCTGAGCCATCCTTGGGAGGATAGAAGACGCCGAGGGGTGACATGTCCTGTGGGGTGTGCAGCCGGTCGTACAACTTCGGCAGGTCAGCCCAATGCCCTGCGTGGGCAATCAGCATGTCAGGGTCACGCTCACGCAAGAAGCCCATGAAGCCGTCAAGCATCATCTGCTCGCTGATGAAGGTGCGCAACTCGTAGCCGTCGTACCGGTCAATCCATTCGGTCTTGGTAATGCTACCACGCTTGGATTCCTCACTCCATGCAAACACGACCGGGTGTTCGTGGTCGCTATCCACAACTGCAATGACTGTGATTTCACATGCGCCGGTCGTGTTCCACTCCATGTCGAAGTACCACTTGCGGGGGTGGAACTCAGGGAAGTCGTCAACACCGGGGTACATGCTCAGCAGCACTTGGTCGTGGTACTGCACGTCAGCCTCGTAGGTCCACTTCTCGCACTTCTCACGAATCTCCCACAGGGCACCGGGAGTACGCACAGTCACCTTCCACAAGTTGTGTCCGTCAACACCCTTCGCCGTCACGTTGCGATGGACCACGGCATTCAGATTGCGAAGACGGTTCAACACCCATTGCGGTGCGGATTGCCGCACCCAACAGAACGGGGTCACGTAGCCCTCGTCACCTGAGTACAGGTAGCGTTCTTTCAGGACGCCATCAGACCCACGTGTACGCAGGTACAGAACCGGCGTGTCGTCCGCCGGGTCGCTGAACCAATCAACAATCACGCCTCGGCCTCCTGTACTACCACAAGTGTCGTGTTCGTCTGCTCAAACAGAAGGGGTGCGTCGTCGCCCATGTGCAGGCGGGCTGATTCATTGTCGAGGTACGACAGGCATTCAGGGAGCCACTCACCGAAGAAGGACTCAACAGTACTTGCCGGTCCATCGGTGTCGTGAATCTTTAGGGTTGAAAAGATTCGACCGCTCGATGCCTTACCTGCGACGATACCGAACTCTTCCTCACCACAATGGATGCGAGCCTTGTACTGCGAATCCTTGGCAATCAGGGACTTCATGCCACCAAGGGCGATGAGGTCTTGCGGGTCCAACGTAGCGTGGGCCGTGAGGTCGTAGGAGCCGAAGGAAGTGTAGCCACCCTCAGCGCACTTGGCTACGATGTTCTGCACGATGACCGCCTTTGACGCTGATTCAATTTCGTCGCTGCTCGGCAACTGCAATTTGTTTGACCCTGATTCAATGTGCAACGGCTTGGTAGGTCCGGTCTGCCGAAGCACCACCGTGTCTCCCTTCGCTGCCTTCAGGAACTTCACTACCTTGTCGAGTGTGGTGATGTGCAGCGTACCGTCTTGGTGAACAACCGCAGGCTGCGTCTTGCGCACGTAGTAGTGTGCATATGCAACCTCAACAGTAATCCTCGCTCCTGCGGCGATTACTCGCATATCAGGAAGCGTCTTCGGGAAGGAAGCGATGAACGCCGCCAAGTCCTTCGTGTTCAATTCAATCTTGCACATTGTATCACCTCGATGTTGTGTGGTCGGGGAGGGGAAGGAGGGAACCAACCCCCATGCAATTGCCGAAGCAAGGTGAAACCTTCTCCCCTCATTACCTGCAAACCGACCTCACATCAGCCCCCTGTGTGAGCATCACAGTTCCGTGTACAGTTCGGGAAGCCCGAACCACACCGGTTCCTCGTCCGCCTTGGTCGTGAAGACGACGCGCTCTTGGTCTTGCAGCGCGGGGTTCGTCTTGCACTTGACGAAGCGAGCCACGTAGTTCGTTGAAGCCACGTTGCCACTCTCGTCCTTCACCTCGATGGACTCCATGCGAATGATGTTGGGAATGTAGTTCGTCGTCTTCTTCTCCCAATCCGGTCCTGCCTTGCGACCCGACTCAGGCCCGTAAAAATTGCCTGTCATCTTTTCGTGCGTCTCCCAATAGACGGAGACACCGAGGCGCACAAGGTCACGCGAGAGTTGCGTGAGTTGGTGGAAGCGAGTGTTGCGAATGGCCCAACTCGCCTGCGACTCAACCTTGGCTGCACCCTGTCCGTCTGCTGCTTCGATGCCGTCAGCCGCAAGGCCAAGGTCAACGATGCGCATGTTGTTCGTACAGATTTCAAGCCACGAATCCACGCCGCTGATGAGTACGCCCCACACAGGCTTACCCGCACGAACTTCAGAAACAATGTACTTCATGATGTTCATGACACGCGAGTGGGTCGCGTTGTAGTCGTAGGCCGTACGGTCGGTTGTACCCATCGCCCACGGGTTCCACGACACGATGTTCTCATCAGGGTGGATGGCCGAGGCGAGCATGGACGAACCCATGTCGAAGTCAAGGGCGTGGAGGGTTGCACCCTCAGCCTTGTTGGGGTCGTTGCCGAAGGCGTCCATGACGATACCGGACTTGCCCGTACCGTCTGCACCCCAAATGCCAACGAACCGATGCGTCTTGGTTGCGCTGCCTTGGAGCAGTTCTTGCTCCTTGCGCAGCGCAGCGAAGGCGTCCTGCTGCGCAGGTGCGGCTGCGGGTTGAGGCTTGGGTGCTTTACCCTCAGCCTTCTTCGGCTGCTCTTCCTTTGTCTGCTTTGCTACTGTTTCCCATGCACTCATTCTTCATCACCTCATGCAAATTGGTCAAGGTCCGTATCTCCACCCGTTGCTCGACGGCGGCAGCGGCGTGGGTCTGCGTACACACCCATGACATTCATCTTCGGCGTGACAAGTCCATCACGCTCCTTCATCCCGATGCGTCCGAAGACAAGCACGGTGGACCGCTCGGCGTAGTCGAAGCGGTCTTCGCCCCACCCGGCGGTGAACGGAGAGGTTTGGTCCCCGACATGGCCGGGAATCCAACAGTCAATGTCACCGTGGATGGTGGAGGAAACGGTCAGGTTGTAGTTGTACCCGGCGGGGTCGTAGTCGCTTGCACGCGACTCGCTGCTCATGCGGGACACCGTACCCTTCGTGATGATGAGTGGACCCCATGAACGAGTTTCACCGTTGATGTTGCCCGATTGCTTGCGCTCTTCGTACGCCTGTTCCAAGTCTTCGATTGAAACGTACAGGTCGTGAATCGAGTCGTTGGTCAAGTACACCATCGGACTGACAGGCAACTCAAAGTTGTAGTCGGGAGTGAAGTCGTCGTAGGTGGTGAGTACGTCCTTGAACGCCTCGTTGCCACCGTCCTTGGGTGGGCGCACCGTGATGCGACAAGGCCGCCCAATGTCGAGCGTCATGTTCGCATTGTCGCCGGTCAGGTCCACACGCCACAAGGTTGCCGTGGCGTTCTTGGTGAACTCCCCTTCTTCGTTGCCGAGGAAGTAGGCGTACTGACCCATCTTCACATGTGGAGTTGGGTCGCCCGAGCGAGACGCGAGTGCCAGCCACTCATCCTTGTGTCGGATGCCATGTGGGGGGGCCTCGCTTTGCCCGAACGACTTTGAGTTCTCAACGGTGGTGAAGAGCCATCCATCACCTTCCTTGGAGTACAGGCCAAGACGCCCGGAGCCAATCGCGCCCTCGGGGTCGTTGTCGTAGTTGCGCAGGTTCCACCGCACAAGGTTCGCCATGCGGTCGGCCATCTTGCCGTCCTTGCCGACGAACATGCCACACCACGCAGCGGTGTTGGCATTGCTGCCGGATGCCTGTCGGCGGGTCTGCACGAACATCTGCTCGGCCCAATCAACCAACAGGTCGTCGTCCTCGGCGGTCCAATCCGAGCAATCGTATTCGCTCTCGATGTACGCAAGGAACTCCTTTCGCACATCAGCCGTGGACTTGCCGGTGCGCTCGGCATATGCCTTGATGCGCACCATGACTTCCGCAGGGAAGTCAGACGACTCAGCCACCGCTGCTACCGCAGACTCAGGTACCTCGTCGTATTCCATGTATTCATCATCGTTGTTCCATTCTTCATTCATTCTTTTCAGCCTCCTTTTTCAATCGCGCTACAAGCACGTCCACGAAGGACCGTCCATCACCGAGCCACTCGTTGACTCGCTCAAACATGCCGCCCCACACATAGGTCACGGCGAAAAACGTCTCAGGGTCATCGTCCATGCGCCCTTGCACATGACGGTGGAAGTTCTTCATGAAGTAGTACAGGCTACCCGCCTCGTCCAACCGCTCGACCAAGTGGTTGCGCAGGTCAACCCACTTGTGCGAGGTCAGGTCATTCCACCACTCATCGTCGCTGCTTGGTGCAGCAACGTAGTGGGCGAGAGAGCGAGGATTCTTGGGAAGCGTTTCAAGGAATTGGATAGCGGAGCGCATGTCACCGTTGAACATCTCCATGACGCTCTCGTAGTGTTCGCTCCATTCAGAAGGCGCACCGCATGACTCAAGGGCACGCAAACGCTCAGCACCCGCTACCGGGTCAATTGGGTGAAAGGTGTAGGTCTGACACCTGCTGCGCACGGCAGGTGAAATCTTGTCGAGATTGTTTCCCGTCAAGACAAACAGGACACGGCTTGCGTACTTCTCCATGATGCCACGCAGCGCGTCCTGTGATGGCATGGTAAGCCCATCGGCCTCATCGAGTACGACCAACTTACGCTTGACGCCAAGTGCGCTGATACGTGCGAACTGCTTGACCTCATCACGAATGTAGCCGATGCCTCGGTCGTCGCTTGCGTTCGTCCACAACAGGTTCATCTCGTTGTAGGCATCACCGAGCATGGTACGAGCGATGGCATTAGCAGCACTTGTCTTGCCCACACCGGGTGGGCCTGCAATGAGGATGGCCGCAGGGTATTCCCCTGTTTCCGCCCACTCTCGGAAGTGTTCGCGGAACGTAGGTTGTCCCGCGATATCCTCCCAAGATTGGGGACGTAGCCGCTCGCTCCAAGTTACCATAATTCTCACCCCTCTCTCCTTTGGCCGGTTATATAGTTCGGCAAGCCGTCAAACGATTCGGCCCATTGGTAAAACGCATCCCATCCGTCCTTGGGCTTGGGTGTCGGGTTGGTGAGCAACCACTCGCACTTGTGCCACCCGTCGGGTTGCGTGAGCAATTCCTTGTACGGCTCAACGTGGTCGTGCCACGCCACGAAGTCACCCTTGCCGCGCATCTTCATCTTGTCGTTCATGGGCAAGTTCTGCGCTTTTGCATATGCACGAACGAACTCTTTCTGCGGTTCAGTCAGGGGAGCGAAGCGTACGGTAGGTCGAGCGCGGTAGCCGAACCCACGGTCCCACGCTTCCACGATGGGCACGAAGCGTACGCTGCACAGTACGATACCAAGACCTGCCATAATTGCACTCACTCGTCCACCTCCGTCATCATCGCAAAGTCAACGTATTCGTCCACGTCACTTAACCCTGCATCAACAATACCTGAAAACGTGAACGACCAATCGGTGTCGGGTGACCACGTGTACACCACGTCGCAGACAATCGGGTTGTCCACCTTCTGATACCCCGTTCGCCTTTGTAGTATCACACCTGTTTGTTTTAGCCGCTGCGCCAAAATCGGTGTCAATTGTGACACAGAAACGGTTAGCGAGGGGTGAGAAGTAAGACTCCCACCATCCATCACGGACAGGTCGAAGCGGTAGTGCATGTGCTTGTCCACGGTGAATGTGTCTGCTCCGGTGATGGCAACCCGCAGGGTGCGTGTGCCACGGGTGTACAGGTAGTACAACCCGTTCCGTTCAATCAGCAGGGCAGGCCTGTCGTACTGCGAGAGGTCCAACCATGTGACCGCTTCACCGAAAGACACGTCCTCACCCTCGTCAAGCGTGCTACGGGTCGTCGTACCATCGGACCACAACCATGCCCGCTCCTTTCTGTTAAATGGATTTGAAACAACAAAGGCGGTGAGGCGGTCATTCACTTCACCGCTACGGTCACGGACGTACACGGTGTCGTAGTAGTACAGGGACTTGGCATCGTTGATGCGCCACATCTTGTCCGGCTTCCCTTCCTTCCACGCCATCAGGGGTACGAAGGAGGGCAACTCCTTGTCCTCGTACAGACGACCAAGAGCCACGTCAGCAGGGGTGTTCCTGTTGCTTCCGGTACGCAGGTACAGGAAGTTCTGCAATCGCCGCTTGTACATGGGCCAATTGTGCTTGAGCATCCAACGCCACACGATAGGTGCTTGGTCGCTTGAGAGTCCCTGTGCGAACTCGATGATGCCGGTAGGCCCTGCTGCATTCCACCGCTCCACTACACCCACCACCTCATCCGTCGTCCAATCATTCGTACCTTCAGCCTCAAGAGAAAGTACCTCAAACAAAGGAAGGTCGTTAGCAACATCATCGAACACCTCCCGGCTCACGCCCAATTCGTTGCAGACGAACTGCTTGAACTGCGACTGAGAATACTTCAGTTCAGTAGCATTGAACACGAAGTCGTACAGACTACGCATCTCCATGTAGTCCCATACATCGGTGGAGAAGGATTCAAACCTCTTCGGCATGCAATGAAGAGCCATACATGCCTTGCTCAGATTCACCATTCATCAGCACCTCCACGTACACAATTTCAGGACAGTTGTTGAGCGTACGACATTCAAGCCACCCGCCACCATTTGTTTCACTTTGGTAGTATGCACCTTCTTCGTCACGCTGCTCCGCTACGAACTTGACCGTGTTCTCAGTCGGTACATCACGCAGCACAAGTACACATCCTTCGTGAAGGGCACGACGTGCCAAGAGTGCGCTGCGCTTACGGAGCAGGCTATGGATAACCTCATTCCATCCTGTGAGGAACTGCTCACCCTTGAGTGGACCGGAACGGAAAACCCATGAGCGGAGAGGAAGACTCCACATCACAGGGAACTCCACACTACTCCCCTCGACGCCGTTCCTCTTCTTCGTTGGCTGCGATGTGGTCGAGCATTTCGATGAGATGTGGTAGGATTTCCTGTATTTGTTCAGGACTGAATCGAACTCCTTGACGAGTTGCGACGTACCCATTGTCCTCCCTCCTGAATGCTCGTAGGTCAATCCAATTACGTCCGAACCACTTGACCCAAGACAACTTCAGGCGCACTTGAGCGCGGCCCTGCTTCTGCGTCTTGGAGTCCTGCTCCCAATAGACACGGTTGGATTGTTCACTCATTCCTCTTCGCTCCGCTCCACTTCAGAACAGACAAGCCCCCACAACCACGGCGGGGCACGGTGTCCGTCCACGGTACCACCCATGATATGCAACCCGCCCGTCTCGTCAGCCTCAGCCATTTCCTTGAGGACGTGGCGCGGTAGCGCATGGTAGGTCTTGCCGTTGGGTGCTTCCCATTGCATGAAGGCATCGTCCCCTGCAAGCAGCAGGAAGTCGTCAGGTTCCATCACAATTGTTTCATCACACCCACCGCACGGCAGGTTGCTTGCCCACACCTCGATGGTCTGTGTGCTGCCGTCAGACAGGGGTGCATCCACCGTGTCAATGTACTCATGTTTCACATTGAAGTAATTGTTGTCCATGAGAAGACGGTCACAGTTGGGACACTTCCATGCCTCAGCGAGTGCCCGCTTGCGCTCATGCTCTTGCTGTGCTTGCTCCCTCGGGTCGAGCGGGGCTTCAACGATTTGGTAGTTGTCGCCTTCCTCAATCGTGTACCCGCACGCCTCAAAGAGCATCTTGAACTTCTGATGGAAGTCCTCAGCCTCGGGGTGATTGTACATCAGCATGAGCGCGTAGGTCTTCTCACCCATGCGCCTGTACTGTACGCCCGTACCCTCGGGTGCCCAAATGCCACCTTCGGGAATCTGCGCGAAGTGTTCCTTCGCCCACGCCATCGTTTCATTGTCCGGTTGCCATTCCATTGTCCTCACCACTTGTCACTTGTTCTTGAAGGTGTTCACCCACCCGACTGAAGATTAGGAGAATTGTGTCCATCAATTCTTGCTTGCTCAATTGCTCCATCGTTTTCTTCAATTCCTGAATGTATGGCTCCTTATTCGCCTTCTCTAATGAGTCATAGAAGGCTGCTCTTTCCGCCCTTCGTGCCTTCAGTTCTTCGACATGTACAGGCCATTCAGGGGACTTGTCACACAAGAAACCGTTGCGTTCGTCAGATGAGGTGCAATAGATGGAACCCTCAAATCTATACCCCTTTTTCCATACGACTTGAGAACAGTATTCACACCGATGAAGTGGAGGAAGAATCAGTTTCTCCCGCCTATGGAAGTTCATAGGAGTCACAAGCGTGCGCTCAATGATACAATAGCATTCGTAGCAATCAAGGAGAACCGTCACGCTGCCGTGGTGTTCACCCCATTCAATGTCTTTCGATTGGGGTTCACACCAACGGTGATTTCTGCCGTCGTAGCATTCAGGAATCTCGTCGCTCATGTTTATGCCTCCGTGAACTCCCAATAGATGTACTCATCTGTTTCAATGACCGCCTTCAGGTTCGGATGGTTGCACGAACACCACACGTTCTCACACTTGGGTCCGTGCGTCATGCGTACACCTCGACTTCGTGGTTGCGCCAAAAGGTCCACCTCTCTTCCATTTCGGGTTCACCCGCGATGTCCCACCAATCGGTTTGGTTCCATGCGACCTTCAGGATGGCGGCCAAGGCAGACTTGGCCCGTGGGTATTCATCACGCGCTTCTTGAACCACGTCTGCGAACCACGGCAACGCCTGCCATTGGGTGCAATAGTTCACCAATTCGATGAATTGCTCATAGACCTGTTCACTCATGCGCTCACCTCCCACCATGCAGGCGGAGTCGTATGCCGGTAGTGTACACCACCGGGACTGTTTGTTTTGGACTGATAGTACCGGCGGTACGCAACCACAGGGTCGTCGTGCTTGTACTCATCAGGCATGGCCTGAGCAAACGGTGTACGCGCACCAACAGGAACGACGTGAAACAACTTCGCCATAGCCACGATAGGCTCTTCGCACGCATGCTGCTTGTTGAACCGAATACGGTATTCGTTGCATTGTGCAATGCCGTGAGCGGCGAGCCAAATGAAATTGCCAAGCGTATCACCTGCCCACACAGTACACGGGTGATGCTTGTACCCACCACGGTAGGGCTTGCCTGCTTTGGTTAGTGGCATCTGCTCATCGGTAGCACCGTGTCGGCGCAGGGCCGAGGCCATCATCTGCGCAGACTCGACGCACATCTTGGGCAGGCGCACACAGTCAAGGTCACGCGCTGCTTGCTCAGGGTTCAGGTCAAGGACAAAGATGTTCATTCCCATACCCCCTTGTCCTCAACACCAATCGTGGCCGTTTTCTCATAACCGCATTGAAAGCATCTGATGGTCACATTGAGCGTATCGTTCGGCTCGCAGATTTCGTAAAGGTAAGCGTGCCTTGGCTTCAGTTTGTACTGATGTTTGCAGGTCATTCTTCTTCACCTCCGATGTAATCTTGGAACTCCATGTAGTCAAACTCCATAGAGTGTTCATTGAACTCTTCAAGGTAGGTATGCACACGATTCAACGTGTTGTGGTAGTGCCTACACATTTCTTCCAACTCAGCAATACGCTTCTTGGCTTCAGATAATTCTTTCATTCTTACCTCTCCTGAATTATGGCCGCAAGCAAAATCAAAGCGGCGCACAGTTGCGGGTGGGTTGCTCCTACATGGTACGTCTGCACAATTTCATCGTGTATGTCCATCCACCTTTGCACTAATCTTTGGTCTTTCATTCTTCTTCGCCTCCTGTTTCTCTCATTGCCTCAAACGGGTCACGAATGGTAGGTTCCAACTTTTCCTTTGTAACGAACTGATACAACGCATCCACGTAGTAGTTCTCAAGTTCAACGCCGCACTTGTCACAAACGAATTGCATTTTGAACCAATAGTCCGCAGGAAAGTTGTAGTCACCTTCACGCCCTTGAAGCCGTTCTTCCGAAACAATCACCCATTGATGGTCCACGTCAGGGCATACAACTGAGTTGTACCCCTTGAGTTTGAACTGCTCCAACAAATGCATCTGTTCTTGCAGACGGGCCATCTCTTGACGAATGCTCTCGGCGGTGATGCGTGTCACTCGACCACCTCCGACCATTCAAACGCAGTTTTGAGTGCGTCAGCGTTTCTGTGCCAAGACGACGATTCGTAGTCGCATTCCTCGCACACGAAGGCGAACGGCTTGATGTACCAAGCGTCGGTGATTTGGTTGGCAAATACGTCAAGATGGTGGTCGAAGTGATGCGCCGAAGCGGGTTGGTCGCTGATATTCACCAACAACGTGCCCGTAGCGACTAAGCGGACGTTTCGTGAGGCGCATTCGGGGCAGCGGTAGTGCCGACGTTCACGGTCAAGGATGCTCATTCGCTCGCCTCCTTCCGTTCAGCGTACACATCACCGTCAGCCTCGTACTCAAGGGCCAAGCGGTCATTGCGAACGATACGCCACTCAATGGTTTCTTGCTTCACAGGAATGTCCATGAAACGCTCCGCGTTCTGCTCCATCGTCATGCGGCGGCTGAAGTCAAAGTCCACGTTGAAATAAATGACGTTATCCAACTCGCATTTGGGGCAGGTGTAGTTGACATTGATGTAGGCCGCCGCGAGAATCAAGGGGCCTTCGTCAATGTTCATGTCCACGTCAGGCTGCCCCCGCCACTCATGGTCGCAGCCAATGCAACTCAATCGCTCACTCATCTCCCATCATCTCCTTCAGTTCAGCATGCTCAATGTCTGCTTGCTCTTGGTTGAACACTTCAAGCCACGCTTCCCACATGCGCTCCATCTCTTCCCACGCACTCATGTCGAGTTCATCACGGACGAAACGCAAGATGCGATTCCTGTGTTGTGGGTAATCGTCCATCAATTCCAAAGCCTCAAGCAGAATGTTCCACCGCTTCTTGTAATCAAACCCATCAACTGACATCATGCCATCATCTCCATTGCATTCGTCCATGCCTTCTGCTTCGTCTTGGAGAGCGTACCAAAGAGGGCCGACTCCATGCGCTTCAGGCTCTTCTCACCGTTGCGCAGGCTCGTCGCTTCGTGGTCAATGTACTCGGTCACGGCGTTGTACGCTGCCCATGCAGTACCTTCCATGCCACCGACCATGTTGGTTGGACGGACAAGCACCTGATGCACGGAACTCAGAATGTTCGATGAGCGAGTCGTCAAAACTTCAGGCTCATCCTTCTTGTACGACAGGCCGAGCGTGTCAATGAAGTAGTCGTTCATGTCCTCAACACCCATCTCCACGTTGATGAGGCCGTTTGCCATCTCGGTCCACTCACCCATACCTTGACGCACCAAGCCAAGGGCCATGCGAGCCTCGTCAATGCGCTCACCCATCTTGGACGTGTGACGCATGTTGTACCTCGTCGTGTTCATCCCAAGCGCAAGGGTCAGCGTGTTGTTGCACACCACACGGATTGGCGTGAGAAGGAACTTCACCGAGCCGGTTCCGTCGTGCGTGTTGCTGATGAGGACGTATGCATGCATCTCATCACCGCTGCCGACCTTGAACACATCAGGCAGACGAGCAAGCACCCACACATGCTCACCGTTGCCGAGCGCACCTGCGACCTCGATGGCTGCTTCGTGCGATTGAAGCAGGTCGTCCATGAAGGAGAGTGCATCCACGTTCTGCAAGCACGTGAAGACACGACCCACGGCCTTGCCGTTGCGAGTCAAGGGGAGTCCGTCTTCACGCACCACGGCGTACGTCTCGGGCACAACGTGCCACTCGTCGTTGTGGTTGTAGGTCAGCGGTCGCTTCTCCACAGTCCAATCCAAGCCTGCAAGCGTCAGGGCTTCGTGGGTCGTCATCAACCCGTCCACCTTCGTGCCGAGTCCGTGCCACGGGGTGTTCCCCGCCCACGCAATCATGTGGCCTGTTCCGTTCGTCTTCTGTGCTTCGTCACCAAACATTTCTGCTAAGTTGTGTGCCATGTTGTTCACCTCTTTTCTGTCTCCATTTCCTTTGGCCGGTTAAATAGTTCCAATTGGAATCCCCCTCTTCGACCGTGCCTCCTGTGCGAAGTACGTGGTCCACCACGGTAGGTCAGCACAAGCAGGCAGGGAGTCAATCATCGCACCCGCAGCGTCGTATGCCGCTTCGTGTACGTCTTGCCGCTCTTCAAGCAGCGTGTTCCATTCGTCAAGCATCTTCGGTCGTGCTGCTTTCATGGCAGCGCAAGCGTCGTCGTGGTTGTACCCATGCAAGCGAAGCGCAACGTAAGCCACACCACCTGTACGGTCACGTCCATGAACACAATGCAGTAGCACATCATGTCCCTGTTGAATCAGGTCGAAGACAAGCAAGGCTGCGGTCGCCCACACATCAGGGTCAGCGTTGTGGTAGCGGAAGTAGTAGTGGTAGCGGTCGTTGTCGTCGCTTGAGTGCCACGTTGGAGGGTACTTGCACAGGGTCACGACCGTGTGGTTTCGCTTCAGCGTATCACGGAAGTCCTTCACGTCACACATCGTCAGCGAGCCAACGGGCAGTTCAATTGGTGTGTTCTTCATTCTTCTTCCTCCGCGCAATCGTCACACCAACCGTTGTCGTCAAGATGGTAGGTGTTAGTTTTCTCACCGCAGGCTTGGCAGGCTTCACAGTCGCAACTGCCGTCGTCGCAGGTGCAACCCCCGCACTTGCTGCAATCCTCACAGCCGCCAAAGCAGCCTTCGCAGACCTCGTAGCCGTGGCAGGTGGTGAAGGCATTCCATTCAATCATGCGCCCTCCACACTCGTCGCAAGCAACGCTCGACTTGTCGTAGTGGTCGTTGAGCATGACCCATTGCTCGTCCTCGGTTTCAAGTGTCGGCTCATCAAGGAACCACGCGCCACAGTCGTGACCGGTTTCATCCTCGCACAAGTCAATGGGAACGATGGCGAGCAGCCCTGCGTCCACATCGAGCGACACCTTCTGTTCCATGTCGTCGGTCATGTCGAAGTCCCACGTTGCGTCACCGCCGGGGCTACTGATGACGAACACTTCGTCCTCTTCGTCTTCACCACCGTTCTTCGTCGTCCACGTGATGTGAACACCAACGTGGCGGGAGCCTACCTTCCGTTCCGCCTCATGCAATAGTTCGCAGAAGGTGTGCCATCGGTCGCGGTCAATGACGTAGCAGGGGTCGCCAACGTAGTAGCGCATTCCTGCGTCTCGCGGAGTTTGCTTCTCATCACTCATGCGCGTCCCTCCTTAATGACTTCCGGCACTACCTCACAATGGACGGAGACTTGAGAGTAAGCCCCGCAAAGAGGACAGACAAGCACCGTGTCGCCGCCGCTCACCGTCGCGGTTTTCATTGTGGTGCAATACACAACGTCCACCGAAGTCATGCTGACACTATCCATCATCTCCCATTCGTGTTCACAGGTCATTCGCTCGCCTCCTGTGCTTCTCTCAGGTTTTGTTTCATCTTCTGAGTGAGAGCAAGTGCGTCCTCACCCACACCGATGAAATAAGGGAGGAAAACCAACAAAGAATCGAGGTCGGCATCGGTAGCCCATCCCCTGATGTAATCAGCGAGGTTCACAAGACCGCCACACTTCGTTCGCAATTCCTTCAAGTTGTTTTGATGCTCGTCGCTGAACACGTATTCTGCATGATTCATTCGCTCACCCCCCACGATGGTCGGTATCGCTCACCGTACCCACCAATGATGCTCCAAATCTTAGTCAAGATACGGTGGTACTCGTCGTCCTTTACGCTGCCCTTGAAGTTGTCATACTGCATACTGTCACAGTACTCGGCAAGGAACTGTGCCACGTCTTCACGCAACACGTCAGCGCGGTATGGGTAATCTGCGAGCCGGTCAATGTACAGTTCAGCATCAGGGAAGTTGTCCATCAGGTGTTCGCGCTTGCGGGCACGAACAAGCAGATGGTCCGGCTTGTGCCGGTGTGCAACGATGGACAGGAAGCCATCACTCAAGTTGAGCCACACGGTTATCCTCTCCATCAATCATTTCAACGTCAACGAATCGCCACAACTCGTACCACGATGAATTGCAATCATGGCAACGCACTTCGATGCTACCGCTGACGAACGTATCGGTGTACGTAATCTCGTTGCTATTGCACGATGGACACGTCATAGGCTCGTCGCGTTCTTTCGTCTGCAAGTCAAGAATCATCTTGACCAATTCTTCCTTCTTCTTTCTGTTCAGTTGTCTTTCATTCATTTCAATTCACCCTGTAAATGTAGTAGGTCGTGT
>Ga0208645_1001802_pt1 | contig 18008 bp, 34 predicted proteins | sample VirMetDEL_Sep_01_FD_184519 | JGI IMG/M metagenome (GOLD analysis project Ga0208645, IMG submission 184519) | Aqueous microbial communities from the Delaware River and Bay under freshwater to marine salinity gradient to study organic matter... | ecosystem: Environmental > Aquatic > Marine >... | reverse complement strand
AGCTGACGGTCGTAGTGCTGGAAGCCGCTGTACACGTCTCTGTTCTCTCAGCTTTGCTGCATTGTAGTTAGCAAGGCTAGTAGACCCTGATGCCAGTTCCTTTACCAGACTGCATATACATCGGGTTAAACGCCCCCAGGACCAAGTAGCCCAAGCCATCAGTCCAGTGCTCGATGTTGGCTGATTTGTCGATCACATAATCGGCAGCGCCTTCTTTGTAAGTAACGTTCTTCAGCGCCTTAATGGTGTGCTTGCAACGAGGATGGATGAACATCCGCATCTGACCGTCAGCAGTGCGGATCATCCAGTTAGTTGCGTTGATCTTATCCTTAACCGCCCAGGCTGCTTTCGGGCTGATGCACTGGAAGCCATAACGCCGGATGATGTCATGATCGGTGCGCCCGGCGGATGATGTCTTGTGTGCGCTCCCTGTTGGATCGGGATAGGCGAGGATCGTCCGCCCAGGGAAGCGCTCTTTCAGCATCTGGCAAACCTCGTCAGTGTTGGACTGCTTTACAGCGACCTCATCCCAGATATGCACAGTGTTGCCGACACGAGAAGCCAAAACGCCAGCCATGATACCAACGTTAAAGTCAGTTCCCCAGTAGATTTCTCCGCCTGTGTCTTTGACATCTTCGGAGATGTTCTCGTCGCTGAAGTCAGGGTAGACACGCCCAGCGAGGGTTTCGAAGCTGGCTAGATACTCTTGCTTAAAAGTCCGCTCATCCAGAGTTCGACGCGCCGCCTCGACCTCTTCTGGCGGGACGTTGCCGCCTTGAATGGTGGTGTAGGAAAAGGTCCGCCAATCATCCTGATCTTGAGCTTGCTCCCATAGGTCATGGAACCAGTTAAGCCCTGCTGGTGTGGTGATAAACCATGCGGGTCCACCCTGGTCAGACAGGGCAGGACGCAGGACCATTTCCCAGGCTGTTTGCCTGACGTATGCCGCTTCATCAACAACTAGAGATGACAGGCTGACGCCTCGCAGCGTGTCTTCGTTCTCTGAACCTCTCAGGGCGATAACAGACCCATTAACGAACTCGACGCTTAGATCGGATTCATGCGATTTTACGATCAGCTCCCTGGGAGCCATCGTCTTTAACTGCCGCCAGGCAATCTGCTTCGCCATCCGGTAGTTAGCGGTGACGTACCAATTCAGGCTTCCAGGCTTTTCAAGTGCCCAGTTCAGGAGCCGCGTAATACAGAGGTATGTCTTCCCAAATCGGCGTCCAGAGCAAAGCAGCTTAAAACGCTCTGGGGACTCATAAACAGCTCGCTGCGGTTCGGTGAGATTTTTGACTAACTCGGCAGTTCGCAGCTCATAATCAGGGATCTCCTTAATTGCGCCGCCTTCTATCTCGGACAAGGCAGAGCCGCCAGGAATAGCCGAGAGGACGCTGATCATTCGAGAATCCGAGCGATGCGGGCGATGGAGTTAATACAACCGAGTGTGACCTGCGGCTGACTCGACTTGCGAGCCTCTTGGGCGAGTGTCGTGAGCTGCGCCAGCAATTCTGCGGTCAGCTGACGACGGTCAATGTCCCAGTCCTTTTGGATTACCTCGTTTGCCCATTCCAGATAGCGGTAAGCCTGCCTACGCTCGATCCCCCATTCGCGGGTCATGTAGGCGACACATTCGGAGTTGGGTACGTTGCGAGCCTTCAGCGCCGAGACCCGAGCGATCCTCCATTCCTTCTCCTTGTTGGTTGTTTTCTTACCTGCCATAACTCGACCTATTTGTTTAATAGTAAGAAGCGCGGATCAGGCAGAGGCTTCCTTTTCGGATTGCTTGCGGAGCTTGAGCTGGGTTTTTGATTCCCAGGCTTTCTTGTATTGCATGTTTTCGAAGAGCTTCGAGAAGCCGGTGATGTGTTTTAGGCGAAGGACTTCTTCGGCTTCCATGCCGAGTTCAGCGCAGATCTCAGCTTCTGACCAGCCGTTTTCAAGCATCTGGAAAACCATGTTGCTCATCCCGTCAACGGAGTGCTTACCTCTGGCACGGTTATGGCGAACGGTGGATGCCATCCGGTCGTTAATTGGCTTATCCAGGACAACGATGGGAAGCATCCCGCAATTTCGATCGCGGATGTCCTGATTGTTCCGGCAAGTGAAGTAGCGGTGGAAGCCGTCAATGATGACGTACTTCTGAACGGTTTCGTCCCAGATCGTAACGACCGGCTGCGTGTAACCGTCGTGCAGGATTGAGGTATAGAGCAGACCTAGCTCGACCTTGGCGACGCTGTTGGGGTTGTAATCGTTAGGCTCGACCATCTCGACTGGCACCCAGCGGATCCGATCTACGGGCTGGGATTTAACAGGGCTGAGTTCATGGAGCTGCTGCCTGAGCTGCTCAATGGCGACGAGACGCTCAGAGTCTGGCAGGTCTTTCAGAGAGGAGAAGTCGATCATTCTGCTGCGGTAACGGGTTGGATGCCTTGCTGGATTGAAAGCTGGATGTATTTGTTTTTAGCGTTGTTGCGATGCGTTTTACCTTTCATCCAGTTGCGCCAGTCTGCCATTTGCGGGCGAGTTTTCCAGTTGTCTAGCTGAGTGAAGTGGTAGTCGTTGCTTAGGACGGCTTTGATCTGAACCCGATACATCTCCTCTTTGTCCGGGAAGAGCAGGAGCTTTTCGTCCATCTGCTCGAAGTAATGTCTGAACTTTGCTTGATGCTCGGGATGTATGCAGATGTGTTTCAGGAGGTGGTCTCGATACTCGCGCCAGTCTTTGAACATGTAGGGCAGGGTTTTCGGGCAAGCGTAAGCATCGGTTTTTAACTGCCCAAGGGTGTTAATGCCAGGGAGTCTGCGACAGAGCGCTTCCCAGGTGTGCTTCTCGATTTCCTGGAGGTAGTAAAGGCTGACGAAGCTGGTCTCGTGGTGCAGGTTAGAGACCCGCATCTGATTGATCTTAATGCCGTAGCGGTATTGCTCGTCATAGATTTTGCAGTATTCCCAGCCGTTTGCGTGGATGGCTTTCCAGATGTCGGTGTAACTCCAGTCGTAGAGGGGGTAAAAGGTGTAATGGCTTTTGCTTTTATCGAGGATCTGCCCCCAGGTGATGTGCTTATAGGTAACGGCGGTGGTTAGCGCCATGGCACGAGCGGGTGACTCCTCGCAGCGGACACCAGCGACCCAGGCGACACGCTTATCTCCCCATTCGACAAGGCTGATGCGCTTGAAGAGCTCTTTGAAGCGATCACAGTTATAGCGGTTGACCTTAATGGAGTTTGGCTCCTGAGGTCGGATCCATTCTTCGCCTTCTGCCCAGCAGTTCAGCCAATCAGTGTCAGACGAGGCGCTGTTAAAGAGCCTGAGTGGGATCTGGAACCACCAGAGGTCGATGTCTGGGTTTGTGCCGACAGAACGGACGTAGTCCACGACGGATTGCCATTCTGCTTCCTGATCGAGGAAGACGACTTTAAGGGGGAGGCGGTTTAGCTCTCGCGCTACCTGAAGAGTGAGGTTGAGGGTAACTGTTGAATCCTTGCCGCCCGAGAAGCTGACGATGACATCATCGAACTGGGAATAGAGGTAGCGGATCCGGTCTAGGGCTGCCTCATGAACGGTCTGATCGAGGAAGAATTTCATCCTTGAACGATGGTGTAGTTACCTAGGGTCGAGACATCGCCGTAGCTCTCGAACTTGTGCTTGTAAAGCAAGGGCGGATTTTCGATGTACTGATGGGTTATTGGGGTGTAGTGAGGGGAGATGAACATGAGGAAGAGCTTGCCGCCTGGTTTTACGAGGGAGAGCGTCTTTGCGAGCTTGCGTGGGGGAATGTATGACGCCGAGCCAAACAGGGATAGAACGTAGTCGTATTGGGTGTCGCCAATGACAGGGATTGTGTCCTCAAAGGTCTGAGGGAGGACTTGAGATTCTGGATGCTTCGCTAGCAGTTCGTTAAGCATTGCCTGTGAGGGATCAATGCCCAGGTACGGCTCAGCGTGTGGGTAGTGATCCAGGAATAGTCCTGTACCGCAGCCGATATCTAGGACGCTGCCGGATTTGTAGCCGATCATCTCCATGATCTGCCGATCCTCTTGCAACGCCTCTTCGCCACTCCAGATGTGGTCGTACTCAAGAGCTACGTCGTCGTAGGGATGGGCAGGGACAGGCGGCAGAGGCTCGGATTTATCGGTGTCGATTCTGGCTCGATTAAGCAGGATGGATTCATCAGGATCCGTCGTCATCGGCCAATAGCGGTATTCCCCGAAATCGAAGTAACGGCGCACGGTGCGCTTTTTACCCCAGACGCGGAGCTCGCCGTGACAGAGGATCCAGGCGATTACATCCCGGTAAAGGGAGGGATTGTCCCAGGTGTCTTTAAGGGTGTACCAATGGGGCAGCCAAGGCATCGTCTTGGCGAACTTGTATTGCTGCCCTTCGAGGATCGCGCCGATCTCTTCGGGCGACATCATGATGCGATCCTCTTTTCGATGGTAAAGGACTCATCGCAATGAGGACAGGTCAACTGGATTAGAGCTTGCTCTGCTTTGTCGTTGAACTGAGAAGCTAGCCGCTGCTCTTCGCGTTGAACAGTGGCGTCAGTAACCCCGAGACCAGCGCCTTGAGTTGGGTTCAGGATCGGTTTGTATTGACGATCTTCATCGGAGATCGAGCGCAGCTCTTCATCTGATAGCCCGAAGCTGCTGGGGGCAAGGATGGAAGCGATGTCCTCGTCGAAGTCGAGGGAGGTAATTTTTTCGAGTTCTTCCAGGAGGTTCTCGTGATCCCAGGAGGACTCATCTGCGATCTTGTTGTCAGCGATGACGTAAGCAGACTTCTCTTCTGGCGAAAGATCCCGGAGGATTCGACAGGGTAGGTATTCGAGGTCTAGGCGTTTAGCTGCTTCAAAACGTGCGTGACCGGCAAGGATTGTGAATTCTTCATCGACGATGAGCGGCTGGGTAAAGCCAAATCGTTTGATGGCGGAGGTAAGCGCTTTGAGCTGATGCTCAGGATGCTTGCGCGAGTTTTTAGGGTATGGCTTAACGAGGTCAATGCTGATGTCAGCAGTTTGAATTTCAGCCTGTGCGGTATCTGCAGCAGACAATGACATGAGGCAAATAAGAGGCGCTGTGGCAGGAGCTTAGCAGCCTTGAATTAGGAGGCAAGTGAAGAAGATCTGAGCTGGTTAATTTTTGGCTCGATTAGGTGATGAGAGGAGACGGTGCCGCAGTTACTGCCAATGCAGACACGGATGCAGCCATCATCGAGCGTTTCCCAAGTCGGCTGGACGGAGGAAGCGGCTGATTCGACCAAGTGGTTCAGGCGTTGACGGGGGCTGTGGGTCATTGATCTGCTGGTACAGCGCTAGGTAGTAGTCATCCCACAGTTTGAGGATGGCTTGCATTTGGTCGTTTGTTGGGCGGTTCATAGACAGAGCAGAGGACGGCAGCAGCGATTGCTTCAACGATGGGACGAGAGCAGGAACCGTTAGAGGCTTTTAAAGCGGCTGTAACGGCGTTTTGGTATTGGCGCAGGCTGAGAGGCGGCGGGGTAAATGCAGAGCCCGGCGCAGGATCCCCCAGGGCACGAAGGCGCACGAGTTCAGAGCGGGAGAGGTTCAGGGCTTTTGCTTGAGCGTCGAGATGATCACGCTCTTCTGGGGTAAAGGAGATTTTGGCAACGATGCGGGACATAGGTCAGAAATCCAGTGGTTCTTCGTCATCGGTTGCGATGACAGTTTGCGGGAAAGGCGAGCCCAGGCAAGGGCGGACATCGAGGTTGGGTCTGAGGTCGCGCTTGCGTAAGCCGGGGTTGCCTAGGCGCTGAACAGTAAGGGCGTATGGCTTGGATTCATTAGAGACGATCCAGCCATTTGTCCAGGTGCCATCAGGTTGAAGCAATTCGACAGAGGAGCCGACCGGAAAGGGCAGGGGGGAAAACTCCCGTCCCCCAGGATCAGGGGATAAAAGAGAAATAGGGGGTAAACCTCTACTTTCATGCGTGTAGGGAGGGTTTTCCCCCTTTACGACGGTTTGCCCCCCGGAATCTGGGGAGGGGGTTATTTCTCCCTCATCCGGGTCCTCCCCAACGAGAATCGCCCTGAACAGATGAGCAGGACGACCGCCATCGAGTCCAGGCGCAAGCTCGCCGCAGCGACAAGCCAAACCTTTTTTGATCAGGCTGCGAAGACTGCGATCGGCTTTCTTTGCCGGGATGTTCAGATGGTCTGCCAGCTCCTTAACGGTGACTGCTGCTTTTACCTCGCTGCGCTGAACCATGTAGTCGTACATATCCGCTTGGCGTCCGCTGAGGTCCTCCTCTGCGTCTGCAGCAGCCTCAAGGGCTAATGCCTCATCGCCATCGCCGTGGCTAATCCAGCCGTCATCCTGCAGCTCTACGAGCAGCGTGGTGCTCTTTGCTCGCCCTTGGGTTTTCAGGACAACGCGTTGATCGCGCTGCATCTGCCCGTCTGCAGGTGCGCGGAGCCAATTCATCAGGATTAGCTGGGATGCTGCTGCGGGTAATGCGTTAGAACCCCGGCTGGCATTAGTCGCATTACCGCCAGCAACGCTTTTGTTCGCGTGGTGAATGACGATCAGAGTGCAGCCGTGCGCCGTAACAGCGCTCATCAGCTGACGCGCTGGACCGTCAAACGCTGAGGTCGCCTCGTCGATGCCTAAGCGGCTGACGCAGGCGTGGTAGCTATCAACGATGAATAGCGAGCCAGGATCATCGGCTGCGATGTCTGCGATTGCACGGATGCCATCGTCGTGCAGCGTTAAAGGGGCATCAGCAGACCAAAGACTCTTGATTGGTCCGCCGATGATGCCGTCTTCGCTGATCAGGCTTTCACGAGCGAAGAGCTTGAACCAGTCACATTCCGGCTGGTCTGATCCGATGATGTGAACGTTCGGGCATGGCTGGTTAAACCGACGCCTAAGGAACGATCCATCGCCGCGCCACCATGCGCCGATCATGCCAGTCAGCAATGCCGATTTGCCGACCTTTGGCGGAGCGATCAGCAGGTTAAAAAGCCCCTGCATGATCAGTCCATCCCAACACCAAGGCGTCGGATTAACGTTCAGCTTTTGCCCGTGCTTTTTAGGCTCCGGGACGGAGAGGTCATAGCCGCTTGCCCTTGCTACATAGGCAGCAGCGATCTTGTCATTGATCGGGCAGCCGATCTCCTCTGCGTATAGACGAAGGAGCTGCGAGTGCTTCGTACGATCCTTCTCATGAGAGACCACGGCGGCGGCGTGATCTTCGATTAAGCGCAGCAGGTCTTGATGCTCGTCCAGTGCTGCGGGCTTGATCGTTGTGGGTTTTGAGTCGGCTGGAGTAGTAGCCATCCTTTGCTTTACTCGGGGAGAAGAACTGTTTCTGGTTGTAAACACCTCTGGTTTCAAGTTCTCGAAACGCCTCTAGCTCTGAGCTAGTCGGCGCAGGGTGATCTTTCTCCCATTGGTCAAGGGCTACGTCGCTTCGCTGCTTTTGCAGTTTTGTGTAGTAGCCCTGCGCTGCAAGCTCCTCGTCAAACTCCGTTGGCAAGGAGAACGGAACCCATTGCAGAAGCTCCCATGCGCGTCGCTCACGGTCTAGTGCTGACATGATGAACGGAGCGATTTACAGGTTCGGACCTGCGGAATCGGATCGGATCAGCCCAGCTTTAGCTCGTGCGCGAGCCTCATCTTCCAGGCGAGTCAATGCCTGGTCAATCAGAGCATTAATAAAGGTTCTCTTGTGGTGATAGTCCGGCATGATGCGCTCAATGCGCTCCATGAGGCTGGCGTCAACTGGGAACTTAGTAAGAGAGTTGTCCATCTAGTAATCAGATCGTGATAGGGTTGAACCCGCTGAGGATCCTATCCCATCCCTATGCTAGAGCCAATTCAGGGGCTTGAGTTTTTCGAGGACATCCATCGTTATCGCTTCGATGGGAGGTGGTTGCCCTTCAGCGTTTCCCGGATCGCCAGTCCCGTAGATCCCGCAGCTCAACGCCGTTTCGATCAGACGAAGCACATCTGGGCTCCGCGAGGTAATGAGGTCCATGCCTTCTGCGAGGCGATGTTGACGGCTGAGGCGTTACCCCGGACGAACTACAGCGAATGGACGGATGCCTTGCAGGATTGCTGGCTGATTAACGGCAGCGAAGCAATAGCGGTCGAGCACTCTCTATGCGATGCCCGCAAGGGGATTGGCGGCAGCTTTGATTTTCTGGTTCGGACAGAGAACGGCAAGATCGCATTAGGCGACTTAAAGACTGTTGGCAACAGCCCAGCGGTTGACAGGCGAAAGCCCGCGACCGCGCAGCTGGGGGGTTACCTGTCGATGCTGATTGACCATTACCCGGAGATCAGTGTCGACTGGTGTTACACGGTCGTCGTCGGACCTGGCAGATGCCGTCTAATCCAAAGCGAGCCAGACGAGTGCCTGAGCGCCTGGGTTGACGCATGGGACATCTTTAAGGAGGCAGAAGGCTTGTTTTAGATGGCGCTGGACTGGCGGGAGATCTTTAGGCAGAGACCTGATCTTGAACCACCGGGCTACAAGGATGGTGCGGCAGCTGGGCAAGCCAGGAGCCAGGAACGCTATGAGCGGCTGGGCAGGAAGCGAGCTGGCAATAGCGGCAAGAGCAAGCCAGGTAAGTTCCCGTCCGCAAAGCACTCGCATCAAGATTAGTTACAGACTGGCTCCAGGTTGATCCCCATCTGGATCCAGGATGGGCTATATTTGGATCACCGGGGGCAACGGTCCCCCTCTCTCGCAGCTACTAGCTGCTCTCGGAAAATGGATTACAGCCAGGAAAGAGGTGGCAGCATGATCACCAGCATCCCCGCGACCGAAATGCACTGGGTTTGCTATGGATACGACGAAAGGCAGCAGCGTTACGACGCTCTTGGGTATTGGTGCGCCAGCGCCGAGCAAGCGGTTAAACGCTGCAAGCAGTTGCGCCCATCCTTCGAGGTTCTTTACGTCGGAAAAGGAGATCTGAACTGACATGAACAATGTCGCTAATCCCGCCAGCACCGCCACCCTCCAGCAGCAAATCGAGGAAGCAAAGCAGTCCCTCTCAGCTGCTCAAGATGCATACGTTCATGCCTTCGCCAGAGGCGACTGGGCGCAATGCAGCACCTCCAAAAAGCAATGCGACAAGTGCTTTAAGGAGCTCCAAGCCCTCATCAAGAAAAAACTTGCCCTCGCTAAACCATGAAGGACATCACTACAGGAGCGCCAGCTAACCGCACCGAGGTCCGTTATGAGGTCGAGTTTAATGCTGTTGAGCTTGACCTGCTGTATGAAGTGACCCGGAAAGCCCGCAATTCGCTCTGGTCTTTTGAAACGCCAGAGCCAGGGAGCTATGCGGCTGCCATCATCGCGCTAGATGACAAGCTCACGACCCTCTTCCACAAGCGCCGTCGCTAGCCATGCCAAGACTCAAGCGCCCTCGTAACAACCCCGGCAAGGAAGTCCCCGACAACCTGCTGTTCACCGCTCTCCGCTGGGAAACCATGCGGCAGCAGTACTTCACAAGCATTGGTCGCTTGGACGACGCGATGGAGGCTCACTACCTCCGCACCATCTACTCAAAACGTCTTTGGGACGAACACGGTATTTCTGTTGACCTCTAATGAAATCGCAAGCCATCCGCGACGCCGAGTATGACGTCGATCGTCTTTTTTGTTGGGCAGACAACGAAAACCATCCCAGCACTTACCTAATCTTCCTGGTGCTTACCGGGCACCTAGAGGCTGACTTCATCCGACCGCTCGGACACCTCGAAGCCAGCCTCCTTGCCAAAGCCCTTAAGGCTTGGACAACCTATCCGGTCTACATCAACGACCTGATCCACAAACAGCAACGAGAAGTCGCATGACTACAACCAACTTCCCCAAGTCCATCGAAGCACCGATCATCCGGTTTTTTCACACCCCTGTCTCCTGGGACAAGGGCGTTAAAAACGGCGGGATGACTGCCGTCGTCAAGCTGCCTGACGACAAGAACACCGAAGGCTGGAATGACGTTCTGGTCTACGAGCCTGATAGCCCTGGCGAAAGCTGGTGGGATTTGGTGCCCCGCAAGTCCGTCATCCGCGTTTCGATCCGCGAAGTTGCCAAGAACAAGCAAGACCTAATTGGTTTTGCTCTGCCGCTTCAGAACCAGCCCTCGGAGCTGCAGGCGTTAATCGCTGAGAAGCTCGAAGTCGAGGAAGAGAAGAAAGAGGAGGCGCAACCGGAGCCGAGCGAAGGTGACAAGCTCGAAGCTCAGCTCAAGGAGGAGGTCGAGAAAAAGCAGCGCCTTGCAATCATGAAGGCTCACAGCAAGCGGCTGCAGCGGCTGATCCTGATGGGCGAATGGCTCGAAAAGAACGAGTCAGCGCTGAAGTGCATTCAAGCGACGATTACCAACACAGTCTTCGCTTGGTATGACGACAACAGCGAGGAGGCTGACACGACGGCGTTAAATCAGATGATGGATGCGCTGCACTTCAACATGGATCTGATCCGCGACTTGCGGCATAACTGCTGGTGCCCTGATACGGATTGCGACGGGACCCTTTACTACAAGGGGCACGACGGCAAGCCTGTCAAAGTCATCGACCTGAACGAGCTGCCATGACTGCCGGTGCTCGACTCATCTTTCAGTACCTCCGCGCAATGGTCGCGGGGGAACCCAGGCTTCAACCGATTCTGCGGATGCCTTTATCCGACGAGTCGCGGGAGTATCTACTGAACATGGAAGTCGAATGGCAGGTGGCGTTACTTGAGCATTGCCTTGAGCTGCCACCTGGCAAGTACCGCCGCTGATACTGGGGCATTGGGAGGAGTTTATTCACTGCTCCGCGACTGCTGCCTGCGTAGGGGATGCCCACTGGTCGGGCTAACTGGTGGGATTCGACCTTCCCAAGCGCAAGAGATTCAAGGTTCCCGTCGAGGACGCGGTGTAGTACCAGGGTCCGGTTTGCGACCTCCCGTTGGCACCGCGCAAGCAGTCAAACCATGTAAGCCCCCAGCATCATTCAGGATCCAGATAGGGTTGCCCCTGGGTCCATATGTGGTATCATTTATGCATGAGGCAAAGCCTCTCGCCCATTGCGTCTCTGACATGCTCCCCCTTCAACCCCGCGACTATCCCGAGCTCTCCAAGCAGCAGGAGAATCAGATGGCTCAGGATCTAGCCGATTCTTTCAGCGATTACATCTGCGAAGAGCTCATCGACAAGCTCTTCGAGATGGCAGAGGACATCCTCCAAAAGAACCACATTAACCCCAGCAGCCCTGAGGGTTCCGATCTCGTCCTTGACCTCATCCGCCGTATCGGCGTCACCTGCGACTGACCTTACCCATCGCGTCTCTCTCATGATTTCAACTTCAATCCTGTGGCTCTTAGCCCTGCTTGTTCTGCCTCTCCTCATCATTTGGCATTTCAGCAAATCTAAAAGTCAACGCATTAACGAACAACGCCAGCGTGGCTGGACCTGGAAACAGGTAGCCGCTTACTGGAACTGCTCACCCTCTACAGCGCGCCGCTGGGCGGCTGCCTGAATCCATGAAAAACAAACTCGGAAACGCCCTCTGCTTCCTGATCGCCGCCGCAGGCTTCGCCTTCATCGGATACGAAGCCACCGCCCATCACGGCAGCACCCATAGCGGAACCCAGCCCTACACCCGGATCGCCCAGGAGTGCGACAAGTGAACACCAATATCACCACAGCGCAGGATCTGATTGACGCCCTGCTGCAGCTCCGCGAAGAGCGGGCTGAGCTAGACGCCCGCGAAGCCTTCCTGAAAGAACAGCTCGAAGGCGCAATGGCTCTCGGGGAACTCGACGAAAACGAAGTCTCCGATGGCGTTTATCAGTTCAGCAACGCTAAATACAGCCGCATCGAACGCAGCTCTTTCAAGCTCAGCGCAGAAGCCCAGAAGGCGATTGCCACCATTAAAGAAAAGGACATCGACTCTGGACACGCCGAACGCAAGCTGACAATCTTCTACCGATTGGACAGCATGATTTGACCGACAGCGTTACCTTCGCCGTTCACGGCATCCCTGCTCCTCAAGGCTCGAAACGCCACGTTGGACGCGGAGTCATGATCGAGTCCAGCAAGAAGGTAAAGCCCTGGCGGCAAGACGTTAAATACGCCGCTATCGAGAAAAAGCCTGCCGTCTGGGATATGGCAGCGCCAATGCTCCTCTCGGTCGTCTTCCGTTTTCAAAGACCTAAGTCCCATTTCAACAAAAGTGGCTTACGCTCGACCGCCCCCCCGCACTGCATGTCTGCTTCTACCGGAGATCTAGACAAGCTCCTGCGAAGCACCAACGATGCCCTAACCGGCGTCCTCTTCGACGATGACCGCCAAGTCATCTCCATCGACGCCACCAGGCGTTACTGCATCGGTAACGAACCTCCTGGCGCAATCATCACGCTCACTGCGCTTTCATCCACTTAATGACCATTCCAAACCTCGCGGGTGTCATCTCTAAAGATGATGTCTTCCGCAAAGGCTCTGGCTCCTACGCCGCTGATTACGTCAGCTGGGCAAGGATTGCTAACCACCTGCATACGGCAGCCCCTGGCTTCCAGATGCAGATTCGCCCCGCTCCTGAACGCGACGGGCATGTCTGGCGTGCTCCTGACGGCACTGGTTATCTCGTCGTCTACTTCAAGCACGTCGATGGCACCGAGACGACTGATTTCGTCTATGCCATTACCGACAACCGAAACACCCCGGTAGCTGGCGACAAGATCACCAGCCGAATGATCTGCGATTCGCATCGCCGTGCCCTCTGTGCGGCTGCTGCGTACTTCTTCTCCCTTGGCTACGAGCTTTGGGCGAGGGAGGAGATCGAAGACGCGAAGACCGAGCCTGCCGTCAATGTGCAGACTCCTGTCACAGTCAAGCAAGCACCGGCAGCCGCTGCTAAACCGAAGGCTCAAGCTCCTGAGCTGGACCCTCAAGAGACGCCCTTGAGCGATATTGACCTGAAGACAATCCGCTCTCTACTTAAAGAGGAGCCGGTTGCCAGCAGGAACAAGATCATCAAGGAGTTCCAAAAGGAGTTCAACGTGCCAGAAGGTGAGCTCATCTCCTCGCACATCACCCTCCCCAAACACCTGCGGTTCATTCAGGAGCGCTTAACCCAGTAGCGCCATGACCGACGAGATGATGCACGCCCAGATGGCGGCTCTTTACGCTCAACAGCGGCTAGACCAGAAACACCTGGATCATCTCGAAACCGTTCTACCGCCTCACCTTTGTGAGTCCGTCCGGCATTACGCCAGCTCACGCGACTACACCACAAAGCAGGCTCTCTCGCACATCGTTTCTAAGTTTTTCGGCTCATGCTTCAAATCACAGCAGTCGGCAACCTCGCAGCCGACCCCGAAGTCCGCACCGTTGGCGACAACGACGTAGCTAACTTCACCATCATCTGCAACAAGAAGATCAAAGGCGAGGAACACACCTCAGCGCTTCGCTGCGCTGTGTGGGGTCCCCGCGCCAAGGTCGTTAGCGACTACCTCACCAAGGGCTCGCAAGTCACCGTCACTGGTCAGGCTTACATCGAGACCTACGAAACCAAGAAGGGCGAAACCCGCTCTAGCCTTAACGTCGCTGTTAACGACTTCACCCTCCCGCCTAAGCCGAAGGTTGAATCCGGCGAAATGCCGTTCTAATGTCCTGGGGGGCTTGCCCCCCTTTTTTTGCGGGTTAATGTCCAGCGCAATCAGCGATTACCTAAACCAGATCGGAAAGATCCCGCTGTTAACTGCTGCGGAAGAAATCGAGCTCGGCAACGCTATTCAGCAGATGATGCCCCTCGTGGGCAAAGAGGACCTAACAAAAGAGGAGAAAAAGATCGTTCGGATTGGCGAGCGAGCAAAGCGCCGGATGATTCAAGGCAATCTTCGCCTTGTAATCCGCGTGGCAGGCAAATACAGCAAGATGACAACTCGGATCACGATGCAAGATCTGATCCAAGAGGGAAATATCGGGCTGATTCGCGCCGCTGAAATGTTCGACCCATCACGCGGCTACAAGTTCTCGACTTATGCCTACTGGTGGATTAAGCAAGGCATCATGCGAGCCTCGCAGGTCCAAGACCGCATCATTAAGCTGCCGAGCGGTGCGCCTGACATCCTTCGGAAGATCAGGACCTACACCATCGAATACCGCGAGCAGCACGGCACCAATCCGACCGTCGAACAATGCGCTGAGCTTGTCGGGATGCTGCCGGAGACAATCCGCACCTATCTCAACAGCTCTACTGACGCCAGTAGCCTTGATGCCAAGGCTAAAAACAAAGACGACGACGGCAGCAGCATCGTTGATCTAATCCCAGGGCAGGAAGATCAACCTGAAGAGGAGGTCCTACTTGACACTCAGATCGAAGCTGTTCAAAGCGCTCTAAAGCAACTCAGCCCAAACGCTCAAAAGCTATTAGCGCTGCGCTACGGCTTAAACGGTCACGAGTATGTCTCAGCTACCAGCCTTGCCAAACAACACGGAGTCTCACGCGAAGCAATGCGCCGCCAAATCATTTTTGCTGAACAAGAAATCAAAGCGGTATTACTAGGTAAATCGCCGGGAAAGCCGCAGAGACAGAAGAGCAGCTCCAGCTTGATCTGGGGTTGGAGCTAGACAATGGGAGCGAATCGGATGGGTCCGCCGTGCCCTAAGTGCGGCAGTCAAATTACAGATGTCAAATCGACATACCGTTCAGAGGAAGGCGATTTTGTCCGTCGTCGTTTTTGCCCTTCCTGTAATTACAGGTTCTACACCGCGCAGCCGACGGAAGCCCTGATCCATAGCAGGAGCGTTCAGTGGAAAGGCAGGGTGCCTACGATCTTTTGGGAAGACATCGTTACGGCGTTTAAGCACGTCCTTAAAAAGTACCCGGCATGAGGCGAGAGCGAATCCACCTGCAAGGCGACATCACCGTCGAGACCGGCAAGGACTTTAACGGCAGGTTCTTCATCGCTCACGCATCAGGCGTCAGCGTCTATCTGCGCGATCCGCAGGAAGTGCGGGAGTTCCTAGACCTGCCTTCTAAGACGCCAAGCCTCGGATCACTCGATTCATGGTTCGCATCGCTATCGCTAGCAGACCAGCAAAAGCCCCAATCAACCAAAGAAACGGAGCAAGCCCTACCAGCAGAAGTGTTACGAACAGGCTTCGGTCCCGAGTGTCATCTTGATGAGTCAGATCCCAATTTCCAGACTCGCACAATAATCTGACCGTCTCGCTTCGCTCTGGATCAGGCTTGTCAAGCCCTTCTAGCACCTGCATCAGCTCAAGCTGCGTTATATGTCCCGTCGCCTGCCTGACAAGCTGACTCAGGTAGGCGTTTTGTTTGACCAGGGACGCGCAAAGCTTGGCGACTTCTTCGCTGTCTCCAGAATGAAGCACAGTCCGCGCTTGGCTTTCTATTCGTAGCTCCTCCTCAACGGAGAACTCTACGACCATCCATTGTCCCCAGGACATTGAGTTCTAGGCATATCTCGAAGGGTAGCCCTATGGAACCGCCAAGGCTTAAAAGGATCGTTACAGACGGCGTTAAAAAATACCGCGTCTGTTACCTAGGTATGACCCGTGACTTCAACAAGGATTACGTCGCGCTGTCGTTTTACGAGCATCTTTGCCAGTGCTACGTCTTGGAACTGGCCAGGAAGAAGCATCAATAATCCCAGCGGATACGTGGTGCCTGGGCAAGATCTCGACCGTTAGCCCGAACGCCAAGATGCACGAAGCCCTTGCTCGCACCGTAGCCAACGCTATGCGGCCAATACTTGTCGCACCAGTCCTGCACCTGCTTGATGTCTACGCCTGAAACGTAGAAGTCAACAGCGCCGCATCCTGGCTTGTACAAGTGCTCAGAGTCACGAGCGCCGCCAACAGCAGAATTGACAACAGGTGGGCGGTAGCCGCTGGTGATGACGATAGGTTTGTTGCCAAAGGCAGAGCGCACCTTTTCTAGGAAGGTCGCCAGATACATCGCTGTCTTGATCTGATCTGGGCGGTCGAAACGTCTGCGCTCTTCTCTCAGGGCGAACTCACCTAAACTAATGTTCGGCGTCAGGTGGGCGCTAAATGGTGCGTCAACGCTAAGAGCAGTAGCTGCTGACCCGTTTTGCTCGACGCCTTTTGACCAGACCTGCGCCTCTGCCTTGCGACGTCGCAGCAAACCAGCCTCAACGTTCGTGCCAGGGTTCCGATAAAGCTCTAGTGCAGCAGGTACACCAGTCCAATCCTTGTCACGCAAACAGCGGCTAATCGTCTCGAAGCCAGCCGCACCGTAAAATCCGCTGCCCAAGTTATAGGCAAAGCTAATTAACGCGCATTTCTGTTCGTCAATCATCTCGCTCCAAGCCGGGACGCTAGTCCGCAACTTCCTCTCGATCCTGTCGATCTCAAGATCAAGGAGCATGTCAGCTTCGATGACCGTAATCTTGTCACCGCGTTTAACAGGCTCCCCGCCGCTATACCGCGTCGTGCCGTAGCCAATAGTCCACGGATCGCCGCCTGACAAGGGATCGGGATAAGCCGAAAGATGACAGCCCTCAAACTCTTTGATCAGCAGCCGTGCGAGCTTTAGGTCAGCCTGCTTGCCATCCTGGCTCCAGGTCTTAAACCATGGGCGATCACGCCGCATGACCTCGCAGTAGTCATTGCACTGAAGGTCAAGCTCAAGCTCCTGAATAGCAGCCTGCTGATGCGGCAAGGCTCGAAAATACTTAAACAGCGCCTCAAGCTTGATCGGTGCCGGATTGCTCATCGGTTGCCCATGGTGCAGTTATCCGCAGCTCTTCGCTGCTAATGATTGGTGGCGGCACCGTAGCGGGTTGCGTCTTGTGCCAATCCTCGATGGCATTGTCGAGCCTTGGTTTTAACGTCGCGTGAAACTTGTAATCACGCGCAACCTTGTTTAGCTGATGCCGCCAATCCTTGTCGCCAAAGCGCAAGAGCCAGGTTGTGTTGCTTACTTTTTTCTGGCGATGACATTCAAGACGTTAATCAGAAGCTGAACCCAGCTATTGCTACGGATCGGCAGCAGGGTCAGGACTTCAGAGCCCGCAGCCGCGACGATGGCGACAACAGCGATGGTAGTGGGATCCATTACTTAATTGAAATTAAGTTGTCTGCTCAACCTAGCTGCGGCTTTCAATCTGACGCAATCGTTGCTCGTGATCGTCAAGACGCTCTTTATGATCGCTGCGCAACGCCGTGATCTGTTCGAGGATCAGCGCCATCCGCGTATCCATTACGCTGGCACGCTTGTCGATCCGCCATAACGCGCTAACACCAGCGATGATCGCTGCCGTGACCAGTGGTGTCAAAAACGGGTCCACGGCTGCGATTCAACAGGGTCATTTTATCGAGGTGGCTTCCACGGATCAGGTTGACCGCGGAGGATCGCAACGGCTCGCAAGTAGTAATCGCAGTCGGTTTTGCCTGCTGCCTCTAAAGCCTTTTTGATCTTGCGCCAGTTCTCTAGCGTTTCAGCATCCATCTACTTTCTGCAAGATGTTTGCTGTCTAAGGCGTTCCACCTCCGCTTGCAATACCTGAATTGCGGAATCCTGTTTAACATCGTCCGGCAACGCGCCCATTTCGCCACGCGGCCAGAGAATGAGGAACTCGGTGTTTTGCTCCACGTTCATGTTGAGCTTCATCAGCTCATGTTCAACGTGGAACATCTTTGAGTTAACGCCGCTTGCCCACCAGACAGCAATACCAGCTTGCACGGCGATAGCAAGAATGCCGCCGATCAGCTCAATGTTGATCTTGTCCACAGCACCAGCGGCTTAGCAGCCGTCGTTGAGTTGTTGCTGTAGGTATTCTCGCAAGGCTTTATCGCTTGGTGTTTTGTTCGCCTTTAGATCCAGCTCAAAAATGCGGTCCCGTAGTTGCTGCTTACGGGCTTGGCAGAACTGCTCCCTGACTTCGGCAGACTTGGCATAACGCGAGTCGATGGTGACCGTTGTCGCCACCACAGTGGTTAGCAGTGCCAGCAGACCACCAAGTAGCGACAAACGGTTGTCCACCTATTTGCCTTGACCGC
>Ga0208645_1001801_pt1 | contig 18010 bp, 5 predicted proteins | sample VirMetDEL_Sep_01_FD_184519 | JGI IMG/M metagenome (GOLD analysis project Ga0208645, IMG submission 184519) | Aqueous microbial communities from the Delaware River and Bay under freshwater to marine salinity gradient to study organic matter... | ecosystem: Environmental > Aquatic > Marine >... | reverse complement strand
CAAATCCTGTTGCACCAGTGCTTTTTCCTTTAACAAAATATGATTGCTTAATCTCTGATGTAGTTACTGCTTGATTTAATGTGAGTTTTGTGTATGTTTGAATATCATAAAGTCTCAAATCCCAACTTGTGGTTGCATCTACATATGCAGAATCTGTTAAATTGAAAGAGTAAACTCTTGCTTCGCCAATTTGTTCTCCAAGACATCCAAACTGTGCGTACAGTGAGATTGTTTCTCTTACTTTTGCTACGCCAGTTACATTATTAACTCTTAAAATATTTCCCATTTCAAATGGGACTGTTACGTTTTTAATATCTTCAGTATCTCTCGGTTTTTCTACATCAATGATCGATGTTGATGGTTTTTCAATATCATATCCTTTTACATATGCCTTACCTGGAGATATTTTTAGTGATGCAAGATTATCAGATGGAATGTTTCCTTGATCCGTTTGCTCATTAGCAAAGAATGAACCATCATTCCCCAGTAAATTGTTTAAGGATTCTTCTAAATTTAAATCGAAAGGTCTTACAGTATAATCACCAGACTCATCAAAAGTCCTTTCTGCAATATAGTCTCTAATTTTATTATATTCAGTTTTTGTTGTTGTTTTCTTAACTCTTCCGTTTTTTAATCTAAGTAACTCTACAAAATCAGTATCATTCTTATCTGTTAATAATCTTTTTGTGAGAGAAAGAGATATTTTAAATCTATCGGCACCTGGTGAGGCATAGTTTGTAAATCCCTTTGCATTATCATATAATGATTCGTCTTCTTTTGCATTGACAATAGATTCGGTTATCTTTAATCCAACTCTATATGATGGAGTATTTGTATATTCATCTAAAAGAATTGTTTGATTCGAAACACTTACAAAATATCCCCTTATAAAATAAACTCCATCACCAATTGATGCTGCTGATCCAATAGCAGTTGCATTTGTACTGATTGAAGATCCAAAAGGGGTCCCTGCATTTATAGTTGTATTCCCATATACAACATTTTCTGTCGCAGACAGCAATTCTCCATCTACAAATTCGGAGAACTCAAAGTTTGAATCAGATTCAAGATATTTTACATATAATGTAATATCAGTTACATTATCATTTTCTGTTGGTAGAACTACTTTTTGAACTTTTGCAGTAACTCCAGTAACTTGTCCCTGTATTGTTTTTCCGACAAACTTATCAATGTATGTTGATATATCAACTCCAAATTGAGTCGAATTTAGTTTAACAGCATAAAACTGCCCATCATATGTTATGTTTCCGGGGATAACCATTGATCCCTCTTTAAACATATGACTTCCAAAATCTTCAATCTGATTTTGAAGTATTGATTGTAGAGTTGTCAGTTCTCTAGACTGAACAGGATATCCTGGTTTGAATAAAACTTTTAGGAAGTTTTTTGCTGAATCGAAATCGTCATAATATGGATTGATATTTAAGTTTGTTTTTTGCGACATTTTTCTTTAGAATTCCAGAATAATTTTGATGTCTTCTTTTTGTCTAGAGTCTCTTTCTACAAGAGAACGATTGTCAATGTAGATAATATCTCCTGTGTTTTTATTTATCTCCGGATCTGCAATCCCTGCTGAGAAAGTTACACCTAAACTAACTTGTTTAGATCCAATCGTTGTTGTGATTCCACTAAAATTAATGTCAACCGATCCTGAAATAGGAGATATTGTTTCAGTAGTTGATGCAAAACTAACGACATTTGCTTTTGAAGTAACATCATTTCTGTCACTCTGATCGATACCATTAGCAAAATTTAATGATCTATCTTGATAATACTTCAATACCCTTGTATCGGTATCATATGATGCGATGTATCCTCTTGCAGTTCCACTTGAAGTGGTTTGAGATATTGCCGTGCCGACAACAGGTGTTCCACTAAAATCTGAAGTCAACTTAATAGCACCCAAAGATGAATACTCATTACCAGTAAAAGTTGTTTTTGAGTTATATTTTTCTGGATTTTTTATGATTCCAACTTGAGAAAATTTGGTGTCTGTTGGAAAGTCTTTAGTAGAGTCATCAAATCTAGAATAAATCAAAACTTTATCCGCACCCAATTCTGTATAAATGTCATAACCATGACCTCTAGATGGAGGAATGATTGGAATCAATTTTGCTACATTGTTACCTAAAGAATCGGTTGATGAGTGACCAAAATCAACAATTCCAAAAGTATATCCACTGCCACCAGAAACGACTGTTGTCTTTGTAATCTGCCCGGAGCTGTTAACCTCTATATTTACTTTTGCCCCAGTTCCATCACCCTTAATATCATAAGTTCCTGGATTATAAATCCCACTTCCACCATCTGCAATATATACAACTTTTATTTGATTATTATTTACAGTTGAATCAGCAGAATCTCTTACACTTTGAATTTGAAAGTCGGTAGATGTTGACCAATTGTTTGGAAGAACAATATACTCTGTAGAGTCAAACTTAATAATATCACTTGGAGAAATGGTAAACAAATATTTCCAAATATACCCATCACCACTCGTTCCCGCAGCAGATGGTTCCAAATCAGTAAATGTGGGTTCATCCTGAGATGTATTTCCTGTCAGGTTTGATGAACCTCCAATATCTCCATGCGACCCATTATACAGGCATATATAAACTCTAAAGTCACTATTGATAACAAAGTAGTTTGTATCGTAAAGTCTTGCACTTCTAGAGTTAGGAGTTTGATTTGCAACACTATAATCATGACGATACATATCGTATCTAGTATTTGCAGTCCAAGTAACTTTTCTTACAACTCTCCTAATATTTGAACTGTTTAGTTTTTTGCCAAATAAAGCAGTATTTCTATAATGACTCAAATATTGTTGATTATCAATAGGACTTGGTGGATTAGATGGAAGATCACTCCACGAATCTGATCTACCAAATCCGACAGAAGTTGGTCCAGGATTCGACAACCCTAGAAACACATAATATGAATTATTAGTATCCAATACAGAATCTACAAAATTATTGGCATTCGCAATTCTAAATTGATCTGTTACTATAGCAGCCATATTACACAGTTTTTTAGATATTTATATTGTTTAGTTAAGTGTTTCTGGAAGTGCTCCAGTTTTTCTAAGACCTTCACCTCTTCTTTGGATTGTTGGGAATGTAGATAAACCAACATCAACAGTTTTTCCAGTAACTCCAATAGAAATCGGGGATGAAGATCTAGTAATCGATGTAAACAGTCCCCAAGAGAATTCCCCAACAATATCTCCACTTGTAGTAAGTCCAGTTGTAACAGTTCCAGAATCAATATTACATGTAACAATTCCAACTGTTCCATCAATAGTTATTGCACCAATATAATAGATATTGTCTAAGAATGTTGTTCCAATACCAACTACAGCACTGTTGGAACTATCGACTGATGTTACGCCAGATCCAACCTTTGTATTCTTAATGAATATTGGATATCCAACTTTCAAATCATTACCAAATGCTGTTGGAGATCTATCGAGGAAGAACTTGATTCCTAATGGATGTCCACCTGTTCCCGTAGTGGTCTCAATAGATGTTATTATTCCAGAGAAACCAGAAACAAATTGAATACCTCCTAAGTTTTCATAATTTGGATCAGGTAAAGGAACAATAGTTTTTGGTGTAACAGTATAACCAAATCCTGGATTTGTAATGTTGATTGGAGTAGTTAAAGATCCACCACTTCCAACTGTTGCGGTTGCAGTGGCAGTTGTTCCGAATCCAATATTTTGTGGATCATCAATCCGTAAAGGATTTTGGAACCTAATATTAACAGTAGATCCAGTATATCCACTTCCACCATCAACAATAGTAAGAGAACTGATAGTTCCACCTACACCAATAGTTGCAGTAATATTTGCTGGTGAAGGATCTTCTTTACCATCAACAACAATACCTTTCAATGAGTTGTATGGCCCAGCACCAAGATTATATGCAAAATCACTTACATCGTCAACAAAAACTCTAGAATCTGAAGTTGAAACATTTTTAATAATTTTTGCAGTTGGATATACTTGAGAAAGTATAGATTGTCTTGTCTTATATACAAACTCACCATTAATTACTCTATCAGTTTTCTGTTTTGTCCATGATATAGGTTTGTCATTAACCTCATCAACTCCTTGATCAAAATATAAATTTGTTTCAAACTTATCAGAAAATGAAACATCAAAAACAGTTCTTTTATTTTGAGTAACTGTTCCGGAAATGGTATCATTTTTAAATACCTGGACATCATCACCTCTTCCTAAAGTTGGAATAACATTTTCTACTTGTATATCATCTAAACCTCTTGTTCCCCTAAAGAAGAAAATGTCAATATTATCAGTTGGTTTTGGTGCAACACTGAATGCGAATGATGTACCTCCATCAAAAGTATATGAATCTCCAGGACTTTGAAGAACTCCATTGATGAATATTAATAATACATTTTGAAGATCTATAGTAGAATCTTCTGGTTTTTCAAAACTAAAAATCGATCCATTATAGAATAGTGGAAATCTGATTCTTGTTCCATCCTGATAGTTTTTAATGGAATCAATAAAGTCAAGTTCTCCAAACTGCCATGCTCCAAAATTATCAGTAAATGTCTCCAATACAGTTATTTCAAAATCAGATAGTGGAGATGCTAATCCAGCAGCAGTGACTAATCCAACTGGTTTGAATACGTCACCTTTTCTGAATGCATATCCAGATCTTGCAATAGAGAAACTATTAACAGCAAAATATGTTGATCCAACACCTACTGTTGAACTTGCACCAACATTGACATTAAGCAATAATCCAGTTCCAGTCTCAGTTGTTGCACCTACACCTATTCTAGAAACACCGGTTATTTCGAGGTTTTCATATGAAGGTTCCGAAACGTAAATTCTAGTTTGATCAGAGTATCCAGAACCACCATTTGTTACATTAAATGTTAATGATCCACCAGCCCCAACAGTCGTTACTGGGGAAGCGGTTATAACTGCTCCAGATCCATTTCCAGTTGGATCAAAGACTGAAACTCCAATTGAAACAATTCCATTATATCCAGACCCAACATTATCAGTTGCTCCAAGACCGATACTATTCTGAATAACACCACCACTAACCACCGCGGTGACTGAGGCACCAACAAGAGGTGCATATCCAAGTCCACCAGTCGATCCAAGAGAGATGATGATACCACCTCTAGGGATTTGGTTCTGATTCACATCAGATTCTGAAATCAAAATACTATTTGGATCCCCTATATCTGTTCTAATACCACTGAATATGATAGAAGATATTCCTGTAGGAGAGGTTTGCTCAATAATTTTGAAATTTCTTGATGGATTATTTTGAGTTGTTGGAGTTTGGAATATTCCATTAATAAATACCACTCCATTTCCACCCGTAGTTCCAATTCCTGCAGTGTTTGCCCCACCAACTGTCAATGTGAATGTTCTTCCAATTCCACTAAATTCATCAGAAATATTATCATAAACTTGATTCGTGGTATAATCACTTCTAAGGAATACTCTACCAGTAAAGTCGGAAGTTTCAACCTTTAAGTTGTTTTCATTTCTAGTAATAGTTGGATTACCTCTAGGTGCTTTTGTGAAGAAAATACTGTCTCCAACAATGTTGTAAGATCCTTTGTATATTCTAGTTAATGTTGAATCGGTATGTGATGTTGCGGAAGATCCTACATAACCTCTCTCAACCTGAACTAATTTTTCAGTTCCAGTATTGGTAATCGGTCCAACATTTGTTGTTCCAAATCCAACATTGACAACTTTCATATATTCATCATCGATTTTTAAAATATCAAGAGGAACTATAGTCGTGATTCCACTTAAAGCAAATACTGTTGATGATGTTGCGATTCCGCCACCATTTCCACTTAATGTTTGAGAAATTTTTGTGAATGCGATTGGATATTGTACAACATTGTCGAGAGTAATGATTGTTTTTTCATTTCTATTTGCCATTGCAAATTGATGAGCATTTCCTTCACCTAAGGATGTGAATGTAACTGCTGTTCCTGATTTTGTCGTTGATATCGAGAACTCATTGTCATTATTATTGACAACGGCAAATACTTGTGTTGGGAGTTCTGCAATAACAGATCCATTCTTATACATCATTGGAGTTGATCCAACACCAACAAATGTTGATCCTGGAGTATAAACTAATTCTTCACCATTACTAAAGAAGTGGTTATTAATCGAAAATACTCCTGTTGATTGATTGAGAATATTTGTATTTGCTGGATTAAATGTCTTAGCAAAAATTGGAGTACCATTCGATTTAAGTACAAAGTCTTCTTTATTAATTCTATCTCCATTGATTGCAAGATATAAAGAGGTATTTACAGTTTCTACTGAATTTCCATATAAAAGATTTGGTGCTTGATTTAAGAAATCAACAGTCGTATAAAGACATTCACTGAAAGATTTAATTTCAACATTACCAGTAAAACTTGCATCTGGATAAAACTTAATTAAAACATTATCTCCGGAATATTCTCCACCAAATGTTCCTATACCAGACGTAGTATCAAATTCTTCAGTTCCGGATATTGAAAGGAATGAAGATTGTTGAACATAAATATCAGTTTTGTCTTGAACCATCATAATCTGGTGGATCGATTTTGTTGATCCAATACTAACTTCAACTAAAGACCTTGATGCATCAAAAGTATTTTTGTCTAATGATAAGAATGATATTGTACCAACACCATCAGCAAAATCGGATTGATAAATTGCAGATCTTTCGTTACCAACTGGTTGATTTGGTAAGATATATCTGTATGTTCCAACACCAACAGAAGTTGTTCCAAATCCTACGATTCTAGTTTTTACAACAACATCTTCATCAGAATCATTGTTGAAAGTCAAATTAACTATTCCAGAATCTATACTTGCTCCAAATGATCCAATCAACCCACTAGATCTTGAGAAATCTCCTACATCAAAATAGAAGTCTGCAATACTTGTATTAGTTCCATCATGAGTTAAATATAACTCAACAAAATTCATATCATTACTATTTTCTTTATAAATCTGTGCATTGACATGAAGTGATGTGAACTTATCAGTTGCAACTCCAATAATAGTTGAAGTAGATCCAGTAATAACCTCCTGACTGCGGGAAGTTAGATTTATAAATCCTACCGATTTTGTTCCTACACCAACAACTTGATTATCAAACTTTTTGTGGATATATTTAATATCATACTCAATATTAAATGGATCTTCTGGAGTAAACCTGAGATAGTTGTCTCCAAATACATCACTTTCTATTGAGAAATCTCCGTACTGTTCTCCATTCTGTGTTGTGAATCCAGATCCAACATTTACTAAGGACTGTTTTTCTAAAATAGTAATATTTCCATTAATATCATCCTTTAAGAAAACTAGATTTGTAAGTTGAACATGATTTTTATTACTTACGTCAGAAACTTTAAACAAATAATTGTTATATGATCCAACATCATCCAGATTCAATATGTCTATGTAAGCAAGTGGTTCGGATTCAAAAAGACTAAACTGATCTTGAATATTGTCAATTTTTAAAACAATATTAGATTTAGACTGATTGTAATTTGTAAGTTTTTTATTTGATAATTTTAAGAACTTTGATCTTTCGTTAACCACATCAACATCTTTCACAAAATCGAAGAAATTAATAGTGTCCACTCTCTTTTCATCAGTATAATCTCTTACGATTGTCGTTTTATCCAAGAAACTGGTGATCCCAATCTTCCCATCTTCATCGGATACAACTTCTGTATCTGAGAAGTTTTTAGTTCCTACTGAATGTACCAAACTATTAACTGGTGTTCTAATGTCTTTCCACTGTTGCCTACTCTTAATAGAGTAAGAAAGGTTCTGATAATAATCATTATCTGCAAGGATCTGATAATCTTCACTTAACTTGCCAGTTTCAGTATCCCAACCTTCATTTTTTCTATTAGAAAACTTAATCTGATACATTCCATCATATTTGACTAAAGATTCGATAGTTGCAATATTTCCAGATGTTTTTCCTTGAATAGTCTCATCAACAGACAAATCATAAGATCCAAATACCTTAAGAAACCCAGTATCATCGTATCCAGTGACTACCAAATCTCTATCTACACCATTACTAATGATTTTTTCTCCGACTTCAAATGCAGAAGGTTTTAATGAAATTGTAAAAGTTGGATAATCATCTTTAGATATAATAGTTCCGAAAGAATCTTGAATTGTTTTTGCAATTCCAGTATTAGTTCCTAAACCAGCAATACTAACGGTGACTTGATCATCAGTTAATCCGGGTGTAAATTTATTTTCATATTTTGTGACCGTAAAGAACTTATATCCATAGTCACTAGAATTGAATCCATCTCCAGAAGCACTATACTTTTGAATACCTTCAAGGAAGACCTTATCATTCACTGCAAATGTATCTGTAGAGAATCCTGCAGGTGGTGTTGTGAGAATGCAAGTAAAGATTCCAGTATTTGATGATTGTACCTGCTTTATACTGATTCCATTAGTATTATTGACAGTGAAGAGTTCTGCCGATTGATCTGAAATCCCTTTTGGTGGGACATCAATATTCAAACTTGTAATTGAGTTAGCTGTCAATATTGGTCTTATTAATCCATTATTCAGTACAGTTCTTGTGTTGTTATTAACAACAACAACTTCAGGTTCCGAAATATATCCATATCCGCCCGATGTTATAGTAACAATGCCAATTGTATTAGAATCTTTTAACTGAATCTTTGGAGATATGAAAGATTCGGGTTGTAATGTTTTATCAGAAGAATATTCAAATCCTTCATTTATAACTTTAGTTTCTATAATGTTTCCAATTTCATCAGAATTGAGAGAAACAAATAAGTTTTCTCCATTTGCTGAGGTTACACTTGATAAAGTGGGCAGTTTTTTATATTCAGATCCTCCAGATAAAAGTTTTACTCTGTTTGCTGGACCTGATGCTGATAGGGAAGTGGTTGTATATTCTAACTTATCACACTCTATCGATCCATATGACATTTTTTCTGGTTTTTGTCGTAATGAAACTTGGAATGTGGTAGTTCCTACACCTGAGATTGAATAAGTCTGATTGTAGATACTATTAACAAATTCAATCTCGGAGAAATCACTAACGTCTTTATCAGAAGTACTAATATACCCAGATTTCTCTAAAGAATAATACAGTTTTTCTGGGAATCCAGAAGAATGATTGAGTGTATATGATGCACCAGAAAGACCTGTAGTACCAACATTAATCGTACTGAAAGTAGATGTGGACCCCGTTGATACAAACTCATTTTTGAAATCTTGATCATAATAAACTCTAAATGCATATCCAGACAAAGAAGAATCGGATAGATCAAATACAAGATTATTGTTTACTACAGATTCTATTCTTGGATTGATTGGAGAAATAGTTTGTGATGATCCACCAGTTCCAGCAATACTTACTACGACTGGTGGATTTTGTTTAGAATTGGTGAGAGTTTCACTTAACTTAATCGTGTTGGAGTCTACTTTATAAACAAAGTAAGAACCAGTACTTAGACCAGAGGCAACAACATTTGCTTCATAATAAACTTTATCTCCCGTTTTTAAATCATGAGAACTGATAGTAATCTCATTAGTTGATGTATTGACACCTATAGATGTAAATCCTATAGGATTAATTTGAAGATTTCCTGTAACAGAATTTCTTTTTACTACGACAGCAGTTGATGTTCCTATTCCAACAGAAAGATTTGGTTTTACATTTAGTGTAATTAAATCTCCGGCAGTCAATCCATGTGCTGTTGATATTGAAACTGTCGATATAATCTTTTCAACTTTTGCTGTTTTCTGCTCAAAATTACTTTCAAAGTAGTAATCATCTGCATCACTACCGTTTGTGATAAAAAATACTTCGTCGGATGTAAGAGAAGTTTTTATGCCAATGGTGCTTGGCGACTTATTAACAGCATATACTGTAGTTGGAAGATTAAAAGGTGTTCCTGTTGGGGAAGTAGAAATTGAAATATGACTATTACCGTTTCTACTATATGTTAATTTTTGATTGGTTTTGAATGGATGATCCTCTAAACTAATTCTTTGAGTGGGAATAGATCCTATTATTGTTTCTTTTCCAAATGAATAGGAAACCTCATATCCAGTTCCGGCAGTTGTGCCTAATCCAACAGATTCTCTAGGGTTGAAATAAATCTTATCATTAACTTTTGACTCAAAATAATCTAGTTGCTGATCAATAGTAAAGGTTTTTGTTTTAACCGTTATTGCCACACCAACATTATGTGTAGTTCCGGGAAGACCTCTCTTTACTCTGAGAATATTTTTATCTTGGTATACATTAAGAACTTCAAGAGTCTCTGTCCCAATCTCAATAGTATTATCAACAGAAATACCAGATGGAACTTGCGTCACATAGATTTCTGTTGTTGCAGCACCAGTTCCTGCAATCTCTGTAGTTATTCCTATAGTTGGAATACTTGAAACATCAATTTGAAAATGACCATTTAATGAAGATAGTGTAGATGTGGAGAATCCGGATATTGAAACATAATCATTATCCCCAAATACATGGAAAGGTTCTATAGTTACGTTTACCTTCCCGTCCTTTCTCCAAGTAAATAAGGCATTGTTATATGATTGATATGTTGTATCAACTCTATTAATATTTTTTCCTTTCAACTCTGAAATTTTTGCAGAAATTCCACCACCATTTGTTCCAGTATTATCAAAGTTTAAAGAGTCATTTACTTTAAAATTGTCACCGGCATTTATAATGTCTATAGATTTAATAGATCCTTCCTGAACAGACTCAATAGATATTTTTTGTCTTTTAATTTCATTACTTTCTATGATAAAATCATTATCGGCATTTGGTTCTGAAATCTTATATGGAAACGTGTTTCTGGAAAGTGTTGAGTTATTAAAATCAAATGTTTGGTCTAATGTTGTATTTTCACTTAAAGTATTTGATCTAAAAGTATCTCCAATAAAATATGGGAATTGTGGTTTTCCTGATACTGGATTTATTGATGCATAGTATGCATATACCCCATTTGGAAACTCTTCAGTCTTTGCAAATCTTCCATTATTTCTATCAAGATCTCCACTTCCATTTTCATATCTATAATCCTCAACAAAAAATCCTAGAGGAAAATCGGTTGTTGATGGTCTATCATAAATGTTTGATACGTTTTTAACGTAACTGGAAGTCATCGTTTTGATGCCAGTTATATTTTCTGGATCTGCAGAAGAATATGAACCATAGATTGGATTTCCATCATATGCCCATCCGATGATTCCAGAAATACCTGATCCATCATCTTGGAAAGATGACCTCAATGTATCAAAATATCCGGATACGGAATATGATAACTCATCATCAACGTCTCTTAAAATTTCATTCTGTTGTGTCGAAAGTTTTTCAACTTGATTAACAGACAAAGATCTAATAGAAGACTCAAATATTTGACCCTTTCCACTTGAAATGACTTCAATAGTGCTAGAAGTTGAATATCCGATACCCGCATTGACTATTTTGATTTCGGAAACTTTACCATCAGAAATTATTGCTCTCAATTTGGCACCTGTTCCGGATCCAGTTGGATCGATGACAACAACATCAGGAACTGAGAAATACTCAAATCCACCAAACTGTAGATTGACTTGATTTATTGATCCATTAACTATGATCGGAGAAAACTGTGCATCTCTACCATTTTTTACTGTAAATGATGGTTTCTTTTGGAGGTTTAAAATGTTAGACCCATATCTTGTTCCTGGTTCGTAAACATAGATTTGTTTAATCGATCCTTTAATGACAGGTGTTAGAGTCACAGACTGTGTTTGAGTAGTTGTCCCAAGTCCAACTGTCGTAACCTCAGCTAATGCTTGAATATCAGGATATTTGAATTGCTGAAAACCTGTTCCCTTTGAAGACAAGTTCACAAATTTTCTTTGTTCATAGTTAGTGATATTTGTACCCCCAATACCAGCATCACATACTCTAAACGAATCATTATTATTCTTTAGAACATAATATTGATTGGTTGTAGTCAATCCAGAAATATTTTGTGGTTGTGTCGATCCCAATCCAACAACTGATGTATATTCTACAATTTCACCACTAGAAAATCCATGATTAGCAAAATTGATCAAACTTTGTGAGGTAGAAATTCCTGATGGTTTTACTAAAAGTTTTCTATTTGTGAATGTTCCGCCGTCAATAACTTTTATCTCAGAAATAGTTTTCTTTGGTGTTCCAGTTAAAAACTTATGAGTTCCACTCAAAGAAGTAGTTCCAAAAGAAATAACATTTGTATTGGACTGATAATCATCAAAAGTATTGAACAATCTAACAGTAGTATTACTATCAATCTTCACAAAATAATTCTTATTATCAACTAATGCAGATACTCCTAAACCAATACTGATATTTTCGTTTCCATTATTTTTATAAGTAACTTCTTCACCATTTGTCAAGTTATGACTACTTAAAAATGTAAGTTGTGGTGTGGTAGTGCTTATTCCCCCACCTTCAGTAGTTGCTCTACCATCAAATAGTATCTCTCTTCTCTTTACAACTGTTACTGGTTCAAAAGAACCACCAGATCCATTTCCCCCAGTAACATTGACTGACAATACTTCTTTGATATCAAAATCTTGCTTATCAACAATAATTTCTTGTACAGAACCACTTATCACTGGTTGAACCAATGCAGTTGTTCCCAACCCTGCAGAAACCACTATTTTTGGTGGATTGATTACATCAAAACCAGATCCTTCATTTAAAATATTTACATTTTCAATAGGACCATAATAAATCTTATCAAAAGTTTTATAGTTGGAAATTTCGACACCATTGATCAACATCCCAGTTGTTCCTGGAATTGTTTTTTCTCCAGTCCCGATCTTATTATTTGGATTTAGAGTAAATTTCTTTAAAACTTTTTGTGGATTTATCGTCCTCGATTTTTGAGAATATAAAACAAAACTATGTGTTTCTAGTGGTGTTGTTAAAGACTCAAACTGAATGGCATTGGAATTGGAATCTAAAAATGAGTTGGAAGTAAAAAGTTTTATCTTTCTGGGGTTGGATAAAACTTTAACATAGTAAGAACCTTCAGGTAGTCCATTGAGAGGGGTTCCAGATGCCTTGTATTGGACTCTTTCTCCACTAATGAAGGGAACATCGGTATCAAATAAAATAGAGGTGTATAAACCAGTTGTAGAATCTAAATCTGATAGACTTCCAGAATTTGCAGAAATAGATGCTGAATTTAATGATTTCGTTATCTGATAGGCATAATTGTTGTCAAATCCATTCCCCCAAGAAGGTAAAGAATTTGATGCAACATATGCAAAATCATTACCATCCAAGTAAACATTCTGAACATCAGAAATGATACTATTATTTCCATATTTAAATGGGATAGATGCACTGTTTGCCTTTTTAATCTTTCTTCTTATCTTGTAACTTCTACTTGAAACCGGATTGAATTCACTTGAATCTAAATTTCCTATAGATAATGATTTGGATTGTGGAGGTATATCGGCACTAATATATGGTTTAGTTGAAATTTCTGTTGGAAATACAACAGTGTTTGTCGTTTCATCTATAAACTCTACAAGATCTCCTTTTTTAAATTGAGATTTATCTACTGATGTTTTTAATGAAACCAATGCCCCATCAAAAGAATCGATACTGACAGAAGAACTAGTGTTGTAAATCCAAGAATTTGCAAAAATTTCTTTATATGTTTTATTTTGTTCTGGATTTTTGACTAAAGTACCAACATTTTTAACAGTTATTATATCACCTTCACTGACGGAAATTGTTTTTGACTTTTGTACAAAATCAGATAAAACACCAGTAAGCCTCAAAACAACTTTCTTTGTGATATCACCATCTTCATATGCAAAGTAAGTATCATTAGAATGAATATTATCAGTAGCAGTAATATCACTAGTAACTCCAGAACATCCTAAAAACTGATTAATACTTTTATCAGAGTATGTGATAATATTTGATCCAGAATATAATATTCCAGTTTGTCCAAATCCAATAGTAGAATCTACTGATATTACTGATGATCCTACACTTACACTCTCTAAAACTTTTGAACTGGGTGTAACTACAAAATTTCCTTGAACACTACTATTGTCATCATATCCAACAAATAATCCAATCTTAAAATATTGCTTTTGATTTCTTGTAAATGCTTCAACAGAAGATATCGATGCATTAGTGGCATCATCTGTTGTTTTTGTTAATGTTTGGCCAATTATTTTTAGTGGATTGCCAGAAATAACCTCAGCAACACATATTTCCCTCCTAATAAACCCTGCATCAGAAGGCTTAATCAAATATTCTTCAAGATTAATAATCTTTGGGTTCTCTCCATATAATACATTGAATAAAATCCTAAACGAATCGTCTGTTCCCTTTGATTCATAGAAAGACCTCGCTTCTTTGATAAAGTTTCCAACGTTGATTTTAGAATCAAAAACTCTATCTTCAAATCCTGGAGTATATGTAAATTTTAATTTCTTATAAAATTCTTTTAAAAATAATGAACTTAAGTTCTGTATTTTTGCACCACTACTATGGGATGCTGCAGTTGATGTAGAGAATACTAACTCTTCCTCATTTAGATCTGCATGATAACTGGTAATACCCGAAAAACCACGAACACAACCAGTAAAAGTATTTGGTGTGATACCAGTATATGTTATAATCTCACTGTCTATTTTTAAAAGTCCATACTGATTGGGAAATCCTTTTGTACTTGAAACAGTGATAGTAGTATCATCTATACTAATATTAGATGACAGTGTGGTAAAACCAACAACCACGTCTGGGGTGAGGTTATCTACCTTTAAATATTCATCTAAATTTTCTACAATATCAACAGGTCCACCCTGATATTCCTGAGAAATATAATATTGCTTTAAAAAATCTACTGCCTTTGGACTTTCATCCAAGACAAATTCTGGTAACTGATTGGAAATTATATCCTGAATCTTTACTCTAGATTCAATCCCAGTCTGTATCATACTACTCTCTGATTAAACTTCCGTTTGAATAACTTGATGTGTAAAAATCTCTGTTGAAAACAGTTCCAGATATTTCATCACCGGATGAAATAACATCTTTAATCATATTTATTTTGGTTTTTGAAATATCAAAATTGAGATAAAGATCCCTCAAACCAACTACATCATTGGATTCTGGGAAAGCTTGTATTTCAATAACATTGTTTGGTTTCACTGTAGAAACTATATTTACTGTTCCCAGATTTATTTCACCTTTTACATAGTCAATTGTTCCTGCGGACTTAGCAATAACCCTTACAGTACCATCAGATAAGTTCTTAACAATTGATAAAATTCCTGTTTTTTTATCTGCATTTGGAACATCAGTCAAATAAACAATGTCAGATTCTCCAGATACTCTAAATCCAGTCGATTTGATATTTTTACCCTGATCAGAAACATGGAATTGATTACCAAAACATAACTCATATTGTGTAAACTGATTCAAAAGTGCTACTAAGTTTCTTCTTATCTTAATTCTTGTAATATTTGATGTTATAGCAGTATCGGTATTATCGATAGTTCTGAGAACTTTACTGTATCTAAATCTGCCGCCAAACTTATTTAAATCTGTCGATTGTGAATAATTTGTGAGTGAGTTGGATATTTTTGCTTTTAGATCATTTGTGGTCGATATCATAGTGTCATTATAATAAACAAATGAATCTGCCTCAACATATAATATTTTGAGATCGACTATTTTTTGATTAATACCAGAAATAGAATACTGTTTTAGTTTTGATAAAATCCTCGATTTATTAAAGTCGGATACTAAGAATCCATTCTTTGGTTTGATTGAAATTTGAACCGTACCAAAGGCAGGAGGGTCTAGTTCTTCACCACCAACAACTGATACTGATTCAGTATCTGGATAAATCGTTTTTATAATTGTTTCATAATCACGTCCAGTAACTGCCCTATTCTGTGAGGAATAAATTCTTGGGGCAAAATACTTGATAGAATCTATAGTTTCAATTTCTGAACCATTCTGAGATGATTGTGTTGTTGTAACAGTAAATGGTTGTGGTGAAACAGGATTGCCATCACTATCAACTATTCTTCCAGAAAAAGAGAAGTTTGTGGCACCATTACCTTCTTTTCCATCCGTAATCAAATAGTTTACTGTAATAATTTCACCCGTTTCTAATTTTCTACCAATCAACCCATCACCAAACAAGAGTTGATATTTTTCATCCTGAATCTCCTGAATCAGATAAATGTATGAGGATCCAGTTACATCAGTAATATTATCAATCTGATTATATTCTATACCTAATCCAGAGTCATTTTCTTTCTTTACATATACTTTAATCGTTGATGTATCGATAAAGGAATTGTCGAGAATAAATCTTTGATCGAGAGAAGAATCAACGACAAATTGTTTTTCAAGATATATTCCTTGACTTACTTCAATATTTTCAAATGTAGCAGTTCTTTGAGCAGTGGGAACACCATTTAATGTAATATCCGTTACTGTAGTTGGTAACTGAATATCCTCTAAAATTGAAAATGTATATGACGTATCATTCGTATTTCCAACACAAGTAAGACCTCTTTTCAATACAAGTGTTGGTGTGGTTGTATTTCTTACATTAATCGTAAAGGTCACAGATGCCTTTGCAGCAGTCCTTGACTTTGGTACGTACCCAATGTTTCTTGCAAGTGATACAACGTTCTCACGGAGAGTTGCAGAGTCCAGGAAGGACTCATTCACAACCATGTTGGAGTTAAATGCTGTAATATAAGTATTATATGCGAGAGTATCGATCAATACAGAAAAGTTAGAGCCCTCAAAGTCAAATCCTGAAAAGTCAGAATTGGCACGAAGATAACTTCGAATGGACTCTTTTATTTGATCGAAATCGAGATCTGTAAATTTTGTAAAAGGCATATTATCTGGTTGCCTCTAATAGGAACGAATATTCTTGTGTCGGAAACTCTTGACCGATAATATCAAAAACTACGGTAACTTCGAATTCATTTTGATCTGGTCTTGGGAAGACTTCGACTTGTAAATTATCAACTCTTGGTTCAAAATTTTCAATCGATGTTTGAATTTGATCACTGATTACTGATGCAGTACCAAAATCAACAAACTCAAAAAGACTTCCTCTTACGTCAGATCCAAATAATGGATTAAAAAACTTTTCGGTGGGTATCGTTTGGACAATATTTCTCACAGACCTACGAATTGCTGCCTCATTTTTGAGTACAGGTAAGTCTTTAGTAACAGGATGTGGGTTAAATGATAAACTAATATCTTTAAATGATCTTGATATCCTCCGATTTGCCATTTTGGTTAGAGTTTTCTGAACTTATTTATACCCCAGTTCCATAAGAAGGTTCGGTTCCGTACTCCCAATCATCATAATCTTCATCATTACGAATTTTTTCATGCAATTCAGTTTGTTTTTTGAGATCATGACGTGGTGCAAGGTCGTGCATTACCTCTGTAAGAACTCTTTTTGGTTTTTCTTGCATTGATCCATAATCTGAAATGAGTTTTGTGGTTCCCCACATCTCCCTCATATATTTTTTGTTTCTATCCACAGGTGAATTTCCCATTTTAGCTCCTGATTCGTTAAAATCAGAACTTTTAGAGGGGTTGCTATCCCTTTTTTTATTTATTTTCACTCTTTTCGGATGTTTCTTCACGTTCTTTTGCTGTTTTCCAAAAATATTCATCCTCACGACCCATTCCAAGTCGATCATTTCCATTTTCAACTTGATAATATTGAGTTGAAACCTTAAAGTCCGGCATTTTTGGATTTACCGGGGTCAGACTATTGTCAAAAATACGCAATCTGTTGTTTGGATAGAGAGCATACTGACCATTTTCAAGTTCAATCAGGTTATGAGACTTGTGTTCGGCAGGATTTTCACTGGTTGCCCAGTCAACATAGT
>Ga0208645_1001800_pt1 | contig 18012 bp, 12 predicted proteins | sample VirMetDEL_Sep_01_FD_184519 | JGI IMG/M metagenome (GOLD analysis project Ga0208645, IMG submission 184519) | Aqueous microbial communities from the Delaware River and Bay under freshwater to marine salinity gradient to study organic matter... | ecosystem: Environmental > Aquatic > Marine >... | reverse complement strand
CAACAGCAGTGTTATTACTACCTGATGTATTAGATGTTAATGCACTTTCGCCTAAACCAGTATTTCTGCTTCCTATTGTATTATCATCAAGTGCTGACTTTCCAAAAGCGGCATTTGACACACCAGTAGTATTATCAAACAACGCTTGATAACCTACAGCTGTGTTGTTAGATGCAGTGGTGTTGGAGTAGAGGGATTGAAATCCTAATGCTGTGTTATAGTTTCCAGTTGTATTTAGTCTCATTGAGCTTGCACCAACAGCTGCATTATGCATGCCTGTAGTATTGGTATATAATGTTCTATTTCCTAATCCAGTATTTAAACCCCCTGTAGTATTTGCTGTTAAAGCACCTTCTCCTACTGCTGTGTTTTGAGGTGCGGTGGTGTTGGCGTATAGGGCTTGATTACCTATTGCTACATTGTAAATACCTATTGTGTTTGCATATAAAGCTTGATACCCAACTGCTATGTTGTTAGTTGCAGTGGTGTTGGATTGTAATGCTAATCCTCCAATAGCTGTGTTATATGAGCCTGTAGTATTTAAGTATAATGCTGCTCCACCTAAAGCAATATTCTGTGTTCCTGTTGTATTTCTTTCTAATGCACTGCTTCCAACAGCAGTATTGCTAGATGCAGTATTATCAGAAAGTGCTAATCTTCCAACTGCTGTGTTTGCTGCACCTGTTACATTATCATACAACGCTTGATAACCTACAGCTGTGTTGTTAGATGCAGTGGTGTTGGATTCTAGTGCTTCACGACCTATAGCTACATTGGCAGTACCACTTGTATTAGAAAGCAATGCTTCAAAACCTACTGCTGTATTACTTTCTCCTGTATTAGCTGCTAATGCTTGTTTACCAACGGCTGTGTTTGCTCCTCCAGTTGTAGCAGAGCTTAACGCATTAGAACCTACTGCTGTATTACTTGAGCCTGATGTAACTAATACACCAGCATTATATCCTAAAGCAGTGTTGTCATTAGTTGTAGAATTTGCCAATGCTTGATAACCTACAGCTGTAAGTCTTGCTCCTGTTTGATTATCATACAACGCTTGATAACCTACAGCAGTGTTGTTAGATGCAGTGGTGTTGGAAAAGAGAGCTGATTTACCAATGGCTGTATTATAATTTCCTGTAGTGTTAGTTAATAAGGCAGCACCACCAACTGCAATATTTTGTTGTCCTGTTGTATTGTTTGCAAGAGCGCTTTCACCTACAGCTATATTTGCAGCCCCTGTGGTGTTATCTAAAAGAGCATCTTTACCTATTGCTACATGGTTAAATCCTGTAGTGTTGCTTTTTAATGCTTGATAACCTAGAGCTACGTTGTTAGATGCAGTGGTGTTGTATAATAAAGCACTACTACCAATGGCAGTATTAAAAGAACCTGTTGTGTTTACATTGGACGCATTAGAGCCAATAGCTGTGTTGTTCCCTCCAGCAGTGTTACTAGCTAACGCTCCTCTACCAATTCCTGTGTTATTTGTTCCAGAAGTGGTAACACGCAATGCTCTATAACCAAATCCAGTATTAGCTCCTCCGCTTAAACTACCACTATCTAAAGCATCAAGACCAAACGCTGTATTTTCAGCTACTGCATTAGCACCTAAACCTACAGTGAGTCCGTTGATGGTGGCATCGTTAGATGCATACACACCATTGACATCAGCGAGTGATAGTGTCACAGCACCTGTCCTTGTATTAAATGAAGTTACCGCACCAGATACTGAGAAGGCTGCTTGATCCCAAACAGCTCCATCCCAAATATATAACTGGCTTGCAGTTGTGTTGTAATAGAGATCACCTGTTTGTAATGCACCGCCATCTTTACGTGTACTTGGTGCAGTTGCACTTGGGCCATAATAGATGTCAGCAAAGTTAGAGATGTCTGTAATGTTATTTGCCGCAGTTGTTACATCAGTAGCGATCGCAGCAACAGCAGTTACATCTGTATCGATGTTAGCGACACTAGCTACATTGGTATAGATACCAGCCACAGTAGTTACATCAGTTGAGATGCCAGCGACAGTTGCAATGTTAGCTGAGATACCAGCGACTGTGTTTACATTAGAGATATTGGTTGCAACAGAGTTCACATTTACCATGTTGGTACCAACAGTATTTACGTTAGTAATATTGGTTGCTACAGTATTTACATTCGACGCATTGGTGGCAACTGAAGTTACATTAGATGCAATCGCAGCTACACCTGTGATCGCACTACTTGCTACAGTACCATCTTCAATATCTGCTAGTGTTTGTATGTCTGTTGATAGTCCAGCGACAGTTGCAATGTTTGCAGTATTACCAGCTACTGTTGTCACATTAGCAGAGATACCCGCTACAGTGGTGACATTAGCACTGATACCAGCAACAGTATTAATATTAGTCGCATTGGTTGCAACGCTAGTAACATTAGCTGATATGCCAGCTACTGTATTAACATTAGCAATATTGGCACCGACTGTATTTACATTGGCAATGTTTACAGCAACAGTATCAATCTCAGAGACTGCTTCGTTTAAATCATCAGCTGCTGTCTCGATCTCTGATATGGCTTCATTCAGATCATTAGCTACTGTAATGACATCTGCAATATTAGTCGCTACGGTATTCACAGAGGATATGTTAGTAGCTACGGTATTGATGTTAGTTGAGTTACCAGCAACTGAAGTTACATTAGATGCAATCCCTGAGACTGTCGTCACATCACTAGCAATACCAGCAATGGTGGTAATGTCAGTAACAGCATTGACAACTTCAGGATTACCTGTGGTTGCATTGAATGAGAGATACTTACCTTTACGATCATCATCTTTAGGTAAGGTCATATCAATAGACGATGGATCAGTGACTGGTGCTTTAATTGCACGGTCAGCTTCTTCTTTGTTTTGCTGTACGAATATGGTTAAGCTGTCAAACTCATCGTTCAATGAGGTAGCAAATAGAGGACCACCTGTAGTAAAGTCTGTTGTTCGCTCAATTGTTCTTGCACCAACAATCGTAATACGATCATCAGCATCTGGTGTAGTCGGCACGTTAGTACCAACAACAATCGTCACTGATCCTGTGCCGTCAGGATCAATAGACACAGTATAGTCTGTACTCAGAGTCAGTAATGTATCATTGAAGTATACATCAATGTCAGTCTGTGCTAAGACTTCAAAGTTAAATGCGTACGGACCTACACCAGCTGAGCCAGTGTATACTATACGTCTAGTGGTTGATGAGATGTCTATAGCCATAGTGTCAATCCTATCATAATTTTAGTCAAAAATCTATCGTTAATTAAACACATCGGGAGCAGAGCTATCGCCCGGAAGCCACCAATATTCTTTAAATTCTCTAGCATCTCTACGTATGCCAGCCTGTAATTTTTTCGCATATGATGGATCATTCCATAACAAAACCTTTTCCCATACCATGCGACGCAACATAAGATTAATCATCCAGTTACTTTGATAAGGTAAATTCCTAATAACCTCGCTTAATATTCTAGTACCAGCTTTACTTGGCTCACCTTCGACAACATCTTTAGCGGAACCAAACAAGGCATAACCTATAGTATCTAATGATCCAATAACAGGACCAGCAACATAACCAGATAAACCTTGACGATAATCAGCAAATCCCATAGCCACATCAAACAATGGACCGAAACCTCCTGATCTAACAAGTGCATTACCCCAGAAACGACGAGCTGCTTCTGGATCTTCTAATGGATTCATTTCCATTGGTGTACGTCCTTTCGTAATTTCCATTAACTGAACACCTAAAGCTCCCATTAAAGTCATATACACAACAGTATCAGCAATAGCTAACAACTTTTTATGTCCTAACGTAGACTCGCCAGCTTCTTTCCATGCTCTCTCTAAATGGTTATGATAGAAAGCCATAGGCCATGATTTAAACATAGCAAAGGATCTTGTAATTTCACCGGGAATCTCACCGGGTCTAGTGGTACCAGCAAGCTTGGCTCTTTCTTTTAAGTTTACAGTTGGAACACCAACTTCAACTTCTGCAAATATCATACGTGTATATTTGTCTGCAAGCTTTCTAGCTTCACCCATTTTAAGATTAGGTATATTTGCAATATCTTCTCCACGTAAATAAGCTACATCTCTGCCAGCAAATTGCTTAGTAAATGCTTTTGCTTTACGTATGGTATTCCAGTCTTGTTCTGTAATATCATAACGACCTAATGCAACTTTCATTTGAGCTGATAAGTCAGCATAAGATTTAGATTGCACATCAGCCCATCCACTCATTAACATCATACCAGACCAACGACGTCCAGATGCTGTGATATGTGTGAGGCCATTTAATCTTAATGATGAGTCTGTAATAAACTGAAAGAATGGTGACGCATTGTCTTCGTGCAAATAGCGAGCTAATGCAGAAGAAGTACCATCCATCATATGTTCATTGAGCAATCCAAGTTCAGCTGCAAGCTTTTCTCTTTCACCCGGAGCCAACCTCATAATCTCGTTAAGATACCCACGTATCGCTTTCATTTGACTCATACCATTATATTTAGCCATCTTACGTACAGTCATCATATCAGTAGGCGCAGCAATAAGTGTTGTAGATCCTAAACGTGTTGCCATAATAAGCGAATTAAAGTTGCGCATAACTTTACTAAATTGCGGTCTAACTGATTCTGGTATGCCTTTATGTAGTTGCCACATGTCATCAAACAGCTGTGCTGATTTTTTAGCTCTAATAATAGATTTAGTATCACCTGTAGCTTGAACATCTTTATCAGCAATTTGTTGTATCTTGAGTTTTAAAAACTGTACAGTAGACTCTGGATTGCCACCTAAGATTTGTAATGAAGCGATGTCTTTAGACATGCTGCGCAAATGATTCATCATCATGTCATAAGGATTAGAATCACTAAATTTATTATGATAGGCTAGCCATGACTCCCCACTCTGGAATCGTAATACTCTTTGTTCTTGATGACGCTTGGCAATAGATCTGCCTGTACTAAATGTAGTAGCAGTAATAGCATCTAATTTATTACGTCCCTCTTGTGTAATAGATTCATATACTTTGTTGAGTACATCATCTAATTGCTTATCATCTAATGGTAGCCCTGTAACTCGATCCACCATCTCATCTCTAGATAGTAATGGTTTAACAAACTTTTTCCATGTATCTAAACCAGCAGCAATAATTTTGCCAGCATGATGATGTTGAGGTAATGCCCATACTTTAATGTCACCCGGAATAGCACCGCCAGCTTGATTATATAATAGACGTGAATGCTCTGATGCTTCTTGGTAAGCTTTAGCTAATGCAGCTGCCTCAGCATTTTTGGTTACACCCGGGTTATATAATTCTTTTACAACGAGAGGAATAAAGTCTTCATTTGAACGGGTACCTAATAAAGCGCCCTTTTTAAACTTAACAATAAACTCATTGAGCGGAGCAATCAACTGAGACATGACAGCTTTTTCTTGATACGCCAATCGTTTGTTAGCAATGTCAATAAGAGCTTCGTATGGATCCTTAGAATTTTGTAAGTAATCTTCTAGCTCAATCTTAGCCAACATTGTTTGTAGCTTAAGGCGTTTGTTCTGTAGAATATTTCCTTCTAATACAACTAGTGTTTTGTAAGAAGCATCTTCAATAGCAGATGCTGGATCTTTAATTTGATTGTCAATAGCTTTGTAGTATTCATTAAATAGCTCTATTGCATCTTCTTCAAACTTTTTATCTACACCCGCATTAACTAAACATTGTCTAATATCTTGCATTATTTTTTCGCGCACGCCTCCAGTATTTCAAGCTTAGCATCGTCATCTGCAATATCAGCTAAAGCTTGTCGCATTGTAATAGGATTGCCGTCTGCATCAAAATCAATCACTCTAGCAGCCATGGCGTCATCATCAGCAAGCCTACCTTGTATAATATCAAATGCATTATCTACATCTGTTTTAATTTGTTTAGATAGCTGACCTTCAGCATAAGCCATTAACTCTCTGTTACGCTGTCTAAACTGTTCTCCGAACTTATTAATTTGCGCTGTAGCGTTGCTTTCAGCGACGCGACCAGAGTTGTAGATGCTGTCGAAGCGGCCCTCATCAAATCCTGATCTGAGAGATTCAATGGTTGATCTAACTGCATTGTCTGCTTCGCCTCCATTTGAGATTGCTTGGGCGCCTCTGGTGATAATGTTTGAGATTTCTCCAGCTTCATTGCCTTTCTTTTTGAGGACTTCGATAATTTTTTCATTAGTCTCTATACTCCTTAAATTTGCTTGTTTATCTTTCCTACGTTTAAGCTTGTTAGTTTCTTTCTTTAAATCTTTAAGAACGCGGTCAATAATTAACTTTCTTTCTGGTTCTACAAATAATGATTTAATACCAATATCTGCATCTACCATATCATAATCAACCAATGCTTTACTTTCAACCGCATCAATCACCATACGTTCAATATCATCAACATCCGTTATGCCTGATTTAATAATCATATCCATCATAGCTAATTGTTCTTGTGGATCTACAATATGTTTACCTACAACCATACCAATTTCTTCTGATAACAGTCCTCTTTTTAATGCAACTAATGGACGAGGACCTAAGTTCATAATAGCCTTGTAATGCTTAATGAGTGGATCAAATGTAGAAAGTGCAGTAACCATATCTGGATACTTTTCAAGTATCTTCATATCATACGGTTTAATGGTGCCATCATAATAGTTACGAATGCGGCCAGCCATCTCAGCCATTTCTTTAGTAAATCCATCAGTCTCTTTAATAACGTATCCGTATATTTTTTTCTGACCAGCTTTAGCCGCATTAGCCACGCGTTGATTACCATCAATAATGATACGTTTACCAGCAGCATCTTCAAAGATTAAGATATGCCCAGATTTGATAGGGTCAAATTCAGTTGCACTTGCTTTGACCTTTGCTTTTAAGTCAGCTAACTCAAACTCATCCACTAATGTATTTTGTTTTTCTAATGCATAAATATCATCAATCTTAATTTGCACGTTTTGTTGTGGCATATTATTTGCATCATTGCGTAAAATAGCTGACAATGTTTTTTGCACTAATCGATTATGTTTGATATTGCCAGAATCATCTTTAATATAATTATCATCTTCTAAAATCTTATCAGCTGAATCTTTGTTGTTAGCTTGCTCTGTTTCTTTAAATGGTTTGTAATCTACATTTTTTTCATTAGCAGCAATCTCTCTAAACAATTCTATTGCATCTAATTCCTCTTTTGGAGTTAATGCTCTGCCAGCTCGATTACTAATAGCGTTAAGCCATTGGCGCACAGGAATACTGGTTACACCAACCAAGGCAGCAGTGCCAGCTGTAATGTATCCAGCATCTTGTGCAAACTCAGATAAAGTATAAGGTTCACCTAATACCTGTTGTTTCCATGCATTGACTTGAGGATAGTCTAATGCCTCAACACCAACGTTAATTGCAGATGCTTCTGCAACCTTTCTTAAAAAGCCAACACCTCTACTGTAACCAATAAGTAATGATACTGCATCAGCTGGATCTGTCATATAAGATGTCATGCTACCTAAGAAGTCACCAAAGACACCTTTGCCTGATTGTTTTAAAGCAGTTTTTTCATATTTTTCTCTATAGTCACGAGCAACATCACGAGACATTTCTTGCAAATTTTCATGCAAGATTTGTGGTGAAGTAAAGTTAATCATAGCTGGATTAACAGCTTTTAACTTTTCAGCAGCAGACTCACTGTTTTGAGCATAATCCCATATACGTTTAGATACCAATGATCGGCCAGTATATGTATTGCCTTGCTCATCTAAATAAAATTTAGGATCACCTATCCAAGTCATAAGTTCATCACGAGTCATACCAGAGTCATCCATAATAACTTCATAGATAGGCTCAATGACTTCTCTAAACATTTGCTGTTCACTACCAGCATTTTCTATAGATTTGGTGCTGTTGTAAGACGCAACAAAGTTTTCACCAAAAGTTGAATACTCTCCAGCTACAACAGATTCTTGTAATGCAAAGTTAGTAGGATCCGGGTCGCTTAAAAATCTCATTCTTTAGTGGCCTTTTTTGCACGCTCTTGAATCCTTTTAATTTGCTGCACTTTGTATGGTACCTTTTCTTCTTTGCCTTGTAATTCTTCTTGTTTGCGTTTAGCATATTCGTCTTGACGTCTCATACCCGCTTCTTCTAAACCACGGCCTGTACCATAACGTACCGGCTCATCAAGAGGTCCAGCATATTGCAATGTTTCCCAATGCTGGCGTAATATGTCTAAATCAACTTTAATCTCATTGCCATTTACATCTTTAAATGGAACGCCATCTTCATTAACTAAGGCATAAGCATCACCCCAATTAATTAAGCTAGCACCATTCAAATCTTCTTCACTGTAATTAAATATTTCGTTACCTTTGTATCCTTCAATGGTTGATAATGTTTTGTCTGGATTATTAATAAAGGCTTTAGCAAATGCTTCTACTGGAAGATCCTGAATATATTCCTCTACTTGATCAGTTTTATATTGACCATCTAATATAACTAATCGACCATTAACTTCACCAACGCCACCATAACGTACACCATCAGAAGATACAAACCCACCTGTTACAGCAAACAAAGCTTGACGTACATCATTGTCTTGTATAGTTTCTAAATTACCGCCATTACCAATATAATAAGCTTCTGCTGCTGCTAAGATACGTTCTGCATCTGCACCATGAACATTAACTAATCCACTCACAAGTTTAACAGCAGAGTCTGAACTTCTAATTTTGTTAGTAATATTAATCTTGTTAAGTTTTTTCTGGCTTTCACCATTAACCATTGTACGTAATGTTGCCGCCATATCTGGAGTGCCTTCCATAGCTAATACGCCCATATGCGCAAAGACTGGATTCTTATCAGCAATTTGATTAAACACTGCATCTGCATCATCACCAAAAATAGAGACAATTTGTGTGGCTAGATTAATTTGCCCAAGGTTGGTGGTTCCATCTGGATTTGTTAGTGTTTGTACTAACTCATCTTTTTGAGCTTTTGTTAATAATGGACCACCTTTTTTATAATCAGGTGATGATTTAACTTTAGCAATTTGATCTTCAAAGTTAGCAAGCAATACTGTCCCTGTTTCTGGATCATATTCAATAGCGCCATATTCAGCATCATTTCTACTTAATATATAATCAACACTATCTTTTGTTTTAGCTGTTTCAGCTTTACTTACAAATGTTTCTGCAATGCCAATTAACACTTCATTATCGCCTCTTTGTTTCATTTTGGCGACGTGTTGTTTCATTTGGTTAATATCCATACCACGCATTTTGGTTGCAATATTAAGGGTTGCTTTGGTGAGTTCTACATCTGCTTGAGCAGCTACACTATTGTTTCCAGAAATAGTGTCTGCTTGTGTTTTATAATTCTCAATATTGTCAAGTAATCTTTCTGGGTTAGCACCATCATTAATAAGCGCATCACGAATACTTTTGCCATTTTTAGTAACGCTAGTTAATGCAGCATTGTTAGCATTGTCAATACGATTAAAGTCAGCAGCAACGTAATCTTCTAATGCATCTTTTTGTATGGGTGTAAATTGATCATATATGCCACTGTATGCACCTAATTCACCTTTAGCAGCGGCATCTAAAAACTCATCCTTAGAGCCATACATTGTTTGAAACTGTCTAGACATATGACGATACAATGCGCGCGTAAACTCATTTTCAACTTCATTTTGCAAGGTAGCAGCACGACTACTATTTTTAAATAGCTTTTTAGCTGATTCTTTATCGTTAAGGTATTTTTGCAATACTATTTCTGGAGCTAATCCAGAATCTAAATCAATTTCAAACTGACGTAAAAGACCTTTATATGATTCATCAGATATAAGGTCTTGTCTTAATTGTTCTTGTTTTTTAAGCTCAGTCAGGGACTTTCTATAATAACTACTACCATTTGTAATACTTTTTAAATAAAAGCTATTAGCTTCTGCTGGATCTATTTGGGCAATAACATTTTGCCATGCCTTAATAGGAGCTTCTATAGCTTGTTGTATATCATCATGACCTGTAAGCTCACCATTTTCAACACGAACTAATACATTATCGAAATGCTTATACGATTCATTAGTTAGTTCTGCTGATGCTTGTTGTGCATATAGTTTTGTAACAGCATCATTCCAAACCATACCACCATTTAATGCAGCCTCAATAGGATTAATCCCATCATCTTTAGCAGCATTTAATTGTTCAATAGTTAATGGGTTAGCTACAGTGTATTCTTGAGCTTGTTTAATCACAGCACGTTCTGCCTCTGCTCGAGCAAACTTGCCAATGGTGTCTAAAGCACCTTGTATGCTTTCTGAGCGTTTTGCATAAGCACTATACTGAGGCGTTTGTAACTGAGGTACATCCGTCATCAATGGTGCTTGTTTTTCGTACTGTGGAAGCTTAGCCATTATGCAGTTCCTTTCCAGTAGGCTGTAGATCCATACCTAGGGGTGCCTGATCCAGACATACCATAGCTTGGTAATTTTGTGCTACCACCCGGCATCAATTGATATGTGGAATAAGCTGTATTAGCTAATGCACTTAATGCATTAAAATTAGATGCACTCTTAGCATATTGACCAGCTTGTTCAAACATAGCGGCTTGCACTTCGCCAAATGATCTTCTTTCTTTTGCAGTGCGCTGTAATTCTTGCACATCTTTTCCAGCATATTTCTCACTTACTGTTTGCATTAATAATGCTGATCCAGAAAAACCAGACACACCCCCAGAAAATCCTTGAGCTACAGCAGCTGCATTAATTTGTTTTAATTTAAGTAATCTATTATTTGCTTCAATTTCTGCATTAACAGCTGCTCTTTCAGACTCTGCTCTTGCTTGGGCTGATTTAATTTCAGCTTCTGACTCAGCAGCTGCGCCTTGTTGCATTGCTTGAAATGCACTCATAACGCCAGTAACAGCATTAACCCCCATCATGACATTAGCTAATGTTAATTCAAATCCCATAATTATCTTCCTTGATAAACTGATACTTTATATTCTAACCCAAGTAACGTAAGTTTCAATGGCGCAGACTGTGTAATTGTAATCTGTCCATCATTACTATATCCGAGTATTCCATACAATGACTTAGTCCCTGTAAATTCAGGAACAGGCGATCCTAATGCCCCTACGCCTAATGATCGTATAGGGACTAAATTATCATTAATGACAATATTTTGTGTTTCAAATAATAGTGCATTTACTTCTAATACGCGCTTTCTAAAACCAATACGAGTTCCCGCTTGTGCTTTAACATTTAGTGGTAATGTTTTAATTTCTACATCAATAGGTAATCCAACTTCAGATGATGTGGTTGGCGGATTAACAAACGTTACAGCACTATCTGCTGTTTGATCTAATTCAACGTAACCATCAGAAATTACATTGACAGTTGCCCCATCAATGTGTGACATATCTAGGCTAGTTGCTGTTGTACCTTGTTTGGCACAATCTGTTAAATAAGCATTATCAAACACTTCTACATAATATTTATCAACGCCATTATCATCCCGTTTAACAACTGTATAAATATCTGTAATATCAACGCCAACATCAATATAAGTGCCTACGGTTGTAAACTCAGATGGCGCAATAACATTTTGTAATCTCATTAAAGAAAATGCTGCAATACTGCCATCATCTTCATTAACAATTAATAATAAATCGTTTTCATCAGTCGCTACTGCTCTACGCAAATCCATACGTTTAGGCGATTTTAATAAATGTCCAGCCAGCAATGAAATTTTAGAAGTAATATAAGTAAGTTGTGTATCAGAATATGCAATCTCTGATAATGCCTTGCCTTGTCTTTGAATAAATAAAACACCAGATTCTAGCTGTTTAACCCTCATACCTTCTCTAGCACCATTACGTGATGTAGATGATAAAAAGAAACTAGCTGGCGTAATAGGTGTTAATCCTTCTTGCGGAACATAAAACTCACCGCCCGTAGTAAACACTTGCAAATCACGGCCACTAATAATATCAACGATAGAATTAAAAGTGTTAGTATCAAGGGTAGCTTCAACAGCATCATCATCTAATCCTTCTACAGCTTCAAAATCAAAATATAGTCCTACCTTAGATCCCCATATGGTCGATGGTCTAGATTTAGATCCACCAAAAAATAAACGTCCTTGATGGAATGTTACTGATTGTGGCCAACCTCTACTAACTGACCATACATTTTCATAGCCTGTTTCTAACTCCCAATCACCATTTGCTACAGCAGATGTATCAAAAAATGGAAATTCTGTAACAACATTAACTGATGTTCCACTATTATATTTAACAATTTTTGCTCGCCCTTGAGGATCAGCATTAATATATTGACCAACATGACCGCTAGTAAATACGCTTGATGATGCAGTAATTGTAATCTTACCTGACACATCACTAGGAGTAATGGTTCCAGCTGGATTAGTAGTAGTTAATGTATATGCATATTTTGGGATAGAATCAAATGTGATATTAGATATGGTCCATGAACTATCAGAAGCGCCACGCACAATTTTAACAGGTTGAAAATCCTCATCTACAATAATAAGCGTATCAGCAGACTGTGTCCAACACATATGATCTAAATGCGTACTAGTGATGCTATAACCTGTAGTATCTAAATAATCATTGCCAGAGCTATTAATATTGGTAATTAATTGTTTATTTTTGTACACATACATTCTGTTGGTTGTAAAACATAACATATAGCTATCATCAACAGAAAATTCAAATGTCACTAAACGAACGCCATCAGCTGGAGTGCCACCTAATTCATTAATAAATTTACTACCGGGTCTGCGCTTAACACCACCTTGTGGTTGGCAAATAACATTCTTGGCTGTTTCTAAAGCATTATCATAGGCTTTTAAGTCAACGCGTGAACGCGCTAACGGATCTAGCTCGCCTGTTGTAAAGTTAGTTTGTACTTCTACAAATCGAGCCATTAGTACCTCACATCAATAAGCGAGAAGTCTTGTATTGCGTTGGTTGGTTGTCCTTGAGAATCTATGGTCATTGCAGTCCTCATATAACCGCCACGCCCGTTTTCACCCGGAGTGCCTTCTGCAATAGTACGCCAATAATCTGTTTTTTCTGTTTGATCTGTAATAGGGTTAGCTAAATGCCATGTCATCTCATAACGTAATAATTGTACAAAGAAATGCGGCATGGCATATTCAGGTACTGTATATTGATAATCAATATATACTTTTTCATAATTAGTTAATATCTTATCGCCCTGAATTTTATAATCACGTCTTGGGTGAGCATAAGTTGAACTAGTATCATAAACCGCTCTTGGTCTTGCAATCATGTCTGATGGCAATTGATATTCGTATTTGTATTCGTTTACAGGTGTTGTAATAAGTCTTGAAAGTTGTACTTTCTTAAATGAAAAAGACCATGGAAAGCTTGCTAGTGTTTTAATCTTTACATCTGGGTAAAGTCGGTCGCATATGTTAGCTTCATCCGTTCCTTCTGTAAAAGATGAGATAGGGTTTGCACCTAGTAATAATAGTGCATCAGAACATATTTTAATATCGGTATCACCAGTTGCCATTCATAATCTCCAAATGTGCAAATAGGCGGGAGCCTAAACTCCCACCTTTTGCATTTACTACTTAGTCAGCGTCAGCGACTGATAGTGCTGTACCATCAGATACGTCAACAACGCCAGAAGCATTAGAAAGCACAGTAACTAATGAAGATGTAGGAACAGAAGCGTCCCATACATGAATTAAGTCACCTACTTTTAATACAGTAGAAGCGTCATTAAAGTAACCTGAAGTATTGATGTCAGCAATAGCATCAGTACCCGGTGCTGTATAGCTCCACATCTGAGGAGCATTACCAGCTTTAGATTGACCCCCGATAGGCTGGAGGTTGTCTTTTGAGTAAGCCATTATAATATCTCCTTATTAAGATTCACGACATGTGAGTTCAATGATACCCTCGTTGTCGATAGCAACAGCTGTAGCAGAAAGAATTGTATTCACAAGGAATGAAGTCTTTTCTGGAACATAGTTGATCTCTGTACGAGGAGCGATACCTTCAGCATAGCCAATTGCATCTTTATGGAATGCAAATAATTGACGGTCAAGAGAACCATCAACAGATAGGCCACCTTCAGTACGATCACCTAATACATGGAATTTGAAACCTAAGAAAGTATCAATTTCGCCTTGTACTAAAGCTTTAATCGTATTGAAGTCAGAAGATGTTACTGAATTTTCTGAAAGCAATGCAGCTAAAGAGTTAGCATGGATAACCATATGACGATCCATTGGAGGAACGTTATTTTTATCCATAAGTTTTTTAGTTTCACGTAGTTTAGCTACGTTTAAGTTTGTATCAGTACCACCAATGTCATTAGACACAGTGTATGATGTAGATGCAGCATCTAATGCATCAAGAATAAGTTGATCTTGACGACGACCAATAGCGTTAGCAAGAACTTGTACTAACTCTTGTCTTTCATCAAAATTAACTTTTTGTTGCATAAAGATGTCGCTGTATTCAGCTGCGTTCCAATCTTCGAGCGTAGCTGTAATTTGTGAGAAGCTTACATTAAGTGGAGTAACGTCAGTTTGTGGCACACGAAGTGTCGCTGAACCTTTACCTACTTTAGGAAACTTCACAACTTCCCCTTCAACGCCGCGTCTCATACGAGTAGCACCAACTAATTGTGATTTAGCTTGGTACGCCTGTTTAACTTCGGCATCAAAGAGCGTAACAAAAGCATTAGATAAACCAATAGCCATGTTATTCTCCTTATAGAAATTAATAAAAAATTAATCGCTGTGGTATGCCAGAGAATCTGGGCCGGTGCTTGCTATTTACGATAGCCATTCGACAAGGTTACTTGCGTTAAGGGTTGTGAATACAATAAGCCTTACCCGTGAATATAGCACAGATAAGGCTTTATTGCAATGTTCCTAGTTAAAGTTTTGAGAGAACGCTCGTTCTACTTTTTGACGGTAAGCTGGATCATCTTTGTATCGTGGATCCGCTACCATAGCATATAAGTCTTCTTTAGATGGTGCGCCTTCTACAGGTGTTGTTTCTATAGGTAGACGGCCCTCATAAGATGATCTAAGTTTTTCTAATGCAGCAAGACCTTTGGCAGTCCCACCCATTACTTTAAATTCATCAAAATCATCTTTGGACCACACGCCTTTATTAACTAACCCCGAAGCCCACTTAACCATGCCGTTAATTCTAGCATCAGCATTGGGTCCCAAAGCTTTGCGTTCTTCTGCCAAATTAGTTTCAAATGCAGCGTTTGACTCTTGATTCATTTCAACCACTTGGCTTACTAAAGCATCTAGTGCGGCTTGGCTTACGCCATACTCGCCAGCCCAGTTAAGAACATGTTGCCTGATAGGATCATCTTCAGATGTGCCACCAAACGCAGACATATCATACTTACCGTCAGCGGGTGCTTTATGTTTGCCTTGTGATATTTGTTTACGTAAATCAGTCCATGATTTTGCTATTGCTTCTAAATCTGGTTCTGATTCTTCTGATTTCCAGAAATTCTCAGGCCACCATTCTGGTCGCTCGAGTGGTTCATCGTCTTGCTGTGCTGCTAATTCAGCTGGATCACGATGATCTATTTCTACTGCTTGTGGATTTTCTGAGCTGGCTTCCTCATTTTCGACTGTTGCTGAATCGAGTAGGCCAGTTTCAGGAGTTGCTTCTTCTTGAACACTAGGCTCGATTGTTTCTTCGCTCATTATAATTTCCTTGCTCTAATTAACCTCGCTTCTAAATCTCGAATTATACTATTCTGTCCTTCACGGTAGTAAGCATAGCTTGAGTCGCTCCCCGGCAAGGCAACAGGTTGCTCTAATACAGTATCTCTTAACCACTGCATTAGTTTTTGTCCATCTTTATCGCCTAGAACCTTAAGTGCTAAACGATCTGTATCATCTCTTTGTTGCTGTACATCTCTAACATCAAGCGGCAGCGCTTGATCTAAATCATCCCATCCAGCCATAAATTATCCTTGTTGTTGTGTCATAGCTTCAGCAACTTGTGCTGCTGCTGCTGGATTTTGAGCAGCGGCTTGTTCCATTTGTTTTGCCATTTGTTGCTGCATCATCATACGTTCCATTTGTGTTGTTAATATAGATTGAGGCACACCTAATTGTGCTGCAATAAAGTCCATCATTGCTGGGACTTTAAGCGTAGTCATTGCTTCTGGTCCAGCTTGTGCTGCAATTTGAGCATAGTTCATGACTTTTTCAACTTCTTCCATAGCTTGTGCTTGTGCAAGTGGAGCTGATGCTTGTATTCTAACTTCAAGCCCATTAACTTTTAATGGTAAGTCAATCATACCGCGGTCATCCATAACATTTAAAATTTTAGTTACCAATGGAATCATTGTCTCATTAATCAGTCGACCAAATGCAGATCCAAGATTTTGTGATAATTCTTTCATGCGCTCAACAACCTCTGTCGCACTCCTAGCACTCATATTATCAGGTGGTAAGCTTTCGTCAAGCAATATACGTTTAATATTTTGACGAAGATCATTCATAATAATATTAGATACATTAAAGTCACCACTTCTTGGTAAGGGTCTAAGCGATTCACCTTGTGGTCCGCCATTACGCGCCACAGGAATAATAGCTCCCGGCATAATCTTTACTGTGTTAGGATTCAGTACACCATCATCGGCTGCTGTATAAACACCACTAATAGCAAGAGATGCATTTTTAAGTACCAACTCTAATGTTTTATTAAGCGTTTTAACATCTGGTAATGCAGTAATCAATGGTCCTCGACCATAAATCTCACCCGCTACTTTAGAATAACGAGATACAATCCATGGGCTAACACGCATTCTTCGGTACACTAATTCCTGTTTTGATTGTTTATGAATAACATGGTAACAATAATCACCGCGCTTTTGATCCATAATCGTTGCTTCAACTAACTCTACATCGTCTGTTGGCTTTTGATCAATCTTATCTTGCAACTCTTTTGGAATTTTAGCATCAGGCCATTGTTTCTGAATAACCTCCCCTTTAAGTCGAATACGTCTATATACATTATCTACTTGACCATCTGCGCCTTCTTCAAATGCAACCAAGTATTGTGGTACTGGAATAAAGTTAATAGGATTAACATCATCTCCCGGTTGCACCATCATGACTGCGGTACCTACACAAAGGTCTAATAAAAACTCACCAATAGCAATATCAAAGTTAGATTGCTTAAGTGCTGCAAACATTTTTTCAGCATATACATCTAAGGCAAGTTGTGCTTCTTGTCTTCTATCCATTGGTATTTCAGATCCGGGTTCCAACCTACACCATTTACGTTGTGGAGGGAAAATACCTGATTGCATTCTGTTAGCAAAACGTTGTGTAGAATTAATGGCCGTTGAATCAAATACACGATTCATTTTTTTATTGCCACCTACTTTGCCTTCGTAATGACCATCATATAAATTGCGCTGAGGTAAAGCAAACTCATAAGCTTCCTCGTAAAGATTTCTAAAATCTTCTTTCTTAACTAACGCAAGCTCATGTCTTTTTAAAACATCTTCTGCTTTTAATCTCATCATTGCTACCATAATTATCCCTTTTTATGTTTGGCTGCAAAACTAGCAGCAGCTTCTTTACTACCAAATCCCCATGCTTGGAGTGCTTTTTTTAATCGTGTTGGTCTGCCCTTCTCATCTTTTAATGGACCTGACATGCCAGAAAAACGAGCAGCAAAAGATACACGACGACCATCAGTACCAGAGCTTTGCGGTGCTTTAAGATCCCCACCTTCTTTGTTTTCAAAGTATTTACGCCCAGCTTCATTAAGACCTCCGTTAGGATTCTGATATTTTTTAGCTACCATTATTCATACCACTCTAATGTTAATGTGGCATTTTGTGACGCCCCACTTATATTAGTCACTCTTATTAAATAATTTGTTAGCGGAGCTAAAATATATTCTAATGCCTC
>Ga0208645_1001798_pt1 | contig 18015 bp, 31 predicted proteins | sample VirMetDEL_Sep_01_FD_184519 | JGI IMG/M metagenome (GOLD analysis project Ga0208645, IMG submission 184519) | Aqueous microbial communities from the Delaware River and Bay under freshwater to marine salinity gradient to study organic matter... | ecosystem: Environmental > Aquatic > Marine >... | reverse complement strand
GCTCGCTTTCGATACTTCTCCTCAAGTCGGGAAACATCTGACTTAACCTGATTGGCTTGCGCACGGGACTCTTGTCGTCGTTGCTCAGCTTCCTCTCGTCGCCGTATCTCCGCAATATCTTTTCGATTTCGTTGCTCGGCTTTTTCTTCGTCCTCCAACTGCCCCAAAAGTTTGGCAATCTCATCACGTTTCTTATCAGCCTTAGCAATATGGTCACGCCTACGTGTCTCAAGGTCAGAAACCTCCTCAAATAAACTCATCGGTTTCTTCTCCTACGCCCAGGCGTAAGCAAATAAATCGTAACTCCGAACAAATACAAACTTCCAAAACCCATCAAAGCAGCTAACTCAACCATTGCTTCTCGCCTCCAATATCTTCATCGCCTCGTTGTGCCTCAAGTAGGCAAACTGGTAAGGCAACTGGTTACGTGTTGTCGGGTGCGGATACCTTCGAGCCAAACGTGCATACTGCTCAATTTCTTTGCGTAACTGTGCCTCGTCCATGTCATACAAATCATCAACCCACAATTCATTAGGGTCACTGAACTCGTCATCAATCATTTTCATTACCTCCAATCAACGTGAACCAATCAGGCTTATCAGCGTGCTCCTGCAACTGCCTGCCCAACAGAATCAGATTCGTACCCAACGCCTCCAACACCATGCCCTGCTTATGCACTGTGTCGGAATCATTGGCTCGGTCAATGCGCACAAACTGTGCAAGCTTGGGTGACACTTTGGCAACCCACTCAACCCACCCCTCACGAGGCACGTCACCAGACAACCTAATCACCTGCTCATCCAGCACATCAGGCTTGGCCATGTAATACATTGTCGGGTGCTTGCCCACCTTGGTCACTCGCTCATCAGCGTCCACAATCTTTTTGATTGTGTTGTAAGACACCTTGGAGCGGAAAGCAACGTCACCGATAGTCATCGGCGCATTAGCGATAGCCAACGTGAACAACACCAGCGTCTCCTTACTACTCATCAGCCCATGCCCTTTCGTCTTTCATACGGTCATGGGCTTCATCAGCCATGTCCCAAATCGTGTCTCTCTGGTATTCGTGAAACGCCTTACACTTGGGGCACTCCCACTCACCCATCTCCACTGTGGCGTACACGACAATCGACAACAAAATCTCGTCATCAAACCCACATTGGTCACACGTGACAAGCCTGTCCTCTAGGTATGACTCTTCAAACTGCATTAGTCGGCTCCTCTATCTCTGCGCTACCCAAATACCATTCGCCGTTATCGCCATCGTTGACAACCCCGGACTTGGACAGCATTTCGTTAGCAATCTCACACGCCTGCTTCTCTGTGTCAGCTTCGACAACCAACCAGCCATCGTAATTGACATCCCACTTAGGCATTAGTTACCTCCATAAACAAATCGCTCTAACTGGCTACGTCGTGGCAACTTTGCCATGAACTCAGTAACCAGCTCAGGACCGTACGACAACTCAGACTCGGTACTCCACCAGTCCATGCCGTCTTCGTCGTCCCACAGCTCCACAGGGTACGTGTCAGGCATGACTACGTGGTCGTAGTTGACCATGCTTTTCAAGTAATCCAGTGCTTTGCGGAAACGAGGACCGCGAGCCTTGGATGGTATTTTCAGCGAATAAAACTCTGACGTGTCAATCACAGGCATGCCATGCGACAAGTCACTGTCTGGGTAGTTGTCGTCACCGGGGTAACGCAACGGGTAAAACGTCAGGTACACGTAACCGTCCTCTGACCACACGTTGATGTCATACTCGACAAACGAGGGTTGCCTTACTTCAGCTTTGATGGTTTTCATTGTCAGTTGCTCCAATCAGTAGTTAGCGTAACTAGATAGTATCTTCCCACGCACACGCATTGCAATTCGTGTCGGGCGTGTCGTGAAAGCCGTGATAATAAAGCGCCTTGCGCTCAACGGGCGACCACTTGGCGATTATTCCATCAGGGCGCGGGGTATACAGGGGCATGCGGTCCTTCATCGTGTCACCCACTCCGAATACACGTAACCAGCCTGCTCCACAACTGTCGTGCGAACAATGTCCCCACTAGCACCTTGAACAAGGCGCTTAGCTACATTGTCAGCATCGTCAGGGTCAGGGTATTCAGTGTGGAGCCAACCAATCACACCGCCATCAGTTTGGTATTCAATCTTGAACATTACATTTCCTTTTCTTCATTAGTTTCATCATTGACAACAAGCCACTTACCTGTCGGCTCATAATCACCAACGCCTTCAACAGGCAACTCGTGCCAATTGTCCTGGGCAATTGTCAACGCTTCATCCACAGAATCAGCTTCGACAATCACTTCATCCCAACTCCAGAACTGTTTTTGTACTCGATATTTAGCCACGATTAGACCTCCACCCATTCACGGCGTGGTCCCTCATCCAAATCAACCAGGATAGCCCGATTACCCGAACGGTCCCATTGGTAATGGATACGGAACTTGAACAACACGTCATCAACCTTTTCAGCCAAATCAGTGCCAGCGATATTTTGGTGATACAACACACCGCCATAGTCAGAATCAAACCGTGAACGTATCGAGAAAATCAACGGCTCGTCGTCCACAATCTTTTCTTTCTCATTGTCAATGCAACCCGGGCAACAAGCATTGATGCTCGTCTTCACCCGAACACCCAACTTACGTAAGGCTTTCCGTGCCAGGCTCCAATCGCCGGGCTCCACAATCATTCTTTCTTTCGTCATTGTCAGTTGCCTTTCTCATATTCTTGATTGCCAGAACATACAGGACAAAACGGGGTGCAATCAAACGCCCCGCCGTGTCGCGGGCAGACTGTCACGATGTCACCGTCACAATCCACAACTTACCCCGCACTGTCTCGCCACCGTAGGTGACCTCTAGCGGGTCCTTTTGGATGTCCATTCGGACAGTACGAACAACCCCACGTTGCTCGTTCTCAGATGAATCAAGCTCCCAATCCCACTCGTTGAAAGTGTGTCGCTTGTAGCGCCATTCGTGTTCTGTCGTGGTTGGGTTCCATTGGCGCGACATGATACGGCAAGACACTTTTGCGCTACCGTCTGCGGTGTCTGGTCGCCACGATTCGACTATGTAGGTGTGCATTCTTACCACTCCAATTCGTTGTCAATGTCGCCGTTGCTGTCAATCACCACAACACCTGCCCAATCTTCTTCGGGACCAGTGCCCATCCAAATACCTTCAGACAATTCACACGCCGTGTCGTAATCAAGCCCGGTGAATTTGGTTGTCTTCAAGGTGTCGTCAATCAACTTGATTGCGATGTCATACGTCGTTTTAGTTGCTGTCGTGTTCATTTTGTTTCTCTCTTTCTGCCGAGACCGCCTCGGCTTGTGATGAGTTTAGCGTAACATATCCATTTTGCAAAATCGTTTTTCAAAATCATGGGCGTGTCTCAGTAAAAATAAGGGCAAGATTTTTCAAAACCATTTTTCAAAATTGCATATATAAATATAAGGGGTAAGCTCCATCAAGGAGCTTATCCCCTTATATTCAAGAAGAGACACAACCAACGCCACCCATGCTACGCCCCTAAGGGGGCTACGCGGGTGGCTTTTCACATTCCGGGACAACACGCGAGAAACCAAAAATCGAAAAACAGGGGCGTATCACATTTTTTCCGAGTAGCCAAAGCATGCTTCAATTTTCCATGTGAGTCCTTAAGAGTTTTTGGGCACGACAAAACCCCCAGCCGAAGCCGGGGGCTGTGTCGCCCTTAGAGAGGTCTAAAGGTGCCGACCAATTGCTTCGAAAAAGTCGACTTTCGTGGACGTTCTGTGTGTGCGGTACACCGACACCTCAGGCTCGTCAATTCCGTAGCCCTCGTCAATCATGGACTGGACACTGCGCTCGACGTGCTCCCACAAGTCGCGTTCGGTGTTCACAACCGACGTTAGCCCGGTTTCACGGACGAGGCGGTCCCCCCAGAACTGGATTGATACGTGGTCCAGGTACTCACGCCCTGTGTGCGCGTTGAGTTGTACACCAACGAATATGTCGATGCTTCTGATTTGTGCAATCATGCGTAACTCTCTTTCTCTAAAGTAACCCCAACCGCTGGGGCATACACCCAGCCTACACCCATTTAGCGTCCTACCTAACCAGCCAGCCATTGTTCCACGTGAGTCCTTAGTAAGTTTTTTGGCAACAGAAAACCCCCCACCTTGCGGTGGAGGGTTGTCTGCCCTTAGAGGGGGTCTATGGGGTGAACGTGGTCACAGGCTCCTCGTACCAAGTAGCAAGGTACCTGAATACCTCGAACTTTTCGTCGTTGGGTGCTTGCTCGAACTCTGCCCAGTTGTCCTCTGTCCATTTGCTAGTTGAGGCGGTGTAGATTTCGCCACCAGCGGTGCCGGTTCCCCAGCTGTTGCCGGTTGAGGTTACCCAAACGGTGTCTGTCTTTACTGTCGTGCTTTCCATTGTTGTTTCCTTTCTAGTTGATTTCGGTTACATCACAAGACGAGTAATCCCGGATACCTGGACCCCACTCGTCTACGAGTATTTCGATTGCTTCTTCCTCAGCCAGTTCTTCATTAGGTGCTGTGACACCGATGGAGATTGTCGAGAAGTCGTAGCTGAGAGCTACGTTGTACATGGTTGGTCGGTCTTCAGTCATGTCTTGTCCTCTCTAGGTGTGGTGGGGGGCGGTTGCCCCCCACCTAGTTGTTACTTGGTGTTAGCGATGAGTTCGTGGGTAAGCCCACAAGCGTCTTCCCAACGAACCATGTCAAAGCGCTCGTTGTCTCGGGCAAACACTTCGCCTAACTGCCATACGAAGAGGGCATAAGCGTCCGGGTGGATATCGCGCTGGAATCCGACAATGACCTGTGCCAATGCCTTGTAGTCCTTGCGTGTCATGGTCTTGCCTTTCTCTAAGGTGTGCCTCCGGTTGGTAGGCATGGAGTTAGCGTAACACAGTCCCAAACGATGTTGTACAAACCCCGTCATAATTCCATGTGAGCCCTTTTTCAGGTCTTGGGCTGACCTGGCTTGTGGACGCTAATTATATGCGTGTATAGCACTGTGTACGCTAGGCACGTTTGTGGTTTTTGTTGTTATGATTGTTGGCATGCCTAGACCTATTACGCGACCAGTGGATAAGCCTGTCCAGCCGCGTTTAAATGCGCTTGTGCAGAACTATTTGCGCACGACACCGCAGGTTGCGAAGTCGGCTGCTGCGACTAACATTTTTAATCCGGTTCCGTTGGCTACGGAGGCTGTTAATGAGGGGCGTTTGCCTACTGGTGCTGAGGCGGGGTTGGATGCCGGGTTCTTGGCAGCAGGGTTTTTACCTGTCGGTAAAGCTGCGAGCAGGTTGGCGGCGATTGTTAACCGTTTGAATAAATCGACGGATGTGGGTGACTTTATTACGCCGGAGACGATGCGGTACGCTGAGCGGCCTAATGATGTGTATGAGGGGTTGTATCGTCCAGGTGCGACGGGTGGTTTTGATTATGACAATGTTCCGCAACCTGCAACACCGTATACGTTTGGTTTAGTACCGACAGAGAAGTTGTCGCCGTTGCGTGAGTTTGACCGTGCAGCAGAACCTATCGGGCAAAGAAGTACAGGACCGGATAATCTTAAAAAAATTGCGGAGCATTTGGCCGAAGGCGGTAAATTGAGTGACCCAACAGCGGTAGCTTATTATCCGCAGACAAAATGGGGTTATTTAGCGGAAGGTAATCACCGTTTAGCTTTGGCTGAGGCTTTGGGGTTGGAGCAGTTGCCTACAAGAGTGTGGCGTCAGGAATACGGGGCCCCGCCCATGCGTAATTTTGCGGGTATTGCAGATGATGGCGCTGAAATATACAAACCTGTAGGAAAACGTATTGGTGACCTTGATTTAGACCAGCTGGCTTTAGACAGGTACTCTAATTTTTCTAAAATTGTTGGTGAGCGTTATATTCCGCCGACGATGCACCCGTATCTTCTTAAATACTTTCAACCGGGAGCAGGCTAATGGTTGATGACAGGGCTTTGCGTTTGAGGCAGCAGGCCTCTGGTCGTCAACCGCGCCCTACTCCAAGGTTTGTGCAGTCGGAGCCTTCTCCGTTAAATGAGGTTGCCCGTATTGCTTTAGGTATGAATCCGTTTACGGGTACAAGCCAAGCGGATAGGGGTGCTGCTACTGGGTTTATTCAACGGCATGGTGCGTTGGATGCTTTGTTGGCTCCGGCGAGTTCTCTTGTGGAGGATTTTGCGGATGCTGGGTATGCTCCGTCTTCGGCTGCAGGTAGGTTTGGTTTGGGTGCGGCTGCTTTTGGTGCTGACGTGTTGAATCCGGTTGGTTGGGCGGCAGGTGCTCCTATTGATAAAGTGATTGGGCAAGGTATTCGGGTTGCGGCGGCAAATCCGGCCACTCGTGATGCTTATTTAAAAAGCATAATAGGTAGGTTGTATCACGGTAATCAGGGTGAGCCGTGGGCGGTAGCAGTAAACCGTTTGCCCGAGTTTACTGACCAAAACTGGTTTGACGCAGATTTGTTTAGTACGTCAAGTAAAAAATTGGCAAATAGTTACGATTATGGTTCTGGTGTGTACACTCTTCGTAATTTGCCTGAAGATTTAAATGTTTTGGATTTGATGCCCGACGCTCCCCCTATCCGTGAACAAAGTCCCGAACTTGGGGCGTATCTTAGCCGCATATATGGCGCTGAAAGACCTGTCGGTGATATTGGACGTCATCTGCCTTACACGAAGACAGTTTTAAGTAACCCAGCTGAACTTGGACCGAAAGCTTACAGCTCGATGTCGGATATTTTGCCACGTTTTGGTTATAACGCTATTCGACATATTTCTGGTCAGGGCGCTGGAGGCGGAACCGGTGTTGCTGCGCCGGTGTATGCGTTTTTAAAACCGGAAGGTATTACAGCAGCGCCATTACCTAATTTGCCTGTTAAAATTGCTGCTGCTTCTAAAAATATTGGTAATCAAATTATGGATACTGCGCAAGAAGTTTTGCGTCGCCAAGACCCACGCTATATGACGAAAAGCATTAACAAATTTTTAGATAAACGCGGGCAAATTGTTCCTGCTTATTATAGCAGCACCAATTTTCCTAGACGAATGGCTCCTCTTGATTCTGGTAACAAGCTTGCTGTTGATTATCGTCCGTATAATCAATTAGTTAATGTTATTGATTTAATAAATAGACCTAAAAAAGCTGTGAATCAAGCTAAAGCAAAGTCTGCAAGTAATTACAACGAAATTTTGGATAAATACAAAAAAACAGAGCGTCAAAGAATAGGTGACGCTTTACTTAATTCTGGTGCTTTAAATAGAAACAATTTAATGCAATATAAACAGGCTTATAGTGCTTTGCAACCTCCGCCCCCTCCCGGGTATATTCCAAGACCGGCTCCTAAAGAGCCGGGCGCGTACGATTTTTTACGTTATTTGTTTGCGTCTAAACCAGCTTAGTAGACATCTACGCTAAACATATGGTACGCTTCTAGCAATTACGCTAGGAGATTTGATGGACGTTAAGAACCCGTATGTTCGGCTTCGTGAGCTGTGTGGTGTATCCCAGAAGGGGTTTGCTACAAAGCATAGTTTTGGCAAGATGACGATGGTGTATTTGGAGTCGGGTATGTATACCCGTGTTTCCGACAGGCAGAGTATTGCGTTGGGTAGGGAGTGTAATGAGAAGGGGGTAAATGCGCATGAGGTGTTGCGTGAGGAGTATGGCGCAACTTCGCTTAATGAGGCGTATTTGGCTTGGCGGAGCGAGGACCGTAAATTGCGAGCGCCAGGTGTTTTGGCGAAGGCTGCACCACCTTTTGTCGGTGATGAGGAGACTTCACCAGTTGCGCAGTTTGTGAAGGATACGGCGGGCAGCTTGCAGGGGTTCTGCAAACTACTTAAAGTGCCGAGCATTACGATGACACGTTATATCCGGGGTGAGACGTCGACGGTGCCGGATGCGTTGTGGGCTGCGTTGGAGGATGTTAAGTTTCCGCACGCGAAGGCGTTGGCGGATGCACAGTTTGAATGGTGGGAAGGACGGGCACTGTGATTGAGACAGTTATTGGAATGATGTTGGTGTATGCACTTGGTGGTTGGTTAATGATGCTTGTGGGTTTTGCGTTTCAATCGGGTAAGAAAGGACAGAAATAATGTTCGGTGGAGGATACAAGAAGAAAAAGATACTGAAACTAGCCCAGGAGTACGCTAGTAAGCGTGAGTTGGGTTGGGAGTCTTATTACCGTGAGATGAGTGGGCTTCTGAAGTAATGCCTATTTACACTTTTCGGTGTAAGAAGTGCCGGTCCGAACAAGACCGGCACTTATCCTTTGACCAAACCGTCACGGATTTGTGTGAGTGCGGCGGGGATTTGACTAAAGTTTTCCAATTGTCGGGTGTACGCTTTAAAGGTGACGGGTTTTACCGGAACGATAGTCAGACAAACAAGATTAAGGAAGACTGATGGGCTGCAACGTGGGCGCACACGACAAGTGCGAGAACTGTACGTGTCATTGTCACGAGGATTGCTGCTAATAGCGTGGACGAATTCGAACAGTTTGAGGGCGGTGTCGCTGTCCACCTACCGGATGGCACCACGAAAAACATTGCCACCCCGGAGGGGTTCACTGATACCGCGTTTCGCGGGACGCTTGCAGCATTCCACACCGCGTACCTGAGGCACGGCATGCTCCCTTCTGTCGACGACGTTCACAAGCTGTGGCCAAAACTGACAAAGAAAGTAATCAGCGGCATATTTGGTACGCTAGAATTCAGAGAGGCTCTTCACCACCGGGGCATACAGTGGGACCCCAAAGATGGGCTCAGCATGGAACAACAAACCGTGCTGCTCAAACTCAGCGACCCATTCGACAGGCGCGGCCTCGCCAGCAAACTCAAAGACCTGGGCGTGCCCATGGCACGGTTCCAAGCATGGCTCAAACAACCCTTATATAACGAGTTATATAACCAACACACCAAAGCCAACTACGCTGAGGCCCTGCCCGCCATCCGGCAACGACTTATCGGTAACGCGGAAGCCGGAGACCAGCGAGCCATCGAATTAGTGTTTGCGATGACGGGTGAATGGAATCCGCAACAACAACACTTGGAAGATGCTCGCACTATTGTTTTGAAAGTTGTTGAGGCTATAATTAAACATGTCAAGGACGTGAAGACACGTGAAGCAATCCTCTCGGATGTTTCGATGTATGCTGGTACTTTGACTAGCATGAACCAGCAAAAAACCTTGGAGTAACATATGGCCACCAGTACCACAAAACTTGGTCTGACAAAGCCAGACTATACCGATGTTGTCGATGTAGCAGACCTTAATACCAACGCTGACCTCATTGATTCAGCAGCAGGCTTTACAATTTGTACATCTTCTACCCGACCCGGTTCCCCGTGGAGCGGTCAGGTAATTTACGAAACAGACACTGGTTTGTCTCTTGTGTGGGACGGTTCCGCTTGGCAGCCAGCCGGAGGCGGTGGTGGCGGTGTCACGATTTCTTCTACAGCACCGGCTTCGCCTTCTGCCGGTGACTTGTGGTGGGATTCTGATGACGGCGAGATGTACCTTTACTACGATGATGGGTCGTCTCAGCAGTGGGTTTCGGCTGCTGGTCCTTCGGTAGCCGTCCAGTCCACAGCACCTACAGGTTATGAGGGGCAATTGTGGTTGGATGACACTGATGGGTCTATGTATGTTTATTACACTGACCCTGGTGGGGGTTCTTCGTCTTGGATTGGTGCGGTGTCGCGGTCTGGTGGGATTTTGCAGGTGGTGTCCACGACAAAGACGGACACTTTTAGCGCGAGTGTTGCTGCTGGTGGTTTGACAGCGGTAACAGGGTTTACGGCGTCAATCACACCGCGTTCTACTTCTTCCAAGATTCTTGTGTTTGTGGCGATAGATGGAAATGCCAGCACCGCTGACGGTCATATGGCGTTTCGTTTACTGAGAAACGGTTCTCCGGTTGGTGTGGGCGATACGGCTGGTTCAAGGACAAGTCTCACCGCCTCTCAGACACCAGCGTATGCTTCGGATAACACCGCTATTGCTAATGCGATGAAACAGTTTTTGGACTCACCATCTACTACTTCTAGCATTACTTATAGTGTTGAGATTCACAACTCTACAAGCGGCTCACAAACCCTCTACGTAAATCGTTCCGGCGCTGACATTGACGATGCTCCCAGAGCTAGGACAATTTCTACTATTACTTTGATTGAGGTGGCTGGCTAATGGATATTTCAAAGATTCTTACCCGTAGGTACCCTGACGCTGAGTGGACTCTCAACGGTGACTCTTACAGTGGGCTCACCTGGTTGTCTGACGGTGACGCCCCAACCCTTGCCGAGTTGGAGGCAGTGTGGGCTCAGGTCGAGTACGAGGTTGCTTATGAGGCTGTGCAAAAGGCACGCCAGGCTGCTTACCAGTCTGAGTCTGACCCTGTGTTCTTCGATTACCAGCGTGGCGAGGTGACGGAGCAGGATTGGTTGGATGCTGTGCAGGCTGTGAAGGATGCTCACCCGTATCCTGTGGACCCGTCTACGATTGTGGTCGAGCCTGAGCCGGAGGTTGTTTCTGAGCCTGTAGAGGAGGTCTAGTCGTGGCGTTAGATTTTCCTGACTCACCGAGTAACGGTGATTATTACAACGGGTTTGTGTATAACAGCACTACAGGCACTTGGAAAATTGGGGGACTTGGCACCCTTGACTTGACAGGTGGAGACTTTACCGGCACTCAAAGCGGTTACAAATACCATATTTTTACTACTGTTGGGTCGGCTGACCTTACAGTGTCGGGGCAAGGACTTTGCGAGTACCTTGTTATCGCTGGCGGTGGCGCTGGCGGGCGGGCTTCCTTCGGCGGCGGTGGCGGTGGTGCCGGTGGTTTAGTTGTCGGCTCAAAAGTTTTCTCGACTGGCATTTACTCGGTAACAGTGGGAGCTGGCGGGGCTTCTGGGACCGCTAATAACACAGACGGAGATTTTGGCTCTGACTCCATTATTGCGGGAGTTGTAACCGCTAAGGGTGGTGGCGGTGGTGCCGGTGGTCAAAATAACGCCGTAGCGGGGGGTGGCTCTGGTGGTGGAGGGCGTTCAGCGGATACGAACTCAGGGTCGGGTGGCGCTCCGAATTCCGCTTATAGTGGCGTTTTTGGTTATGGTGGGCCACAAGGACATAGGGGTGGCGACGGTGAATTTGGCACAAATTATGACCGCGGCGGCGGTGGGGGTGGTGCCGGTTCCCCAGGAAACGTCGGTGGCGATAGCCCTTGGAGAGCTGTTCCCGGTGAGTACTGGGTAGATGGCGGGAACGATGACGGTGGCGGTGGCGGTATTGGTGTCAAACTTAACGATTGGCTTGTAGATGTTAACGCTATTGCCGCGCCTACTATTGGTGATTTACAAACCGATGTCTGGTACATAGCCGGTGGCGGTGCTGGCGCTGTCGCCGGTGCTACCAATACCGCCCAGGGTGGTTACGGCGGAGGCGGTAACGGTGGTCACGACAACAGCGCGCCGACGGCTGGCACAGACTTATGTGGTGCTGGTGGCGGAGGTTCCACTGATAATGACGAAGCTGGTGCCGGAGGTTCCGGTGTAGTAATAGTGAGGTATGTGGTCTAATGGCGCTTGATTTTCCTACTAGCCCTACTGACGGGCAGATTTACGACAACTATTACTGGGATAACACGAACTCTAGGTGGCAGTTGTTGGGTAGTGCCCTTGAGGTTCCAGCGAACTTCAGTAATACTGCTACTGGTACTTATACGGATGGGTACGACTACAAGTATGTGTCGTTCACTTCGTCTGGGTCTTTGACGGTTACTCGTGGTGGGTATGCGGATGTTCTGCTTGTTGGTGGAGGCGGTGCCGGTGGAATGTACTTCGGCGGTGGGGGCGGTGGAGGCGGTGTTCTCCACATTGAAAACGCTTACATTCCAGCAGGTTCACTAGATGTTGTTGTTGGCGCTGGCGGTCTTGGTTACAGCTCCGGCACGGCTACAGCAGGTTCTTCCGGTAGAGGCGGTGGAGCGAGCAAACTACATTATTACTTTGCAGTTGGCGGTGGTGGTGGAGCTGCCGCGACCAACAAAACTAACACCGCAAATAGCTATTATCCAAACACTGGTTCAGCCGGTGGTTCCGGTGGTGGTGCCGGTGGCGCGAACTTTGCTGTAACTGGACCTGGCGGAATCGGAGTATCTGGTCAAGGTAATGATGGTGGCACAGGCGGATTCTTAGCAGCCGGTGGTGGTGGCGGGGCTGGGGCAGTTGGTGGCAACCACGACCCCGTTTCGCCCTATACCGGCGGTGACGGCGGTAACGGTATTGCTAACTTAATCACCGGTTCTTCCGTAACATACGGTGGCGGTGGTGGCGGAGCAGGTAACGGCGTTTCTGGTTCTGGTGGAACAGGCGGTGGTGGCGCTGGTTCAAGTGGCAATACTCCCACAGCAGGAACAGATGGTCTTGGCGGTGGCGGTGGTGGCTGTAACCAATCAACCGGCACTGGTGCTGATGGTGGTTCCGGTATTGTTATCGTAAGAGTGAGAACAAACTAATGCGACTCCTTAACCCAGCACCCGGACGCCCCGTAACCTCCCCTTACGGGCCCAGACGACACCCCATCACAGGTGAACTCGGCAAAATGCACCACGGTGTCGACTTCGGAGGCACATTTGATGTGATTTGTGTCGCAGACGGCATTGTCGACCACGTAGGCTACTCCGCTTCAGGCGGAGGACATGTTGTCATCATCAAACACGCCCTCAACCTGTACAGCGTCTACTACCACGGTAGAGAACGTACCACCTGGAACAAAGGTGACCGCATAGCTGCTGGGGCAAAGGTCTACACCAGCGGCTCAACTGGTGCTAGCACAGGCCCCCACCTCCACTTCGAGCTGCGCAAATCACGCAAATGGGGAGACACGCAGGACCCTCAAGCGTTCATTGACCGCGAAGTAACTGTCGACACCAAGCCAAGTGTGCTGAAAGTCGACGGCAAACTGGGTAAGGCTACATGGCGTAAGTGGCAGGAAACCCTGAAGCGTGACTGGGGTTACGAAGGCATCATTGATGGTCGCCCTGGAAAACTCACGTACACAGCTATTCAACGCTCCGTTAACGCAGCAATGGACGGTGTGCTAGGTAAAGACACCAAAAAACGTGTACAGAAGCGTTTGAAAGACCAAGACTTCTACCTTGGACCAATTGACGGCATTTGGGGACGCGGTACAATTACTGCGTTACAAAGAGCACTAAATCAAAATCATTACTAGGAGTTATGATGACTGAGTACCTAACCTATTCCGCAGAACGCGCCATTAAGACCGTGGCACAAACTGCTGTGGCAGTTATTACTGCTTCGCAGGTTGCAGGCATCCTTGAGGTGTCGTGGCTTGACGTGGTGAGCGTTTCAGCGCTTGCTGGTGTTGTGTCTTTGCTGACTTCTATTGCTAACTATAAAGGTAAAGCAATAGACGGTAAGTAAATGAAAAAGGCCCCCGAGGGGGCCTTTTTTACTGGCAGCTGTCGCAATTAAGAGCTTCCATTGGGTCTACGGGACACGCTACTCCACCAACAAACTCGACATTATCCATTTTTTGCTCCTTTTTACGCTAAGATTGTCCAGACGGTTAGGACATTTATGAAGATACTTTTGTTAGACCTTGAAACGTCGCCAAACTTGGCTTACGTGTGGGGTCTATGGAATCAGAACGTTTCGATAAATCAACTGGTTAGTTCTACCGAAGTTATCTGTTTCGGTGCCCGCTGGTATGGGCAACGTAAAGTCCACTTTAGCTCAGTCCACCACGATGGTAAAGCCAACATGCTTAAAGCTATACATGAGCTTTTAGATGATGCTGATGCTGTTGTGGGTTGGAACAGTGCGGGCTTTGATGTGAAGCATTTGTACCGCGAGTTTATTGAAAACGACATGCTGCCTCCGTCTCCGCATAAGGAAATTGATTTGATGCGTGTCGCTAAGCAACGGTTTCGGTTCCCGTCTAACAAGCTGGATTATGTTGCTCAGAAGCTTGGTATGGGGGCGAAGGTTAAGCACAGCGGGTTTGAGCTGTGGATTAAGTGCATGTCAGGCGATGATAAGGCTTGGCGTGAGATGAAAAAGTACCAGATTCAGGACGTAAACTTGCTTGTTGGTTTGTATGAAAAGTTTTTGCCGTGGATTAAGAATCACCCGAACCGAGCCCTTATTGATGGCAGGCCTGAGGCTTGTGTATCGTGCGGGTCGGACCATTTGCAGTCTCGTGGTTTGGAGACTACGGCTACAGCTCAGTACCGCAGGTTTAAGTGTGCGGATTGTGGCAAGTGGCAACGTGGCAGTAAAAGCGAGGCTACGAGTACAATGAGAAGCATTTAGGAGGTAGTTATGTCTATGTTGTCGTCTGACGATAACCCCGGCACGTTTGGTGCTGACGAAAACCCAAAACCTCCCGCACAAGCTGTGGAGGATTTTCACACGAATAGTGATTTGGATGCCCGTGCAGAAGCACAGCACCACACTTTAGGCCCCGGCCCCAACCAGGCAGCTCCTGGCGACCACGTACATGATGGTGGTGACTCTGCCTTGTTGTTGGAGGGTCAAACGATTGCGGGTTCGCGGGCAACGGATGCTTGGCGTTTGTCGGTTAATGCTATTCTTGTTCGTCTCGGAGCCACTGACAACTCGACGGCGTAATGCCTACGAAGCAGAGACAACCGACACCGGCTGAGCTTTTACAGCTTGCCGTTGCTGAGCTTGACCAGTCAATTCACAAACCCAATATTCTTAATTATGGGGAAAGGGATTACCCGGAGCAGCTCAGGTTTCATAAATCTGACAAACGTGGGCGGTTTATTTCTGGAGGTAACCGTGGAGGAAAAACCGACGCTGAAGTCGTTGAGTCTATCTGGTGGGCTACAAATACTCACCCATTTCTTAAGCGCCCACCTTCATGGGGGTCTGGACCTGTACAGCTTAGGTTTGTCGTTGTAGACGTTGCCAAAGGTATCGAACAGATTATTTTGCCTAAAATGAAAAGGTGGATACCACGTTCCTACCTTAAGGATGGTGATTGGTCTAAGAGTTGGGATGCAACCAACTACATTCTGACGTTCGACAACGGGTCAACAATTGATTTTGTTACCTGGGGTATGGACATGATGAAGCTGGGTGGTGTTCCTCGTCACGGAATCTTCTTTGACGAGGAGCCCCCTCAGAACATTTTTAACGAGTCCATGATGCGTCTAATTGACTACAACGGGTTTTGGGTTATTGCGGCCACACCAACTAAGGGTATGGGTTGGACGTTTGATTTGCTGTGGGAGCCTGCAAAAGAGGGCAAAGCAGAGGAAATTGACACGTTTACTTTGTCGGCTGAGCAGAACCCGTACATTGAGGCTGACAATGACGACATGAACTTTTACATGATGGGGATGAACAAGGAAGAGCGGGATATTCGTGAGAAGGGTGACTTTGTTGCTCGTAGTGGTTTGGTGTTTCCTGATTTTGGCCAAAACATTGACCGTTATTTAGTGGACTTTGGTCCTGGCGATGTGCCTAAGAACTGGGCTGTGTACGCCTCTGTCGACCACGGTTTGAATAACCCGACGGCTTGGTTGTGGCACGCAGTGTCTCCGACAGGGGATATTGTGACGTTTGCGGAGCATTACCAGTCAAACATGATTGTGTCGGAGCACGCACAGCTGGTGAAACAACGAGAGCTTAGCTGGGGCCGTAAACCTGACTCTGTAGAGCGTATGGGCGACCCTGCGATGCGACAACGCAATGGGGTGACTGGGACATCGATTATTCAAGAATATGCGCTCCACGGGGTTTACGTGAACGTTGAGGGCATACCCCACGATGTGATGGTTGGTATCGAAAAGATGCAAGCATATTTTAGACGCCGTAACGACACTCGTTGGGGCCCAGACCGGCCCAAATGGGTTATTTCTCGTAACTGTGCCAACTTTATTCGTGAGCTAAAAAAGCTGCGGTGGTCATCGTACAGCTCAGACAAAATGGCATACGAGATGAATAAGCAGGAAGTTGTACACAAAAAGGACGACCACGCTTTCGACTCTGCCCGCTACTTTGCTACGACACGGCCTGATTTAAAACCTGTCGATGATTCGGCGGGTACCCAAGACGCTCCCACTACGCTAAGATACGAGGAGCTGCTTTTGAAAATGCGAGAAGACCCCAACGTCGAGTTCGCAGAAGATAGAGCACGAGATGACGGACCTACCGTTATCGCAGAATACGGAGATTACTACTAATGAGCAGATTCTTCCTAACGGACGCTCCAGCACTCGCCCCCGGTGTTTGCTGGATTACTAGGACAAGCAAAGGCCCATTCATTGACACAGGTGTAGACCTGAGCAAGAACGTCATTGACCGAGGCCGAATCTACCTGTCGGTAGAAGCACTACGAGAGATGGCTCAGTTGGCTGGGCTGTTTGACGAAGGAGAGCCTCAGACTGCTGTACTTAAGAAAAAACAGTGGTACGAAGAAGGCTACAACGACGCAATGAAGGAGCTAAAAAGCGATGTTATCAATAATTTTGTTGAGCGTGTTCTCACTGATTCTACTGTCCCTGTTGGTGCTGCAGTACCTGTGGAGCCAGAAAGCAATCACACAGCTGCTGGAGCAGCAGTCGGAAATCTTGAAGACGCAGCAACAGGAGCACCAGAAGTCGATAAAGACACTGACGGAGCTGAACTCAAAAGCGCAAGCACTAGTCGCTTCAAGCGACCCTCTCGCTTTTCAACAAATTCAAGCGATGAATCAAACTTTAGATTATAGTGGTTACCAGGACTACGACCCATCCGACGAGGCTGAATCGGAAAGAATTGCAGCCAGGAACCCTAACCTTGCAGCGGGAGACGACTTAGATGCCCAAGACGCCAGACAACTATTCGCTGAACTCACTGGAGTTGACCCAGAGTTCTACGGTAATTAAATTACCTGAGGACGGTTTAAACATTGAGAAGTACCGTGAAAGCGAAGAGGCTGCAAAGCTAGTTGCTTGGGTACAGTCCGAATGGACTAAGGCTAAAACTGCTCGTAGCCAAAAGCAGCTGCAGTGGTTTCACAACATGTCAATGTTTTATGGGCACCACTGGGTAGAACAGACTCGCGGTAATTTCCCTGAAGACTACCGAGACAAACTGTTTACCCCGCGTAAGCCGTACTACCACCAGCGGAAAACCATCAACCGTATCCGCTCCTATGTTCGGTGGGAAATGTCGAAGATGCTCTCGTCATTTCCCACCGCTCAAGCCATTCCTGCGTCCAGCGAGGACCAGGACCAGCGTGCAGCTTTTGCAGCTGAGCAGGCTTGGACCTCCATCAGTGACTCTAAGAAGCTGCGACAGCACATGTCGCGTGCCATCTGGTGGACCATTGTTACAGGTAACGGGTTCCTTAAGACACACTGGGACCCGTACTGTGTCGATAAAGTTTCCGGCGAGTACGGAGACATCAAGTATGGGCACGTAACCCCTTTTCACCTGTTCGTGCCTGATGTACGGGAGCAAGACATTGAAGACCAGCCTTTTGTCATTAACGCATACACTAAACCAGTGGCTTGGGCGCAACATTACTTCGCTAAAGAACTTGGCGATATTAAGTTGGCTCCTAGTACTTCTGCTGCTAACCAAATCCTTGATGAGGCTTATCTCAACCTTGGTAACAGTAAGGCACCGGATAGTGTCATTGTTTACGAAACTTGGGTAAAGCCTGGCGCTACTAAGCTTCTGCCTCAGGGCGGTGTCATTATCAGCGTTGACGACGTTCTCATCAGCGTTCACCGTGACGGCTTCCCCTACGGCCACGGCATGTACCCATTCACCAAGTTTGAGCACATCCCCACCGCAACGTTCTACGCTGATAGCCCCATTGTGGACCTGTCGCAGCTGCAGAAAGAGTACAACGGTTTGCGGTCAGAGATTTCTGAGGCCGGACGCCGCATGGCCAAGCCACAGCTGATTGCGCCGATGGGTTCTATTGTTCCAT
>Ga0208645_1001797_pt1 | contig 18025 bp, 26 predicted proteins | sample VirMetDEL_Sep_01_FD_184519 | JGI IMG/M metagenome (GOLD analysis project Ga0208645, IMG submission 184519) | Aqueous microbial communities from the Delaware River and Bay under freshwater to marine salinity gradient to study organic matter... | ecosystem: Environmental > Aquatic > Marine >... | reverse complement strand
ACGCGCGCTGCCTGCCCGACCTGTTCGATCCCGTCACGGGCATGGTGTGGGATCTCAAGTTCACGCACAGCATCAAGCCCGCGCTCCTCTACAAGCAAGCGGAAGGCATGGGTTGGTACGGCCAGATCGCGAGCAACGCGCGGCTGCTTGGCTCCGCGCTCGACGCGCCAGTCAAGCCGGGCGGGCTCGTGGTGATGCAGACGAGCGGCGCACCGCTGGCCATCGCGCTGCGGTTCGGCCCCGAGGCGATCGCCCTCGCCGAGTCGCAGTGCCACGAGGCATGGACCAGGCTGCGCGACTGCGAGGCGGCGGACGTGTGGCCGGCTTACGAGTACGACGCTGGGCAGACAATGGGCGTTCCGCGCTGGCATCGGTTTGAGGACGACGCTGCATGACCGACCGAGAGCAACTGCGCGAGCTCAGCGCGAGAGGGGCAGGCATGACGACAGAGGAGCGGCAGATCGTGGCGCTGCTCCGCAGAGAGGCGAAGGCGCACGAGGAGGCGCGCAAGGATACGCGCGAGAACGGGCGGTTCCTGATCCTCATGGGCGCGGCGCTCGGACTCGCCGCTGTTGCCGACGCCATCGAGGCAGGCGCGCACCGCAGCATCCGCACAGGAAGGGCCGATGATCCTAGCGATCCTTGATCCGACACCCGATCCGCGAGACTCGCTGCTATGCGAGGACGTGATCCGTGCGATGACCCAGCGCCGACGCGATCGGTCCATGAGCCGGGCGCAGGTGGCCCGCATTCTCGGGCACGAGACGCCCGCCGCCGTGGTGGCGTGGGAGACGGGCAAGCGATACCCGAGGATCGACGCGTGGCTCGCCTGGTGCCGCGCGCTTGATTGGGGGGCGTATGACTGCCTGCGGGCAGCGGACAAGCGGCGCGCGGCGTTCGCGCATCGGGGCCGGCCATGATGACGCTGAACGAGGTGCTAGCCGAACTCGGCTACACGACCGCGCCGGCAGGACACTACCGCAAGCACATCCTCGACGCGGACGGCGTGACGGTCTACACGGGCGCGGCGTATCAGGTGTGGTGGTGGCTGCGCGAGACGGGGCAGATCGACGCGAGCTGCGAGCCGGTGGCGCGGGAGGGGGAGTCGTGAGCTACCTGCCCGGCCTCGAGCCTGCCGCACCGAGCACCGACAACCACGACGGCAGCGGCGACGAGTGGTACACGCCGCCGGACGTGTGGGACGCAGTGCGCTCGACACTCGGCGGTCGCATCATCGACCCGTGCCACGCGCCGGGCTCGCCTGTGACCGCTGACCGCAAGATCGACATCCGCGAGGGCGGCGATGGGCTGCGCAACTCGTGGGGCGATCCGCACGACTGGCCCGCGTTTGTTAATCCGCCGTACAGCGACACGAGCGCATGGCTTGCCCGATGCGCCGCCGAGCACCGGCGCGGGCGTAGCGTGATCGCCCTGGTGCCGATGCGCCCTGAGACGCGGGCGTGGCACCGCCACGTCTGGCCCGCTGCCGAGGTGGTGCAGACGCTCGGACGCCTGCGCTTTGTCGGCAGCGACGGTCAGCAGCACGGATCAGGCATGATCACGACGTGCTTTGTGTGTTGGGGTGGCCAAAACTGGCCGAAACTGGCCGAAACGCTGGCCGAAAACCTGCGCCGGCCTTGCGTCATTGTCCGGGCTGTCTGAGTTGCCCAGCGCAGCCACGTTGCCCGGACGGGGCAACACCTGAGAGGAGGACACCGTGTTGATCGCCATCCTAACCACCGCCGCTGCCGCCGCTGTGCTGGCGCTCGTCTACGAGGCGCGCGCGCACCAGCGCACTCAGCGCGCCCGCACCGTCGAGGCGCGAGCTGCTGAGCGGATTTCGCGCTCGCTCGTCGCGGAGACGCAGCGCGCGGACGGATTCGCCGCCAAGCTCCGCACCAGCGAGGAGCGCCGCCGCCGCTGGCAGCACGTCGCGGACAGCAACGGAGAGCGAGTCGCTGTGCTGCTCGATGCGCTCGCGGACTCGACGCCGGCAGGCTACCACCGCTGGCACCGTGGCCGCTGCGTGTTCTGCGGCGCTCAGCGTCGCAGCCCATCGCCTGGTTCCCGTCGGTGGGAGTATCAGGCGCGAAGCGGCACCGAGTGGACGCGCACCGCGCCGGAGTGTGATCGATGAGCGCGACCCAGTGGCACGACCCAGCGAAGACCCCGCTACCGCCTGTCGGCACGCGAGTGCTTGTCTACTCCGCGGATCTCGCGAACCAGCGCGAGCCGTGGCGCTACGGCATCGAGACTGCATTGGTGACGCATGACGCTGAGATGGGGCCGGTGGCGGAGGGGCCCACGTTCTTGCTTGAGCCGTGCAACCCCGGCTGGCTTTGGGCGTTCGCGCCGGCGCTGCCGGACGCATAACCGCGCGGTCTGCGGTACACTGCGGCCCCACGCACCCGAGGAGGCCCCGTGACGCAGACTCTAGAGCAGTGGCTCCGCGAGCCCGCCCGCGCGGGAGGGCTGCCCCGCTGGGCTTCCTGGTACGCTCAGCGATGGGGGCGCGATCGGATCGTCCCGCGCGACTGGACAGAGGGTGAGATCCAGCGAGCGAGGCAGGCCGGCAAGCGGATTTGCCGCGACCACGGCGTGAGCCCCTGCCCCAAGGCCCACAACCGGCTGACCTCCGACCAGCTCCGCGAGGCCATCGACAACCGCCTAGCCGACGAGCCGGATGTCGCCGAGGAGGCCCCGGAGCTTCGCGAGCAGGAGGACGGCACCGCGATCCTGCACGCGAGCGGGACGATCCGATCGCTGTCCGACCTGCTCGACGCCTGCGACTTCGACCGATCGAAGTGGATCGTCCGTAGCGCGTCGCCGTTGGCCTGGACGCAGGGGCGCACGCAAGCGTTCCGGGTCAAAGCGACGCTCTGGCCGCGCCTGACCGAGCTCATCCGACCCGCGCAGATCGAGGACGTGCCGCCGCCACCGCCGGCTCGCGACGAGCACCCCGTCACCCTGCTGATCCCCGACTCGCAAAACGGCTACCGCCGCCGAGGGCGCTACGGCCACACGCTTGAGCCGCTGCACGACCGCCGCGCGTGGGACTGCTGCGTCCAGCTCGCCGAGCAGCTACAGCCAGACCGGATCGTGTTGTTGGGCGACATGGTGGACAACGCCGAGGGGAGCAAGCGGTGGCCGATCGGTCGCGACCTGCTCAACACCCTACAGCCGACGATCGACGAGCTCTCGTGGTGGATCGCTCAACTCCGCGTGGCGTGTGCCGAGGCGGAGATCGTCTACCTCGAGGGCAACCACGAGGACCGGCTAGACCGCGCCATCGTCCAGTACATGCGCGAGATGCAGGACGTTCGCCCGGCGGGCGACGACGAGCCGCTGATCACCTGGCGGCGACTGCTGCGCCTCGACGATCTCGGCGTGCGCTACGTCGGCCCCTACGGCGAGCGCGTGCGCGTCTACCCGGACGCCTACGTCGAGCACGGGAGCAAGCACGCCACGGGCGGCGGGGCGACAGGCGATCGCTACCTCGCGCGCGCGGTGTCGTCGGTCTACGTCGGCCACTGCCACAGCCGGTTCTTGACCGTCCGCACGCTGCACGACGACGGCGGGCGCAGGACCATCGAGTGCGGGTCGCCCGGCACCATCGCCCGCATTGACGGCGCGGTCCCTGCGGTGGCTCCGCGCCTCGACTGGCAGCAGGGCGCGATGATCCTCACGCACCGGCGCGGGCAGACGACCGGCGAGCTTTGCCCGATCGACGAAGGCGTCTTGCGCTACCGAGGGCAGGAGATCGTCTGGCGCGACCGCCGCACCGAGCTGGCGAAGGTCCATCCGTCTTTGGGATAGCCCAACGATTCCAGCCCTTTGAAAGTTTCTTCAAAAAAGTTGTGCATAATGTGTTGACGCTGTGTGCGCAGGGTGTAAGGTGTGGCCATCAAGCGGCGGGCAAGCCGCGCAACCACTGAGGAGCACACCATGTACACGAGCAACACCAAGACCGACAGCACCCTGACCATCTACCGCGACGAGAGCGACCCGGCCAACGTCGGCCTTGCCTACCGCTGCGGCGACGACAGCGGCCCGATCGACGACCTCGACGACCTGCTCGCCGTCGTGCAAGACCACGCGCCGGACGAGCTCGACGACCTGCCCACGTTCGGCGGCGTCGAGCCCGACGATACCTCGGAGGTGTGGAGCTGGGACGAGACGCGGCTGCTCGTCGGCACCTGCGCGGCGGACCTCAAGATCGTCGCCCGCCCCGTGCAGAACGACATCGACCACGCCGACATCCGGGCGCTCCGCGCAGAGGCGGCGGAGGCCAGCGATTACGACGTGGTGGCGATCTGCGATCGTGCCCTCCGGGGCGACGCTTTGGCGTGGGGCGAGTGCTGCGAGGTGATCGAGGACGCCCGCGCTCAGATCGACGCCTAACCGACCACACACACTCCGGGGGCGCGCATCGTACACGCGCAGGAGGACGCCATGACCACGCTACAGATCGAGCGCAACCCCGACCGACGCGGCGAATACGTCTACACCCTGTTCTCGCCCGACGGCGACGAGCAGGGGCCGATCGGCAGCGCCGACGACCTGCGCTGCCTGCTGATCGACTGCGGGATCTCCGCCGACGACGTGCTGTGGCTTTGCACCCGGCCAGCGTGGGCGTGATGCGCAACACACTGACGCCCAACCAGCTCGCCCGCAGGGTGGGCTCCTACGGCAAGACCATCATTGCCTGCATCAAGCGCGGGCAGATCGAGGCGCACGAAGATCCCGAATGGACGCCGGGGCCGTGGCCGAGGTGGGAGATCGACGAGGCCGAAGCAGCCCGCGTCGAGGCCGCCTGGCCGCTGAACACTGGCGCTGCTGGGGGCGCTGCGAGCGAGCGGCGACCTATCCGGCTATCTGCCGGGCCTCACCCCTGCCGAGAGATCGACGGCAGCTTCGGCCATCCGTTCTGGGAGCCAGGAGACGGCTGGTAAACCACACACACCACAACCGGGGGCGCGACCGAACAACGCGCGAGGAGAGAGCTATGAGCCACCGAACACGAGCCGAAGCCATGCACCGCAAGCAAGAGGCGTACATCCGCGCGATCGCGGCGGGCGAGAGCAGCAACGCCGCCGCCGAGGCTGCGGGCGTCACGCGCTACAGTGTGATCCACTGGCGCAAAGATCCGATCTTTGCTGAGGTCGAGGCCGACACCGCAGCCCGCGCGCAAGACGTGCTGGCGCAGAAGCGCCGCAAGCGCCTGCGCGCCGCCGCCGGAGAGGTGCTACGCGACGCCCCGCCGCGCCGAACGTAGGACGAGACGCGCTCGAGCCTTGGCAGGGCCGCCCCAGAATCGCCGGCCCGCCCCGCGCTCGTGGAACACGTCGAGGTGAATGCGCCCGTGCGAGTAGACGCCGAGGCCCGCGAGCGTTTCCGGGCTGTCGAGCCACAGCCGGGCCGCGAGCCGCTGGAACTCCGCGCGCCGACCGTCGAGCGGGTCGAGGTCCACCGCCGCCCCGCGAAGGTGCGCCGAGTTCGACGCCCCGCCCACAGCGCGATTGTACCCGGGCGGGCGGTAGCCGTTGCCGATGCGGACGGGTGCGCCGTACGCCTCGCGCACCTTGTCGGCCACGAGCAGCACCCGCACCGCCGCGTCCGCGTACTCGTCCGGCAGGTCTGCGATCTCATGCGTCCGTCGCAGGCGCAGGAACTCCACCGCGGTGAAGTAGCGCACGCCGGCCCGGTCGAGGGCCATCTGCAACTGTTCCGCCGTCATGCTAGACCGCCTTGGCTAGCCGTGTGAGCAGGTTGGAAGCCTGCACGGCGTTGTCCGCCGACAGCGCGCGGGGCAGTGCAACGAAGCGATGCAGGCGACCGTCGAGGCCCTCATTCGGGCCGCCGCGTGCACCAAGCAGGGCTTGAAGGTTGGAATACCAAGGATTGCCGCCGCTTGAACCGTTCTGCGTGCCGGTTTCCTCTGCGCCGTCGACCCACACCCGGATCTCATCGCTGGCTGCGGCTTCTGTGTCGTGCGCCGTCACGATGACCCGTAGTTGCCCGGCATCGGCGTCGGCGTCGCGCTCATACACAAAGCCACCCGCACCGTCGGCCTTGTGTAGGCCCGTGACCTTGTCGTCGAAGTAGTAGTGACACGCGCCGCCAACCGTCGGCACGGGGCCAGAAGCCCCGGCGCGCATTGCGCCCGGGCCGCGTACGCTCGCGCCGGCGCCCGTCGGGGTGTAGCACACGGAGATTAGGGTGGCGGTGGTGTAGGTCGACCAGTCAATCGTGGCGGTGGTCGCGTGGTAGTCCGAGCCGCTGGCGCCATACGCAACGGAAGGCGTGCCGACTGTCGCGTCCGGCGCCTCGTAGGTCGGCGTTCCTGTCGCGCTAGCGGTCAGCCCGCCGCGCCGGGCGACCCAGCCGCCCACGGTGTCGCCGTCCGCAAGCCCCGTCAGATCGTCGGCGCAGAAGTCGATCGCGAGATCGTCCGCAGTCAGACCGCGCAGCACCGACTCGGGGCCGGTCAGATCGAAGTCGTGCGACTCGTCAACAAACGTCTCGTAGGTCGCGCGCGTGGTGCCAAAATCGACAAACACGGCTAGCCGTCCACCCCGAACAGGCCGATCGCGTGGCAGTCGATCGTCGCGCCGGACTCAGCGTCAACCTCGACGTAGATCCGCGAGGCTCCGGCGATCCGCACGCGCGCGCGCCGCTTCTGCCCGCTCGTGAACGACCACGATCCCAGATCGGTGTTCTGGATCCATGCAGCCGACGCCGGATCGTACTCCCACAGCTTCAGCGTGCTGGTACCCGACGCCGAGTTGGCCGACAGCATGACCCACCCGGCCCCGCGCGTGTCCACGCCATCGGTGACAGCGGACGGATCGCCGTTGACCGCCGTGATCCCCGCAAGAAGCGCGGTGGTCCCGTCTTCCTTGCCGTCCTTCAGGTTCACTCGGATTACCGATCGCATGTCCATCTCATCACCTCACTAGGCCGCGGATCTGCCATGCAGACGCGCCGCCGATTATAGCCCCAACGCCGAGCCAAAGCCACGGCGACTCGTACCACCCAGGCGCGGGCGGTGGACGCAAGGCCACGCGCTCAAGATCCCGCACCTGTTGCTGAAGCGCAGCCACCCGCGCGCGGCGGTGTGTCTCGCACGCTGCAAGCATCGCCGCCGCCTCGTCTCTGTCGGCCTGGCGCTTGGCTTCGCAGGCTCGCAGGCTTTCGCGCGTCGCTGCGAGATCGATCACCGCGCGCGCGCACTGCTTCGCGGCGCTGACCGGCATGGCCACGCCCTCGCACGGCGTCGAGGTCGGGACGACCCGAGCACACGGCCCGGCGTAGGCAGGCGACACAGTCAGGATCGCCGCAACAAGGACACACACGCACCGCCTCATGCTACAGCCCGAGGAGCCGGTTGAGCTCGTCGGCCACGGCTTGCGGCGTCTCCGCCCGGTCGATCTGGGCCATGAGCCGATCCCGCTCGCGCTTCGCCGCCCGCTCGTCGGCCATTGCCTGTTCGCGTTTCGCGAGCGCCGCTTGTCGCGCGATCATCTGCTGCCGGGCGCGCGCATCGTCGGCCTCCGTCACGGCGTCGGCCTTTCGATCCCGCGCCTTGATCACGTCCTGCACCGCGCGGCGGTATTGCTTGACGGCTGCTTGACGCTTCCGCCACACAAGCAGCGCAGCAGCAAACAACACAAGCGCGCCGAGGGCCCGCCCGATGTAGGGCCACGCGATGGCTTTACGCAGTGCCGTCTGGATCTTGCTCATCCGCTCCCCCTCCTAGCTTGCGCCGTAGCCAACCGACCACGATCGGCCACACGTCCGAGTCAATCGCAGGCCACGCCCACCGGCCACCGACGCCGCCCGCGAGGCCCAAGAATGCGCCAATCGTTCGGGAGAGCTCTGACAGGTGCGCGGCTTCGATCCCAGCGCCGACAGCAACGAGCACCGCCAACGCCTCAGCCTGTACCCGCCACCGACGTTCGCGGGGCGAATCCTGCCGATCAGGGTCGGCCTCGCGCTGCCAATGGGCATATGTCGCGGCAAGCGGATGGCCCACGAGTAGCCCCAGGCCGAACGGTACCAACCAAGGCAGCAGATCGGAGAGCTCATCCACGGGTCCGATCCTCGACGATCGCCACGCGCTCCGAAAGCGAACGAAAATCAGCCCCAAGTGTATCCACGCGCGACGTAACCGCAGCGATCCCGTCCGCGTGCGCGTCGCGATGCGCCTTGAGCTCGGAGATGTCCGATCGCAGATCGCCGATCTTGCTCGACAGCATCCACACGCCGGCAACGATTGTTGCCTCGACCGTTGCGAACGCTCCAACCAACGCAATCAGGCTGTCAGTTGTCACGCGCACCCCCGGTCCGGGTCCGGGCGGGCGGGCTGCCAGTATCGCCGAGCAGCCCGCCCGCCTCAGTGGATCCGTTGGACTACGCCTCGAGGTCGAGCAGGACGTAGAGCTCCGCACCGGCGAAGCTGTTCGCCGTGGTGGCGCGCAGGGTGCCCGAGGCCGCGATCGTCTGGTACGCGTCGTCGAGGCTGCCGAACTCGACCACAGCCTTGTCGGACTCAGCCGAGACATCGACCGCGGCGGTGATGTGGTTGCTGCCGGTGCCGTTGGTCAACTGCACCGACTGCGAGCCGCTGCCGCCCGCGGCGGTCATGACGAGCCACGCGCGCGCGACGTGCGCCTTGCGCGGCATGGTAATGTCGGTGTTCCCGTCGGCAGCCGCGAGGGTGTGACGGAGCAGCGCCGCAACACCGATCGTGCCCGAGGACGCGGCCTGAGCGTCGGCGTAGTGCTCGACACCGATCGCCTCGTCGGCGACCTTCGCGCCGGTCACGGCATCCGCGCCGAGCTTCGCCGTGGTGACGCTGCCGTCCGCGATCTCCGCAGTGCTGATCGAGCCCGCAACCGCCGACGTGCTGAGGGCCGCGACCGACTCCGCATCGCCGTAGTAGAGCGTGTAGGTGGTGTCGCCGATGCCGCCGTCCGACAGGACGCACTCGTCGAACTGGCCGCCGTTGATGATCACCATGTCGCCCGCAGGCACATCGACCACGACCGAACCAGGCGCGCAGGTGCCGGTGACATCACGCGAGCCGCGGTTGTGGATGGCGAACGACGCGGGCCGCTCCGGGCTAAATGTAACGGTGGTATCGCCTGCGGCAATGGTTCCGCGCGACTGCTGGACGAGTCCGGCCATAGCTGTGTTCTCCTAGCCGCCCCTTGTGCTATGGCGGCAAATGACAAGTCTAGGGCGCAGACACGCCCGCGCGTCATTGTATCGCCACGCCCGACGCCGCACAACCTAGAGCGAGTCGAGGTCCGAGACAGGCAGGTGCATCGCCAGCGTGCCCCAACAGTTCTCGACTTCAAAGCGGTCCGTCACAGCCGAGCGCGACGGGCTCGAGATCGTGAAGACGTAGGCGTCCCGCGCTGTCGGCAGGATCGGAACGGTCGGTGGCACCGCAGACACGAGGCGCGTGTAAGCGCCGTTTTGCGTGCTCGCGTCGAACGTCACAGACTGCGCCGTGAGGGCCCCGGCGCTTGGATCCTGCACGCGGTCAAGAACCACCGTGACCGTCTCCGCGCCGGGCGCTCCGATGGCGAGCAGGTAGCGCGATCCGATCGTCGTCGAGTTGGCCTCGTGGATCATGGCGGGCGAGGCATACGGCTGGGTCAGCGCCCGCTGCGGTAGTGAGCACGCGGCCATGAGCACATCCACCGTTGTGGCGGGCGCAACCTGATCGTCTCCGATCACCTTTTCAATCGCCGGATCATACTGGCCTGCAAGCGTTGTCATGGCGTCCACCACCCAATCACGGCGTAGGGGTATACGCGGCCCGAGCCCTGCGCGTCTACAGCGATCTTGACATCGCAGTAGCCTGTCGGCGTCAGCGGGATCGTGGTCGTCGCCGTGTCGAAGGCGGGCGAGCCTGCGCCCATCTCGAGCTCGACCTCGACCGGCTCCTTGCCTGTAACCTGAAACCGGATCCGCGCATACTGCGTGCCCGTGATCGTCTCCTCGCCGTAGGACGCGAGCGTGATGTCCGCCTGGCCAGCCGTCGTTGGGATATACAGCCGCGATGTGCCAAGCGTCTGCGGCACCGCGCCGTAGGGCCACGAGTTTGCACCGATCAGCCGAGAGCTGCGACCCACCGGCTGCGCGAACCCGACGACGGCTTGCTTGCGATCGCGGTAGACCGCCCGCGACGATTCGGCCAGGCGGTTCAGGTGCTCGACCGTGATCGGGCTGTTAGCCGATCCGAGCAGGCCGTCTGCCGCGCCGACGTAGCCCGCCGCCGTGGTGCCTTCGGGCGCGCTAATGTTCGCGCTGTCCGGGTACACCGCGCACGCTTGCATCTGATAGTTCGCGCCTGCCGCAGCGATCTCCAACTTGAGCGCTCTCGCGTCTCCGTCAATCGGGGCCAGCGCGATCTCCACGTCGAAATCAGTACCCGAGCCAAGCGCCGTGGAAGCCGACGACACGATCGCCGACCACGAGCTCGAGACGTACTCGGAGATCGTCACCGTGACCGACAGCGCGCCGCTCGCCTTGGTGCCCACCAGGCGAAAGACGTAATCGAGATCGTCCGCGCTGGGAGCGCACGGGATCACGACCTCGCGCGCGCCGGCTCCGCTCGCCTCCGTGATCGGCGTATTGGCGATCGGCGGGGTGTGCTGCTCGTACAGATTGGCGAGCATCGCGTAGGCCGTCGCTAGCGGCTCGGACGCAAGCGGGCGCGGCACGGCGTCGGCCTGCGTAATCAATCCCCATGCAGCAGAATACAGCGACATCCCCTACCCCCACGAATCGCCATCATCGACGTGTGCAAACCACTGATCGGCCCACGCCGAGCCGTTGCCGCCCTCGTCCGGCCACGTCAGAATCGACGTTCCGTCCGTCGCGATCGTCACCGTGTTGGAGCCCGACGCCACCGACAGGCGGCACACGCTGCCGGTGTCTTCCACGTCGTCGATCGTGAGCTCGTTGCCCGTCGTCTCGTCGGCAGAGTCTCCGCGGACGTAGTGCAGCACAACAAACGACGACCCGCCCGCCTCAGCTAGGGCGCGCTCGCAGATCTGAACGTACCGTTGATCCACGTCGATCGTGCTCGGGACCGCGCCCGTCCCGCCCGCCTTGGCGGAGGGCGACATCGCCGGGCACAACGCGACCGTCCGCGCGTATCCTTGCAGCAGGACCGTCAGCGTCACCCGCGAATCACGCAGGCGCATTCGGCGACCGAGGACCAGCGCCGTATCGTCGTACGTCAGATCCGCTTCGGCCACGTCGTACACATCAGGATGTTCAAGCGTCAGGCCGATCGAGTCGCCGGGCTGCGCGTCCTGCCACGGGCCGACGTGGAGTTTGGCCACCATCTGACCGAGGCCGCGGGAGAACACAGCCGGCCCCGTCTGTTGCACGACATGGGCAACGACCGCGTCTCGGTCAACGCCCTGCGCTTCGTACTCCGCAACCTCAGGCCGCTGGTACAGCGCGCGCTCGGTGTCGCGAAGCGTGATCTTGCCTTGCGCGCCGTCCTTGGTGCGGTACGACACGCGGATCTCAGTCGGCACCGCGGGGGGCTCCTCGAGCGACACGCCAAAGCCCTCGCGCGTCATAATGTCCGCATCAAGGACAGCGCCGTTTGGCCACGAGGGCGACGTGTCCACGATCGTGAGCTTCTGATCGCCGCCCACATCCCGCAGGACTACGGCCCGGTTGTTCAGCGCGAGCCACCCGCAGAACAGATCGGAGAACGATTTGCCGACCGGCTCACAAGCGAACGTCTCGACCGTTAGCGCGAAGTTCGACAGCGTTTCCGTGTCGATTGCGCTTGTCGGGATGCCATAGCCCGCGCCCGCAGGCAGCACATCGAACGAGCTGCGGAGGCTCGTGTCGCCCGTCGATTGCAGCACCCGCCGCATCAGCTGCGCCATGCTCGACCCGGTGGCGTACACGCCGACCTCGATCGCCGTCCCGTTCGGCACCGCCAGTGCGTCGAGCCCAGGCACGCCGCCGATCTTGCGAACGCCCGTCAGGTAGTACGCCGGTCCGACCTGCTCAGCCTGATCGTACTCGTAGCGCACCCCCTCGATCATGAACTCGGGCGCGGCTTGCGCGGTGGACTCGGGCAGCGCCGTGGCGAGATCATCGGACACGACCCGCAGCGTCGAGGCGGCAAAGACCGCGTCAGCCTTCGCCTCCTTGCCTTGCAGCACAAACACGCCAAAGCCGAGGACAGGCGACGGCGGCTTGATCTCATACGTCGTGCCGCTGCTGGTGAAATCCTTCGCCTCTATCCACTCCCACGAATACTCGCTGGGCGTCTCATCGATCGGCACGAACGTATCGCCGGTTGGCTGTCCGGTGTGCGCCACTCGGATCTCCGCGCGCTTCGCGCTGCCCGTGCCGCTGAACAGGACGGACATTCGCGTCCTGTAGACCTGCGATCCCGAAGCTGCCGGGTGTTCGTATGGGTCCACCTGCGCGAAGTCTACCGAGGTAACGTAAGACGCGCCGGACAGCGCCGTTTCAAGATCAGCCGCGATCTCCTCCTGCAAATCCCGCAAGGTGTAGAAGTTCCCCGCCGTCAGGTTCGCAAACGGTTGGATCGCCGCCTCGTCGCTGCCGATGCTGGTCCCGTTCTGCTGCTTGAGCTCAAACTCAAAATAGTAAGACCACGCCTTAAGCTCGTTGGTCATCTGGACCAAGCCCTGACCCGGATCGGGTGGGTGCTGCACCTCTCCCGAGACGGGAGCGGGGAGATCGTCCGCGAGCACCCGGTCGAGGGCCAGCGCGTCGAACGTCCACGAGTTGCGATCCCGCTGCGGGCCGTTGCGGATTCGCCCTCGCCACACCTCGACGGCGTTGTCGCTGATCGCCGTCCCAGGCAGATACCCCGAGGGCGTAATGGGGCGCGCGTACAAACGGACCTCGCGACCCTGCCACCTGTGCGGCGCGCTGCTGACCACCGTTCCCGCGCGGTGCGGGTAGCCGTAGCCGTTGCGCGCGCGGGCGATCGTCCCGCCAAACGACGTGCCCGAAGTGCTCGTGTAGGTGATCCGCTCAAGCCCGATGAACACCGAGCCCGACGAGTCAAAATCCGAGTCATCCGACACGCTGATCGCCGAAGTGCTCGATCCGTCAATGTCCGCTGTCAGGTGCGTCACGTTGCCGCGTGCGATGTACGATCGCAGCGTCGTCGAGTCGCGTAGGCGAAGGGTAAACGGCAAGCCTTTGCCAAGCCCCGTTCGCCTGTCGATTTCCTGCCCGACCTCCGCCGAGTCGTCCACGATCAGATCGTTCAACTCATCGGTGTACCCGCTCGGCAGGCTAAGGCCCGTGGCGCGCTCACTGAACACGATCGGCAGGCCCTCGATCGTGGCGTAGTAGACGACGCCCCAACCCGATGCCTTCGCAGCTTCCCAGATGCTAGCCATGCGGCACCGCCAGTCGGATCGTTACGTCCCACCACGCTTCGCTCGCGTCGCGCGGCTCGGGCTTGCTGATTCCGTACACCGCGCCCTCGATGTACCCGTCCGGGTTGGTCGAACTGTATCCGTTCGTGTCGTCGCTCTGGTAGACCCGCAGCGTCCCGCCCGCGCAGTAGCCGCCTTGCAACGTCTCGACCTGCGCCTCGCTCATAATCGCGTCCACGTCCCACAGCGAATGGCGACCGTAGCCCGTGGCAATCACCCGCCCGTGTCGGTACGAGGCGATCCGCGTCTGCTCGCCCGTCTTCACCGGCGCGCAGGCCATCGTCACGCCCGCGATTGCTCCCTCAGGCACCAAGTCCGCGTTGAACGTGGTGCTGCCAGTCTCGTCCGCAGAGCTGTAGCCGTAGAACGCCGCCGCGTCGTCGAGCCATTCCCAATCGACCGAGCTGTCGCTGGTCAGTTGCAGGCCCAGGTTTGTGTCGTATCCCACGGTGTAGGTATTCGACAGGCCGCCCGCGCCATTGAGGGCGCTTTGCCACGCCGTCGCCACGCCGTCATACGTCACGTCCGACGGCAGCGAGACAGTGACAGCGCCGCCGCCCTCGTCTACCGCCAGCCGGTTGACCGCGTTGATCCCGCGGTAGATCGTGGCGTAGATGTCTCCGCGGCTAGGCATCCGTCAGCACCTCAAACACAACGCGAGCGAGCCCCGGGCCGTCGTGGTCCTGCGTCACCGCCCCGAGGCCGCAGGTATACCACACCGCATCGATCGGATCGTAAACGTGCGCCACGCGGACCGGACGCGCCTGGCGGGCTTCGTTCTCGATGGTCGCCCACACGTCTGCACTGACCACCGCCTCGCAACGGATCTCCCGCGCCTGCGTCGAGAACACGCCGCCGAGCAGCGCGCCGTCTCCCGATGCGTCGCCGTCGAGATCCATTCGCGCCACGCCCGCCACACCGAGAGACAGCGGGGCCGTCGCGACCACGAACGCCGGCGCGCGGCTCGATGCGGGAAGGCTCGTGCCCGACGAGTGCGAGGCAGGCACGCCGAGCCGCGACTGTAGCGCGCTGCCCCACGTCGCAGACACAGCAACGCCCGCCGTCAACGTCACCACGCCCGACGCGCTCCAAGTCCACGACCACGACCCGCCAAACGTCGCAATGCCCCACGTCACGATCGCGTCCCACGCCTCCGAGACGGATCGTTCCTCGATCTCAAGACTCTGCGCGCCGCCGCCATCGTCCATCGTGACGGTACGCGACGCAGCGGACGAGCCCCACAGGCTGTCTCGCGTCTGCCAGTCAATCGCCGCGGTGGTCATCTATAGCCCCGTTCCCGCGCCCGCGAGTTGCAGCCGCTTGATCTCCTGCGCCAACTGCGCGGGCGTGGCGATCAAAAACCCCGGCCCCGTGTTGATCGTGACGTTGCCGCCCCCGCCGCCCCGGTCGCCGCGCGCCACAGAGTCCACCGCGCCGGCTGCGGGTGTCGCTGCTCGTGCCGAGCTGCCGCCACCCTTGCCCGCGTTGCGGTAGCGCGCCGCCGCGACGCCGTGGGCTGCCGCTGCAAGGCCGTGGGCGATCGCCTTGGGATAGTTGCCCGCCGCGCCTGCCGCTGCCGCTAGCGCCGTTTCTCGCGCTGCGTCTGCAAGGCTGCGCCCCGCAAGGATGGCGCGTTGCAGCTTGTCATTCTTCGCGAGCTGCGCCGTGGACGTGCCAAGGTTCAGCGCGGCGGACGTGATCGCGCTGGCCGTGTCGATCGCTTCCATGCGCCGCGTGCGCTCGAGCTCGATCGCGCGCTGCTGCGCCTCAGCTAGTTGGTGCTCCTGCTCCAGCCGGGCTTCGGTGGCTGCGCGCTGAACATCTCGCAGGGCTAACGCCGCTTCGGCCTGCGCTAGATCCCTCTCTGCCTTTGAGCCGCCCCGCTCCTCAATCTCGCGCAGCTTGCGCTTGAGCTCAGTCTCGATCCGCAGTTTCTCAACCGCTTGATCCGCAAGCCCGTTCAAACGAGCCTGCACCAGCGCCATGTCTTCCTTCACGCGGATTGCCTTTTTTTCAGCCTCACCCGCTTTCTTTTCCTGCTCTCGCCGCCACTTGGAAATCTTCTTCTCATCCTCGTTGATTTTGAGGATGTCGGAGATGTCGAAACCGGCGACCATTACCGCGTTCGGATCTTGCGTTGGTTTTTTGGAGCGCCTAGTGCTGCCCCGATCTTTTCTGCGCGGCCTCGATGCCTCGCGCTCCAGCCGCGCAAACTCTGCCGCGCGGTCGGCAAGGATCTGCCGCTCTTCCTCTGCGGCAAGCTTTACAACACGGCGGTTGCGCTTTTCCGCGTTAGCCTGCTTGGCTTGCAAATCCGTGATCTCAGCGATCAGCAACGCTTCTTTGTCTCGCAGATCAACGCGCTGCTGGAGATTGACCCCTTGCTCGACAAGGTCGTCGCGAAACTGTTTGAGCTTGGCGCGGGCATCTTTGACGCCTTGCTCGTAAGCTTCGATCTGTTTCAACGCCTCGCGCTGAAAGTCCATCGCCCCTGTTGGGTCGCCAAAAGCAAACCTCTGGATCCTTGGGTCGTTTTCAGCCGCCTGCGCCTGCGTTAGATCAGCAAGCCGCTTCCGCAGTATCTGCGCTCGCTTGTCTGCTTTTTTCAAGCTGTCCGCAAACTTAGCCACATCGTCGCTTGCGTCGCGCCCGACCCGCTCGGCCTGCTCCACAATCCTTGTGATCTGAAACGTAAGCTGATCGGCGGGCTCTTCTGAGTCGCGGAATGCTTGCGCCAGTGCTGCCGCCCCCTTGGCGTTCAAATCCAGCGAGTCGGCCAAAGCTTTGACTTCCTCAACCATCCCCTCTGGGGCGAACTCCGCAATCGCCGCCCGCGTGCGCTGGCTTTCAATCCGGTTGAGAACAAACACAGCGGCAAGACCTGAAAGAGCACCGGCAGCAATGCCAATCGGGCCGGGCAAGACGGTCATAACGTCGTCGAGCAGGCCGGCGGCCTCGCTCGCGCGGCGCATGTCCCCTTCCATCGACCCGGCGAAGTCGCCAAGGCTGCTCAGGGCGGTCGAGAGCTTGCCGCTCGTGTCGGCGGTGCGGTCGCCAGCACGCCCAAAGTCATCGAGCGTCTGTCGGGCTTTCGCTGCTTCTTTCTCTAGCCCCTTCACGGACGCGCCGGCCCTCCGCACGTTGCGGCTAGCCTCATCCTTGCCCTTCACAACGATCGTCGTGGTTACGCGCTCGGCTTGGATCGCCATCTATCCCCCGGAGGCTTTGCGAATCTGCCGCGCCTCCTCCCTGTCGAGTTCGGCGCGCAACGAGATCAGACCGGACACGACCGAAGCGGCGTATCCCTGCGGCCATTGTGCCAGAGGCGAGATCCGAGCGCACGCTTGCAGCGTCACCACCTCAGACCAGAGCGGGTCCGAGTCCATCACACCGATCGGGCATCGCGACCAACGCCCGCCCCACGGCTCGCTATCCTGCGCCATCCCGCGGCACTGACCCGGCTTGCAGCCACAAGCAAAGTGCTGGCGCACAATCCGCTGGCGTTGCGCGTACATCCGCGCGAACCACCCGTAGAGCTCCGAACCCGTGCAAGGCTCGCCGTTGAGATCTACAGGCGGTGGCGGGGGAAAGGGCCATCACTGACCGCCACGCAAGTGCGGAACAGATCCGACGCGATCCCGTGCGGGATCCCCTCCAGGTACTCGCGGAGCTTGTCGCCGGTCCGCGACTTGCCCGGCTCGGTGGCCGACACAACACCGAGCATCAGCGCCTCGCCAATGTCGCCATCCGACACCAGCACGAGCGCGCGCTGTCGCTCCGTGTTGTTGAGCGGTCGGATCTCAAACACCGTCAGATCGCCCGGCTCGGCAGGCGCGGGAATCACGCCGTCGCCCTCTCCGCTGTACGCCGGATCCTCAGTGTGAATCACGCGGACGCGGTCGTCCGTGCTCGTGTACGCAATCGCCATTTGCCCCTCCTCAGTTGTCTACGCGAAGCCCCACAGGAACGGCGAGATCGCCGAAGCGTTGGCGCTGTCGCCCGCGTCGTGCGTCGCCTCAAACTGGCCCGACGCGCGCACGCTGAACTCCCACGACAGGATCCCGTCCGTGTCGGTCAGCGTCGGCTGCTCTGTCACTGCGGCGGCAGGCAGGAACCAGCCCATGATGCGCCCGGCTGCGTCACCGACGTACACGCCGATCGCCTCAGTGCCCGCGCTGTCGAGCAGGTACTCCCACTCGTGCTCGTTGCTGGTCACGGTGTCGTTGCTGTCCCACGCCGCGTTGAACGACGCCTCAACGGACGTGTCCACGCGCTTGACGATGACGCCGCCGACCTTGTCCGGGCACATCCGCACGGCGTACTCGTTGGTCAGCGTGATCGAGCCGATGGTCAGGCCGCAACGCTTGGTCCCGCCCGATGCCGTGCCGACCACGATCCGACCGTTCGCGCCACTGAGCAGCGGCGGAAGCGACTGCCGCACCTCCTCCGCCGACAGGCCGCCGATCGTGTCGTCGATCTTGTGCGACGTGAAGCGCATCGAGATCGAGCACATCGGCGTCTGGCCCGCCTCAAAGCTGAACGTCACCGCTTCCGGC
>Ga0208645_1001793_pt1 | contig 18085 bp, 15 predicted proteins | sample VirMetDEL_Sep_01_FD_184519 | JGI IMG/M metagenome (GOLD analysis project Ga0208645, IMG submission 184519) | Aqueous microbial communities from the Delaware River and Bay under freshwater to marine salinity gradient to study organic matter... | ecosystem: Environmental > Aquatic > Marine >... | reverse complement strand
TAGCATACTGTAAACATCCAGTATAAGCTACAGGAGAATAGTAATAGAATCCACTTCTATATGGTTTAAAGATATATAGTTCTACTTTATCTCTTTTAGTACCATTATTAAATGTAGGAATTCTTTTAGGTTTATCACTCTTTTTCATTTCACTCCACTTAGGGTGGTAGTAATATGCCTTTATAACGCCTTTAGCGTCACATTTCTCGGCTCTTAACGTTTCCATAGGGTGATGTACTACTTTTACAATTGCAGTCTTAGAACGGTTGTAAATAAGCTGTACAGCAGCTTGTCCTAACATATAGTAATCGTGACATACTCTTTTTAAGTCTCTATTCTTAAGTAGAAGCTTCATCTTAGCGTGTTGTTCTGGTAATCTATCAGAATCAGTACATTCGATTCCTCTACCAAACATCATATCCACAATACCGTTAACACATCTAGAGTTCGTTGGTGAACCCATATATCTATCAACAAGCGTATCGAAGTAATCATTATTTTCACCGTAAGAAATCCATTCCTTACCAGCTACTTCTTCTACTACTGGTGCTGTATAAGCAGCCAGATTCAATGTTCTTATGTTCATAATTTGTTATCTTTAATTCTTAATCGTTTAATATTATATAATCATCATCTATAGTCTGTTGGTCTCTTTCTTCAGCAGACTGTATATCATATACCGTTGTATAATCATTGTTAGGTATATTTTGTTTCTTAGGGTTAAATCCATTTTCAGAAACGTATATTGTATCCATATAGATTAATACGTTGTTATAGTCAACTACCTTAATCATATACTCTTCTCCATCCTTCCAGCTATAATCCTCTGGTATATCTGTTAGGTTTATTTCAATGTTACAAAAGTTAGGATAATAATTAATTACTGCTGGAGTAAACTCTTTAACATCTAACGTACCTTGTTTCTGTACATAGACCTTAACTTGATTCTCACTTAGTACATTACCACCTCTAAATATAGCATTGAATGACTGTTGTAAATCTGTATTAGTTATTTGCATTTTTCTTATATATTTTATATATATAAGAACGCTAAAATAGCCATTTCGTTACGCATTTTGACTCATATTAAAGCAATTTAACTATAAAGCATAAAAAAAAGGGAAATGCCGAAGCAAATCCCTTTTCATTTATAAAGAATTGTTATAAAAACAACGTATTATTATACACCTTCAGTTACAGCGAAACCAGAAGCATCACCAACGATAGCAGAGTCTACGAAAGTAGCCATATTTCTCTCCTTACCTTCGAAAGATATGTTGTAACCGTTAAGGTCACCCATAGCTCCACCAGTAGTAGTAGAAACAGATACTTCAACACCGTGCTCAGCACCAGCTAGTCTAAAGTTTCCATTGTAGTCCTCAATAATAACGTGAGGTCTACCGTAACTTAATAATGTTAATTCAGCTTGAGTATCTGAATCTTGAACCTTAAGTACAAGGTTCCCTGTTTGAGTAAAGAAAGAAGTTCCGTTATCTCTAGAGTTTTCGTTAGCTTCTTCGTAAGTATTTCCGTCAGCTTTCAATTCGTATTTGAATGCATCTTCAGAACTTGCCAAAGCAGTTATAACGTTTCCAGTGATTGTAGCTCCAGAAAGTAAATCTTTAGAGTAGTTTATAAAGTAAACATTCTTAAGACCACCAACATTTTGCTTACAAGCTTCTAATCTTCCTAATGAAATATCACAAGACATATTATTAAGTTTTAATTGTTAGTAAATGGTAATGGGGTCAATTAAGACCCCTTACCTATATATAGACTCTAATTAAGAGTAAAGAACGATTTCAGAACCGATAGCATACTGTACAGAAGCAGTATATCTCATAACGATTCTTACGTTTTGTGAACCATCAATGTCAGCCATATCGATAACTTTGATTTCGTTCATATCATTCATAAGACCAGTACCGAAGTATAAGTTTCCTTTTTCAGCAGCAATCATCTTGTCAGAAGGCATACCGTTACAAACGATAAGTTTAGTTCCTTCAAAGTCTAATTGAGTTTTACCAACGTGGTATAAGTCTTTGTAACCTAAAGCAGCTTGAGCTCTAACGTAAGCTCTTGCAGTACTTTGTGAAACATAGATAGCTAATTCAGCGTTTCCGTAAAGAGTAGCTGGAACAGCATCAAGAACTTTTCCTAATTCAGCGATAACGTTAGACGCATCGATAGTAGTTCCAGTAACAGGAACAACATCACCGTCAGCAGCTAAAAGAGCTAAGAAACCATCATATTCTCCAGCGTTAGCGTCAGCACCTTGCCATAGAATTTGCTCATTCTTAGAAGCTACCTTTTCAACAACGTGTGCTAAAAGGAAATCTTGGAAAGACTTAGGTAAGTTATCGTGAGCACTGTATCCCATAGAGATAGCATCCCAGTCACTTCTAAAGTCTTGCTTACATAATTGTAAGTTTACTTGGAATTCTTTAGGCTCGATAGTTCTTTCAGTAAGAGTTACAGAAGAAGTAGCATCGAAGTCACAAGAACCGTCAGCGATTAAATCACCAGTACTTAATTTTCTAAGTACTTGCTTAAATTTGATATTTGGTTTAACTTCAAGACCACCTTGTTCGATAGTGTTTGAAGATAAAAGAGCAGCAGAGATAAACCCAGCAGCTTTTTCACCAGCGTAAGTAGTAGTTATACTAGTTGTAGTTGCCATAATTGCAAAATTTTAAATGTTAATTATAATTATTATTATTAGTTTCCGAAAAGTTTGTTCCAAACAACATCCTTTGTTGATGCTCCTTGAATACCTTTCTTAATAGCAAGAGGCATTGATTTCTCAACGACATCAGCTTCTGGAGATACAGCTATACCTTCAGCAGCAACTTGCTCTTCTTGAATCTCTTCAGCAGATAATTCTTGAGGAACATCTTTCTTCGGATTCATATTGTTTAGCATTTCAGTTAATGCTTTTAATTCAGACTGTAGCTTAGCTAAGTCTTCGTATGAAGCGTATTTGATTTCTTCTTTAACTTCTTGAACTTCTTCAACGATTTCTTCTTTATCGTCTCCTTCTTCAGCTAATTCTGTTTCAATTACTTCTTCAGTACTTTCTTCTGCATTCTCAGCAGATAATTCAAACTCTGGAGATTTTGGCTCTTCGTCAGTTAATTGAACATCAGAACTTTCATTTACGATAGTTCTTTCTTCGTTAACGTTACCGTCAACAACCTCTTCAGCTTCTTCTTCTGACTCGTCATCCTTAGACTCTACTTCTTCAGTAATATCTTCAGACACTTCTTCTTCAGCTTGAACCTCAGCTTCTTCAGTTTGCTCAACAACTTCTTCAGTTGCCTCAACCTCTACGTTTTCTACGTTTTCAGTAACTTCTTCGTTTAGCTCAACAGTCTCTTCAACTGTAGTAGCTTCGTCAATTACTTCTTCTGTAGAAAGCGTTAGAATTTGCTTAAATTTGTTAATTAATTCAGTTGCTTTCATATTAAAAAGTTTATATATATATAAACGTAAAAAAGTACTTTTTGTTACACTTTTTTTACTCTGAATGTCCTTCGAATAAATTATTAGTGTTAGAAGTACTTTCTTCAGTTCGTATATCTTGGTTATTAACTACGGTAGAATTACCTTGACCTTCTAAATTACCAATTCCTTGATTAATCATAAAGCCCTTATTGTTTTTTCTAGAGTATCTACCATTCGACCCTAGAGTAGCCCTTCTCCCAGATTTAGGAGAAGTTCTACTATAAGTTTGTTCTTTTTTCATATTTATTATAATGATGCTGGTATTAATTTAGTTCTTTTATCAATACCATCTATTTTATCTAATTCATTTAGTTTAGCTGATTCTTGAGCAGTAAGACCAGATACACCAGTTTCAGCAATAAGTATTGTATTTCTCCATACAACATCTACACCACCACCACCAGTAGTATTAGTTCTAGCTGGATAAGTTCCATCACTCTTGAATAATCTAACGTTATCAGTTTGTACAAGATTTGTGCTTGTATTATTATTTAAGTACATATCAAGTATATCAACATTATTTCTAAAGTTACCTATATCTAGAGCTGTTACTGCACCAAAGAATAATCTAATACCATCCTCTAATGTTGTAAAGTGAACATATCTGTTATACAACCTATGAGCAGAGAAGTTAGTAGCTACAACAATATCTAATTCGTTATTCTGAAAGTCATTGTCGAACTCTGTAATTAAACTACCATCTAAACCAATAGTGTTATATATCTCATCATCTTGTTGGTCAGCTAATACACTAAATCCATTTACCGTTGCTACTACATTACTTTGAAAAGGTAATTTCGCAGAAGTGCCAACTTGATAAACTAATCTAATATTTAATAAATCACCATCAGTAATCCCTACACCATTAACATAAGTATCATTATAAAAAGTTGAGTTTACAATATTATTATAAATCTCTGTACTTGTAGTTTCGTTATATATACGAAGTCTAGAGCCAGATTCAATATTAGTTACACTAATACTAGCTAAAACAGGAACAACACCATAAGTTCCATCATCAGACTGAAACCTAGTAAAGTCTGGATGAGGATTGCCAGAACCATCAATAACTCTTACACCAACAGTAGCGTCACCAGTAGACTTTCTAAATATACCTCTAACAGTCTCATAAGCTGAACCATTATCTAAAATCAATTCTGGATATTGGAATACATCTAAACCATTTAATGTATTATCAGTAGATAATAAATAATTAAAATGTCTAAGTATATCTTCACCACTATTGTTATTAGTATCGGTTATTGTTAAAGAATAATCCTTAGCACCATCTCCAGCATCCCAAGATACAGGACTAGCAGTATTATCAGTAACAGTTATACCAGTTATAGTTGGGTCTCCTAATGTTAATCCATCAATAGCTAAAGTATTTAATCCTATCACATAAAAGTTAGCTTCTAATGTTCCATATGTATTAATTACATCAAACTCAACTTGTCTATAACCGTTAGCTTGTACTTTAAATACTAAATGATTTCTATAGTCAAAGTTACCGTTATTTGCATCACCAAATATTTTTATTACTTGGTCAACATTACCTGTATTTTGAGCATCAATAACAGTACCACCTTGAGTTTGTACATATTCAGCCTGTAATCCAGAAACAACACCTTGAGATAATATTGCAGCGTAAATAGCTTTTACATTACCAGAATTAGTGTATCTAAATCCATCTCTTGAAAGATTAGATATAGTTGATGAAGTAAATTCATAATCTAAATCTAAAGAGAATGATGCAGAACCAAATGTACTTACAGGGAATTCTATATTCCTTAAACTACTTTCATTTATAAAAGCTTCTATTAAATAGCTATAAGCATTTTGAACTGTAGTAGCTGTAGTTATATCTATAGTTTTAGCAGTAGTATTTACAGTTACATTTGAGTTTGTTAAACCTGTAGATGCAACATAAGCTCTATCCAAAATCTGTTGTACAATTATATTAGTTGGAGCAGCACTAGTAGCTGAAAGTCCTGTTTGTCTCACAGGGAAAAAACCAGCTTTTTGTACTGTGTAATCAAAATTAACAGACAAAGGATTAGTGTATTGCTCACTAGTACTAGTTGAATTAACCCTATATAGCTCAGTAGTTGTTCCAGTATCATATATTACTAACTGAGAACCAGCTTCTAAATTATTAAAGTTAATTACAGTTTCAGGTGCTTGTATCGTTATATTAGGACCTGAATTAGTAGTAATATTAGATTGAGCGTCTATAACTAAAGTTACATTTCCACCAGATGAATTGGTCACATTAGACACGTTACAACCTACCAGATTGTAAGTTCCTGACGTACTAAAGTTTAGATTATTAGCAGTTACATCTGTTATTGTACTAGGTCCTGTTTGGTAGTCAATATCGCTATCAAAGTCACCCCCATTTAAAAGAGCTCCATTTAAAACGTTTACAGTACCTGACCCTGTAATCCCATCAACAAATTCAGACGATTTTATTGTTATATCTGTGGAATATGCAAAAACAGAAGAAGCAGTACCATCTATATTTAAATCCTTACTACCTATGTTTATTTGATTACCATCCCTAGTCACTATTGTTGTAGATTCTCCAGCATAGTTATCATATAAATAAGATTTAGCTCTATCATAAAGCTGAAAAGAGTTATCTATAGAGGTGTAAGCGTCAACAGTTGCCTTTGTACTTTCTGTTATACTAAAATCAGGTATCATAAATACCTTTATGTTTTCTCCATTAACTCCTTTTAATGCTTTTGTGCTAGAAGCTATTTGGAATAAGTAGTCACAAGAGTTAAATGTGAAGTTGTCGTTACTGTTATTCGTAAGACCTCTATAATCAACTTTGTTATTACCTGATAAATACGTTCCATTAGCACCCCCAACATTTCTCCAATGTACTGCAACAAGTATTCCACCGTCAGAGTCAAAGTAAACTTCTCCGTTTACTGACGCTCCTGTGTATGTCCTATCTGCTGTATAGCTAACATTGTTATTTATTTGGTTTGCACCTAATCTAGTACCGTTGTTAGTATCTGTCATACTAACCTTAACACCATCTAATGAATTTAAATTAGTATCAAAATATTGAAGTCTTGTTTTCTGTCGAACCTCAAACAATCCTTTATTATTGACATCATTAATTTGTAACCCCCTGATGTTTAAGTCAGACCCTGTAAAACAGTTGATAAACCTACCCCATTTATCTTGCCAAAAATTCGTATGTTCTCCAGCTAGTCCTGAAGGATTAAAGTTTTCAGCAACAGCATATACATTATCAGGAAAAGAGGTTGATATGTTAAAAGCCTTTTCTACTTGACTGTAAGGCTCCCAATTTGAAAGCTTAACAGGGTTAACGATAACACCGAATATGTAGTCACTACTAACAAAGCCATCAATATTACAAACCCCTCGTTGACGTATGTTTTTACGAATATTAGTGTAAGCAATTAGCTTAGCTTCTTTACTGTAGGTGTTCCAAGTACCGTAGTTAGTGAATTGTCTATCGGAGTGAATAACACCACCATACCATTCCATAGTACCAGAAGTATCTATATAGACATCTGATTGGGCTTCTAGGTAATTACTATCACTAGACCTAGCAAAACGTAATGCTGTACCACTTGAATACTTTCCTGTTGTCGCATTTTGTTCTCCAAGAGTGTAGGTACCTGTAATCTCCATAGCGATTTCGGCTTGGTAGTTTCTGAAAAACAACTCCTCTGTTTCAGGGTTATGGCTAATAGTACCAGCAATTACTAGTTGTCTGTCATTTAAATCATATATACTTTTTCCGTTTGAAGTCGAAGTAGTAACTCCACTAAGACCACTTAAACCTGAAAAGTCAGTATCTGTACCTGTTTGCGTTATTACACCGTTAGAGTGAGAAAATGCCATAATTTAAGATTTTGTTATATTAATTAAATTACCATTAGCATCATAAGAGAAGCTTTTGGTTTCCGTATCATTATTACTATTATTAGTTAAAACTAATTGAGTCAAAGAACCACTTGTGTAAGTAAAGTCCTTTGTAAAATATTTTGTATTTTTTGAGCTACTATCCCAGTACTCTATTTTAGTTAAATCTCCATTTGTATAAGTAAACTCTTGATAGAAAGTAGATAAACCATTTTCGTTCAAATCAGCAAAACTTATAAACTGAGAATCATTATTTAAAGTACTTATATTGTCATTTGGTTGTACAGCAGTATCAGCTAATAAACCTTGAGCAGAAGTAGCATAGTCAGAATCACTAAAATCAGTTATTTCTGATTTAGTATGAGTATGACCTACATTAGACTTACCAGATAATCCTGTTACATTTAACTGTAATTGATTAGCTATATTGTTTCTATCTGATACCCAAGTAGAGCCATCCCAAATATACCATCCTTGAGGGTAATAAGTTCCCCCAAGAGTTGATGGTAGCCACTGGGTACCCTGTGAGTTATTGACATAAGCCAATTCACCCACTTCAGTACCAGCATTTAATGATGAATAATTAGCAGCCTTTTGTGTAACGCTTGTAGCACCACCAGATAATGCTTCCCAAGCAGAACCATTCCAATATCTAAGAAACTCATTAGTGGTATCGTATATTACTCTACCTACTTCAGCATCTAATGACTGCATTTCTTCAAATGGCATTCTGTCTGGTCTAGTTTCAAAAGAAGTATCAGATAATATGTTCTGAACTATGTTTTGATTAACTACACCACTAGAACCACCAGAGAATAAAGAATCTGTGTTCTTAGAAGTATTGTTTTTGGTTATTTGTCTTGTTACAGGCATTTTAATTACTTTTTATCTATTTGTTTTAACTTATTGATAGCCCAGTTAACACCAGCACTACCACCCCAAGCATCCCACATTATACCACCACAGCCTTCACTGTAAGGTACATCTTTGTTTTGTTGATGCCTTTTGAAACTTGCCATTCGAGCAATAGTTGACCTACTCAATGCAGCACCAGAAGCTAATTGTGAGGCTCTTGTCCAACCCACGCTTGTTCCACAACTAGTACCTTTCTCTTTTTTCCATTTTAAGGCTCTTTTAGCGTTGTTTCTTGCTGCTTTTGGATAATCACTATAAGATTTTAATTCTACGCCCTCATAGCTTAGTATTAGGTCCTCAATATCGTAAACTTTAGCTAAGTTTTCATACTCTTCTGAGGTTTGTTCTTTTACGCTTTCTTGTGGTCTAGGCTTATCATCTGTGAAGAATCCTTCTATTGAGAAACCTTTAACTGCACCACTTTTAACGTATTCTTGCCATATTTCCTCGTTATTTACCTTAACAGATACCATCCAAGTACCTAAAGGCATATTCATATTGTATTTTCTTGACTTATCTTTAACTGTATCTTCTACAATCCAAGATTCTACAACAGATAGTCCATTTATCTCAACTTCGTGTTCTAATGTACTATTATTCTGCTTATTTCTTGTTAAGAATAGCTCAGAAGCCTTTCTTACTGTATCTTTAGAGAAATATATGAAATATTTTTGACCATCAGCATTCATACGGATAATTTTCTTATCTGGTATTAAAGCTGGACCTACTAGAAGTCTTTTGTCACTATCTAACTCAGCAAACTCTACTTTATGTTGTTTTAACGCTATAAAGTCTTCTTCAATAGCTGGGTTCTCTACTATACTAATAGCTTCGATTCCAGACATATCTGCATCCTCGTCTATAAATAGTTCAAATACTTCGATTTCTTCGTTGTTATATGTTTCCATTTTATAATATATTATATACATATATAAACGCTAAAACAGCGTATTTGTTACACTGTTTTAACGTCTATTTTATGGTTAGTCTCCAAACGTTGCGTCAGTTTGGATTTGATTATCTAATTGTTGTTGGTTAGTGATTTGAGAACTAACTACATAAGCTTGTACTGGCTCATTTAATTGACCAGCAGTTACACCAGCTAATTGGTCTTCTCTAGTACTTCCTACTAAGTTAAAGTCGAATGTTCTACCACCACCACCAGCTCCAGAACCACCAGCATCTTTAACAGAACCTTTCTTACCCCAGCCTTGAGCCCAGATATTAGCAATAGATAAAGCAGCACTAACTTTAGTTCTAGTTATATCTTTTGCCATAAAAGTAGCATCAGCAGCCTGTAAAGGTGGTAACATAGAGGCATTTGCAGCAACTCTAGCAGCAATACTCTTTTGAGCATTAATTACTACTTCAGCAGTTGCAGCAGACTTCTCAGCTATTATACCAGCTTTTTGTAAAGCTTCATTCTCACCAGCAATAGTTTGTAAGAATTGAGATGTTTGATTTAAGAAACCTACATACTCTAATTGCACATTTTTCTTAGCATTAAAGTAGTCTAACTCATTCTGAATATCTTGCTGTCTAAGCTCTTCTTCAAACTGCATTAAATTCTGTCTAGCTTTAGTTATTTCAGTTTCATTACCACCTTCTTCAGCTAATCTTTGAGCTTCTGTTAACTGAGCTAACTTCTGTCCTCTTGCAGAGTCTTCTACTCTTAAGAACTCATCTGTCATTAATGCTTCTGGGTCTAAACCTTGTCTTTGAGACTGCATTAACTTCATAAATGAATCAGCTTCGATAGTAAATATCTTTTGTCTTATCTCTTGTTCTTTAAGTGTTATTCTCTTAGCATAGTTTTCAGTAATAGCTAACTTAGCTTCACCAGCTTCAATCATAGCTTCTTTGATAGACTCATCGTGCTTTCTTTGAGCTTCTTCTCTTTCTTTGTCATTCCTAGCTTTAGCCATAAAGTCTTTTAACCTCATAGCTTGTTTTTCCTTGAATGTTTCGAACTGTCTATCTATATCTTGTAACAAGTATTCTTCTTGTATTTCTAATCTTCTTACTTCATTCTTCTGACCAGCTTCAATCAACTCTTTCTGTTGTTGTAGAATAAACTTCTTAAGGTCTAGTACTTGTTTCTTAAATACTTTAGGACCATTACCACCAGAACCACCACTTTCTTTACCGTTAAATACTTTATTAACAATTCCATCATCACCAAACACATCAGACAACTCATTTACTTCTTCTTCAGCTCTCATTATAGCTCTTACCATAGGAGCAGCTAAGAACTCAGTAGAACTTGTGTCAGCATCGTCTAATTGACCAAAGAATGTTTCTCTAAGTCCACCAGCTTCTAAATGCTTAGCAAGTGCAGCTTCATCTTCTTCTATCATTCTTCTTACTTGAGTAAGAGTATCATCATCAAATTGCTTTCTAGCATCTAAAGTAGTTTCTATTACTTTAGCTTGTCTCTTTTCTACTTCTACTAATAAAGCATTAGCAAAAGCTAATTCTTCTAAAGCTTTAATCTTATCTTTTATAGCTTGTGTAGACTCTTTTGTTAACTTACCATTATCATCTAATGTAATGTTTAAGTCTTTATATTCTAGATTAGCTTTATTTACAGACTTTGCTAAATCTTCGTTAGATATATTACCTCTTTCTACTTGGTTAAGTAATAGTCTTAAGTCAGAACCACCTTGTGCAGCAGCTTCTCTAAAGTCATCTACTTTTTTACTAGCAGAGAATAAACTACCACCAAAAGCATCTAATAATGAGATAACTGTTTGTATAGCTAATAACACACCTAAAGGTCCTACTAATGCCATTCTTAAGTCAGCCATTACATTTTTAAATGAACCAGCATTTCTATAACTGTTAGCTAACTGTGACGCTAACTGAGATAAGTTGTTGGCTACACCTCGAATACCATAAGGCATATCCGATATAACCCTACCCATTTCCGTTACAGAAGCAGCAGCAGAACCAGAAGCTTTATCAAATGCTCCTAATCCACCTTTTTTGCCAGACATCTTTCTAAGCTCACCATTAAGCTGTTCACTAGCTTTTCTAGCGTCTATAAATGACTTTGTAAGTCCTTCAACTTTTACTTTACCGTTCTCGGTATTTACTTTAATAGTAAACGACTTTATTACGTCTTTACTTGTTGCCATTTCTTCTTAGTTTTATATAGTTTTTAATTCCTTTTAAGTTGCTAGGCATTTCATATCTACCTTTAGCAATTGCTATATCAGAGTCCGACATATTATCAGACTCTGACAGCATTTCTACAATTAATCTTGTATGTATCATATTATAATTTATTAAAAGTTCCATCTGGGTTAGTACCACCTGTACCACCACCACCAGTACCACCTGTAGAACCACCATCTCCGATAACTATTGTACCGTCTGGATTACCAGTTCCACCAGTTCCTGTTTCAGTATTACCGTCATCTACTACGGTTTCTTCAACTTCGATTACTACTGGGTCATCTATTTGAACTTCGTTTATTAATTCTAATTTAGTTTGACCTGTTGTTAAAGAGGTATCAAAAGTATTAATTCTAAAGTTTCTATGATTAATTACAAACTTATCATTAGGTTTTAATACTAATAATAAACTAGTAGGTAATACACAGTTAATAGTTATTAATCTACTTTGTTCGTGATATATACGTTGTATATAGTTTTTATAGTAACTCTCAAATAAACTAGTATTTGCAGTATCACCACTATATTCATTATATTCACTACCCCAGTTTAACGTCTGACTATCGTTATCTGTTAAGTCTAATATATTGCTAGGAACAATATATGTAGTCTTTAATACAGAGGCACCACCGTCAACTTGACTAAATCTTATCTGGGTTCCACTTGTAATTCTATTAGGATAGAATAATAGTGGTTTACCTTTGATAGGAGATTGGTCTTCGTTAGCCATCCATCCCCACTGAATATCTGTAATAACAGTTTCATCAGCTTGGTCAGTCATTCTCTCATACATCATCTTTTCGTATGGTAATTTAATCTCGTACTTCTGATTACCATCAAAAGCTAAAGGTGAGCTAACAGCTTCTGAATTATGGTCAACTCTTTCGTTACCAAATTCATCACCAGTGATATTGTTAGCAGCAACAAGACCAAATGTTTTATAACCTTCGAAAGTTAAATCTATCTTATTAAACAGAGATGTTTTACCTACATTTATCTTATCATAATCAACATACTCAGATATATCATAGTATTTACCATTAGCATAGTAATCATCTAATGTTTGTACTACTATTTCTTCAGTATCAGCATCATAATAAGCAGTTAAGTTCCATAGTTTAAATAAACTAGATAAGAACTCCATAACTCCCATTTTAGGTAAGTTAGCAGATACTTTAAGTCCTTCAGATAATGTTATCTGTGGTATACCAGTATAATTACTAGTATATGTAGCAGAACTTGTAGTATCACTTGTAAATACATCACCGTCTCTAATTGTTTCTGTTATAGTTAAATCAGATACACTAGCATCAGATACAGAACCACCTGTTTCTAATACAAATAATGGTCTTACAAAGTCATTACCACTCCAAGTATATTCTATAGTCTGAGCTCCTACTAAGTTAAAGTGCTCTTCTTTTAAATCATTGTTTAATGAGTTATACACTTTATAACCCCAAACACCACTAGCATTAGTAGGTGTAATTGTAAAACTAGTTTTATAGAAATATACATTTGTATCACCTATTGTTAAAGGGTTGCCTGTAGTTATTCTAGGATGAAGCATATTCTCATTTACAACAAAGTTATTAGCACCTGTAGAGTAAGTCCAATCATCTAATTGGAATTCAAATCTACTTATACCTACTTGCTCATCTATTCTACCCTTTTCTCTGTTTAACCACATAAAGCAATCGTGGTATACTTCATTAGTATCGTTAAACCAGTCATCACTAAATGTAATTCCGTATTTCTGCTCTATTGATTTTATAATCCATTTAATTCTAATAGCTGGTTTCATAGCAAATGCTCTAACACCTGTATATTGATTAATACTTGCATTATATGTAGCAGATGGATGAATATTTCTACTTAAATTACTATCTCTAGCTGGAGAAATACCATCAGCACTATCGTAATAGTGATAATCATCAGCAGATATAAAAGGAAAACAATAGTCAAATGTACTACCAGAGAAATCTCTTGATAAAGTACCAGTGCTTTCATCATAGTTATATCCATCACTAAACCCTACGGATACATAAGAACCATCTAAATCGTGGTCAAAATCATCTAAATATGTATCGTTACCTGTTAATGATTCTAATTTATCATCACTAAATAAGTCTTTTATAGATACAGTCTTACCAAAAAATGTAATATCATAAGAATATACATTACCTTTTTGTAGGTTAGCTTTCTGTAAAGATATAGAACCCTCTCTAAAGTCTACACCATTAAGCTTTATTATAGCAGCTCTCTTAAATCTAGCATCAAACTGTCCAATAACATCATAGTTTTGATAGTGACTAAATAATCTGTTATTTATGTTTGTAGCTGGTAGAGTAAATGTTTTACTATAATCTGTAAGTACTTTACCTATATCTTTAACATCTTTAATTCTAGTTGTATAGTTAACCTCTTCAAAGTCGAATAAGTCAGCTCTTGTATATACTTTTGTATCTCTCAATACATTTCTTACAACTACATTGTCAATATTTAAAGTAGCATTGTTAATAGAACCAAATATAATTCTTCCGTCTGTACCATTCATATTTAAAGTAAACTCATAACTACCTTCAGCTTCTACAAAAGGAACATCTAGGTTTGCAGCAGTGTGTACACCACCAGCGTATATCTTAAGCTTACCAGAACTATATGTAGTTACATCAAAAGAGATAGTTACTTCTTGAGTATCTACAGATACATTACCAATAAGAGAATTGGCGTTAGCATTAGTAAATTCAGCTTCTCCACCTGTTATTAAACAGGCAGAGTCTGTAGACCAATACGAAGTATCATCAAACGTACCGTTACTAACAATATTGTTAGAGAAAGTAGTTCCTATATTTTCTTCTATGTATAATTCTAATTGTCTTTTCATTATCTTACTGTGTTAATCTTGTTGAAAGCAAATTCAACTTCTAACTCATAATTTATTAATCTATCGTCTCTTGTTGTCTTATGTGACATTGTAGACGTTTTTATATTTATTGGATAAAGGCTACCTTCATATTCCATCCAAGCTTTACTTGACTGCAATAACTGAACGTAAGCTTCATTCATATCTTCTTTTGTGAATCCAGAGTTAATCATTAATGTTTCTTTACTAGTAACATTATATCTTCTCATTTGGTGGTCATAAGTGTTATAAGCACCGTTAGATAGAATCTGGTTATTCTGATATGTTTGTGCATCAATCTCAGTAGTCTTCTTACTTCTTTTCATAAAGAATAAGTCTTCCATAGCACCAAACCTATTTACAAACTTAACTTTTATAGGGTCATAACTAGTGTAACAGTTTTCTCTGTTTCTAGTTATTCTATAAGTATCTATGTTATCTGTATAATTAGTATCTTGTATAAATACGTTGTCTATAGTAACACTAGCTACAGCACCAAATATCTTAAACGTAAGAAGACCTTCTGTTTCTGCTGGTTGAAATTCAGCATCTACTCTAGAAGTTGTATTATTTACACCTTCTTCCCATACCAGACCCATATTATCAGTAGTACTATCATCAGTCCACTCAAGATGTAAATCAGCATTACTATCAGCATCAGTTACTATAAGGCTTACTTTGTAAGTTTCACTAGTATCTAATCCAGTTAATTCAATCTCAGCTACTGAACCATTAGCACCATCAGTTCTTTCCATTACTAATTCATTGTCAGAGTTGATAGATAGGTTAGCAGAGTTTATAGCAGTAATACCTGTAAGTCCATCAGAGAAAGTACCGTTGCTAAATAAGTTACCTCTTACTGTTTCTACAGTAGCATTAGTTACGTTGTCGTTGTTTATATTAAGATATACGAACTGCCCATCACTTTGGTCAGAGTTATGTAAACTAGCTTTATATGTAGGAGTAGTACCACCTTCGTAATGACTATAGAACATAGCCTGTCTTTTATTAAGTGGTATTCTTACAACATCACCTGTAGGAGCAAATATCTCATTAACAGAAGTTGTTAAACCTACTTGTGGGTCATAGTTAGAGCCTTCGTTAAAATATGTATAACCATCTACTGCATATAACTGTACTATACTAGAAGTAGCACTTGTACTATCAGCATAATATCTAGTTACTTCATAATCCATCCAAGCACCATCAGTTCTATATGTAGAGTCTGCTGGATACTGAATAGCATCATTTACTAGAGAACCTATCTCAAATGATACAGTTTCATTAATTGCAGTACTTCTTAACTGATAATTAGGTTGAACTGGTCTATCTGTAGTTTGAGTACCAGTATATATCCATACGTTAATACTACAATATACTAAGTTGGTCTCGTTAACGTTAACGAAATAAGGGCTTTTTGAAAATACTGTTTTAGCCATTGTTATCTATTTTTTCTAATTTTGTTTTTAAATCTTCTAGGTAAGCTTTAGTCAAGTCTTCACCTATAGTCTTTTCTAATCTATTATATACTCTGTCGAATACCTTCGAACCAGTATTGCCATACTGTTGGATGATACCGTCTCTCTGTATTGTTCGTCCAATGGCGTAAGCCATTTTTCGCATATTTCCTTCGGTAGCTGGACCCTTCTTAGGATATATGCTTTTATCCATAGCCCAATCTAATATAGAATCTACAAATTCATTCGATACTTTACCGAATCCTTGTCTACTAGGGCTAGAACCTTCATCTACTGAAGTAACATAAGCTTTAGAGGAAACTATATCAATAGCGTCATCAAGTACAGTATAATCTAAAGATTTGGCTAATGCACCACTTGCATACTGCCCATCTTTTCTTAACTGTGCTCTAGCTTCTTTAATATACTTTTCCCCTACTAGCTTTAATGCTCTTTTTAAATTAGCATTCTGTTCCATTAGGATTTGTTCTACTTGTTCCTTCTGGGATTATTAGATTCATTCTACAAGTCCATCCAGCTAATGTATTCTTGAATCTATCTTGAAATGGTTGAGCAGTTAATATATCGTCTTCTAATACGAATGGTTGTTGTCTCAACTCACCTCTACTAATTTCTGTGTATAATCTCTGTAACACACTCATTTGAGCATTTAGAATATGTTGTACATTAGTATTACCTTCAAAGTAATCATACTCATCTCCTTCGTTGTTGTTTACGTCAACTATATCCATAGCTAGAAGTTTTAATTCAAATGCTGCAACATTACCGTTGAATATTACATTGTCAACGTTTATGTGCACTAAAGGGAAGATAGTCTTCTTCGCTAAGTCAACTTCGTCTATATTACCAAATGTTACTGTGTTTGTAAAAGGTCCTCTAAGTAAAAACTCCTTAGTAGTATCTATTACATCATAAAATTGATTATTCATTATTTAAATTTATTTTTGTTTGAAGCAGCTCTCATCTGAGCTAACTCTATTTTATTTTTATCTTTTTCGAATTCAAGTACCATAAGAGCCCTATGGACATTGAGTTTTACTGCATCATCGATTTTAGTTGGGTCTTCTTTAGCCAAAGCGTAAATGCTGGTAAACCATCCATATTTTCTTCCGAAATTTGCTTGTAGGCTTGTTCCATTTCCACCATCGCCTTCTCCTGTGTAGAGGCTAGGGTAGCTTTCGCTAATTTGTTCTGCAAACGATACATAAAATCTATAGCACCCATTACTACATCCATAGGAGTATCTAACATAATATCTGCGAACTTAGAAGAACCTTGATATTCTTGTATCTTATATGTATCACCTATAGTATTAGATATTGGTCTAAATAATACAGTCATAGCTTTATGCATATTATCCATATCATTTATATATGTATCTAAATCTACAAACTCACCAAACGTCATATTGTTTAAGTTAGGTATTAAACCAAACTCATAAGTTTCGTTGTTTACGTCAGTAAATTCAAATCTATTTACTAACTCGTGCTTATTGTTAAACAAAGTAGATATGTGGTCTACAACTCCCTCAAAGTGCATTAAAGGTATTTTATAAGTATCATCTATACTTAAACCACAGAATACTTGTAGCATCTTTAATTTAAGATATGTTTCATCATCTCTCTCGTCTTCTTTATACTTTTCTAATATCTTCATCCACTTTACATAATTTCGTAGAGGAATCTGTCTTAATGTACTTGGTACATCTATTTTAATTTCTTTTACCATAATTATATATTCTATATATATAAGAACGTAAAAAGGTTGTTTATGTTCGTATTTTAAATTGTGGAACAAAAAAGCTAATATAGCGTTTATATATATATAAGATGTGAAAGTCTGACGTTGGTCACCCAGCGTGATACTTGTGCTCCCTATTAAAGATGGAAGGCACTTGGATAGGCTAAAATAAGACTCCGTTAGAAATTGCACTTATATTTCCCTTAAGTAATTCGCAACCCACCGTAAGTATTCAAACTAACCGAGCACGACCTTCTGGTCGCCTAAACACTTATCTAGGCAATAAGAAATTTAATTACTTTATTTATCTATAGGGGTGGGCGAAGTGTCTTGAGACACGCTGCAAGTTACCTCTACTTCACTCTATAGTTCTTGTTCTTTTTATATTTATAATATATTTCTAAAATTAGAATGCCAATAAATATCAAAAAGATATTTCACTATTTTAGTGTAACGTTAG
>Ga0208645_1001792_pt1 | contig 18092 bp, 24 predicted proteins | sample VirMetDEL_Sep_01_FD_184519 | JGI IMG/M metagenome (GOLD analysis project Ga0208645, IMG submission 184519) | Aqueous microbial communities from the Delaware River and Bay under freshwater to marine salinity gradient to study organic matter... | ecosystem: Environmental > Aquatic > Marine >... | reverse complement strand
GGCGTGTATCTGTAAAGAGATATAAGATATATATAGTTTGTGTAAGCCTGGTAAGTATCAATATCAGATTAGAGAAATAATAGTACATAGCCATACACTTTTTATTCCCTATAAAAGCAGATAAGAAACCATAAAGCCTATATATGAATAATAAAGATTGTTATATAAGAAAATAATAATATTAGAAAGTCATTGATTAGAATATTATTATATTAGAGAAAGGCAACCCCCCACAGGCACACGAGAATATATATATAGTTCCATTCCTGCTATGGTGGGAAATATCAATACTAATAAAATATATTCATAAACACACTATGTTGGGGTATTAATAAAATAAAACACAAGATAGGGCGATTTGGTTTGCAATGTTAAAAAAAACATATAGTATTAGAGGTGGAGTATTATGTCTAGAGAACGAGCACAACATATCCTAAGGGAGCTAAACAAGCGACAAGAGGAAAACAGATTAAACTACTACCAACCCTACGCCTTTCAAGAAAGATTCCATAAAGCAGGTGTTGATGCCAATCAAAGACTTCTTATGGCAGCGAACAGAGTAGGTAAGTCGTATGTAGGTGCTATGGAAATGGCAGCTCATCTAACTGGACTGTACCCTAAGTGGTGGAAAGGTAAGAAGTTCGATAAGCCCATTAAATCCTGGGTATGTGGAGCTTCTAATGAAACCACAAGAGACATCTGTCAAAAAGAATTATTTGGGCAACCAGACAACCCCAGAGATAAAGGGAAAGGATCTATCCCTAAACATCTCATTGGCGAAACCACAAGGAAACCAGGTGTGCCTAACGCACATTCCTCGGTACTTGTAAAACACAGCACAGGTGGGTGGTCTAGGGTTGCCTTTAAGGCTTATGAACAAGGTAGTGAAAAATTTATGGGGGAGAGTTTAGACCTTATTTGGCTAGATGAAGAACCACCCCAAGATATCTACTCACAATGTATTACTAGAACACTAGACAGGCGAGGACAAGTCTATATGACCTTTACTCCTGAATCAGGTATGACTGAGGTAGTACAGAATTTTACCTCTGATCTAAGACCAGGACAGTCATTGTTGACAGCAGGCTGGGAAGATGCCGAACACCTAACCGATGATATGAAAGAACAGATTTTACAAGCCTTACCAGCTCATGAGAGGGAGATGAGGTCAAAAGGCATACCAATGATAGGATCAGGGCTAGTATTTCCTATAGATGAGGATAATCTAGCTATAGAACCTTTTACCATACCCCCTCATTTTGCAAGGATTGCAGCAATAGATTTTGGATATGACCACCCTACAGCAGTGGTATGGATAGCTTGGGATAGAGATAAAGACATTGTATACGTTTATGACTGTTATCGAATGGCTAAACAAATACCGAGTTATCATGGATCACACATCAATGAACGAGAAGGCTCTGACTGGATTCCTATAGTATGGCCACACGATGGATACCAACACGATAAAGGAAGTGGTGTTACCCTAGCCGAGCAATACAGAGATGCTTATGTCAATATGTTACCCTTTCACTTTGAAAATCCTCCTGCATTAGGGCAGAAAAAGGGTGGAAACAGTGTAGAAACAGGACTTATGGACATGCTAGATAGAATGGAGTCTGGAAGATTTAAAGTATTTAATACCCTTTATGACTGGTTTGAGGAGTATCGTATGTATCATCGTAAAGATGGAAAGCTAGTTAAACTTAAAGATGACTTAATGTCGGCTACACGATATGCTGCATTGAGTCTAAGACATTCAACAACTAAAAATTCACGCTGGGAATCCAAGGGTAGATTAGGCCCTGATGTCGCAGTCGTGTAAGGAGAAAATTATGCTTTTACTAGACCAATTATTAAAAAAACACCCATTACTTAAACAACTAGGTGGTTTACCTGGACTTTCTATGATTCAGAAAGTAAGCAGAAAAACACCAGCAGGTAAACTTATAGACAAATACCCTTCTGCTGGAATGTCAGCAGCTTCGATGTTTAAAAAAAGGTACGGAAAATAAATGGCTAAAAAGATGACCGATGATGAATTAGCATCGAAACTGAGTAATGAGATAGAGTCTGCTTCAGGCGATTTTAATACTGAGCTTTCAGAACAAAGAGAAAATGCTATGAAGTATTATCTCGGAGAACCTTTCGGTAATGAGATAGAAGGTCGTTCTGAGATTGTTACAACTGATGTTAGAGATACTATCGAATACATTATGCCTAGCCTTATGCGTATTTTTACTACACATAACAATGTCGCTGAGTTCGAGCCACAAGGCCCTGAAGATGTCGAAATGGCACAACAAGCTACCGACTATGTTAACTATGTCTTTAATAAGCAAAATAACGGCTTTAAGGTCTTGTACGATGCCTTTAAAGATGCTTTGATAAGTAAGACTGGAGTTATTAAACATTTCTGGGAAGAAAAAAAAGAGGTATCTCACGAAACATACGAGAACCTAACTGAGATTGAGTATCAATCAATCCTAGCAAATGATGATCTTGAAGTTGTAGAACACACAGAAACTATAATTCAGAAACAACAGGTTGATGACTATGGAACTTTAATTAGCCCCAAAGTTGTTGAACACGATGTTAAAGTAAAAAGAACTAAAATAGATGGACAAGTTAAGGTAGTATCTGTACCACCTGAAGAATTTTTAATATCAAGAAGGGCTACTTCAGTAGAAGATGCTAGTTTTGTATGTCATAGAGTTAAAAAGTCAGTATCGGATTTAATTTTAGAGGGATATCCTAAATCTCTTATAGAAGAATTACCTAGTTATACACAGTCAAATGCTGAATTAAACGAGGAAAGAATAGCAAGATTTAGTTTTGATGATGATTCATTACCAGCAGACGAAGGTAGTGGCCCATCAAGAAAAGTTTGGTTAGAAGAATGTTATATACATCTTGACTACGATGGCGATGGTATAGCAGAGTTAAGAAAGATTACTAAAGGTGGTAATATAATACTGGATAATGAGGAGATTGATTCAATTCCTTTCTCAACTATCTGCCCACTACCGATACCTCACAAGTTTCATGGCATGAGTATTGCCGATACAGTACAAGATATTCAGTTAATTAAATCTACTATCATGAGAAATCTTCTTGATAATATGTATTTAACTAACAATGCAAGATATGCAGTATTAGCAGGACAGGTTGAATTAGATGATCTATTATCTTCTAAGCCAGGTGGAATCGTTAGAATGAGAGCACCAGGAGCTGTTACAGCTTTACCTACCCCACAAATACAACCTTATGCTTTCCAAATGGTTCAATACCTAGATGGTATTAGAGAAGAAAGAAGTGGTGTATCTAAGATGACACAAGGATTAAATCCAGATGTATTAACTTCACACGTTACTTCAGGGGCAATATCAGCAGCGACAGAGTCCTCTATGCAAAGGATTGAGCTCATAGCACGTATGTTTGCAGAAACAGGCATTAAAGACCTATTTAGGAGCATATATGCCCTAGTACAAAGATATGAAGATAGACAGAAAATAGCTTATCTTAATGGTAAGTTTGTACCTATAGATGTATCTCGTTGGAAAGAAAAATTAAATTGTACTGTTAATGTAGGAGTTGGCAGTGGTAGTCAATCAGCTAAGACTCAAACAATGGGTTCTATTATGCAGATAATACAAGGGTTAATACAAAATGGTGGAATGGGATCACTCGTTACACCACAAAATATATACAATGCAGTAAGTGAATTTATAGCACAATCAGGATATAAAAATGCAGACCAATTTATATCTAATCCACAGATGATGCCACCTAAACCACCACCTGAACCTACGCTAGAAGAAAAAGTAGAGCAAAGAAAAGCACAAGTAGAATTACAAAAACTACAACTACAAGCTCAAGAATTAGAAATTGAAACGCAACTTAAAGCACAAGAGTTAAAACTTAAACAAGAAGAAGCTGCAATCAACCTTGCTCTTAAACAGCAAGAGTTAATGATTAAGAAATCTCAACTTGAGTTAAACGAACAAGAACTTGCATTAGAAGCTGTGCAAAATAGACCTGTTGGAATAGGGCCAAGCTAATGGCATATCCTAAATACTCAGGTCATGGAAAAATTGAAAGAAACAAATTAGTTTCTAAGAAGATTAAGATGTTAAGGAAAGAAGGTAAGCCACAGAAACAATCTGTAGCAATAGCTTTAAATACTTACCCTAAAAGAAAGAAATTACCACTAGCATGAAAGATTTAAACGAGTTAAATACAGAAATAGAACTTATTAAAAAAGATATCTATGATATTAAAAATAACCATTTACAACATATTGAAAAAGATATGAGAGATGTAAAAATAGAAGTCTTTAGATTTAAGTATATAGCTTATGGAGCTATAGTTATTTTTGTATTAGCAACAGATAAATTTACAAACTTATTGAGGTTATTATAATGTACGGAAATAAACCAATGAAAAAGAAAAAGAAAAAGGGTAAATGTTAACTAAATTACAAAAAGCAACTCTTGCAAAACATAAGGTTCATCATACTGCAAAGCATATGGCCTTTATGCGTAAAGAAATGAACAAGGGAAAGACTTTTACTCAATCACATAAACTAGCAATGAAAAAGGTAGGCAAATGAGTTTATACGCAAACATAAATAAAAGGAAGAAAGCAGGTACAAGTAGAAGTAAAAAGAAATCTACTATAACTAAAAAAGCCTATGCAAATATGAAAGCTGGATTTCCTAAAAAGAAAAAGAAGAAGGGATAAATTGTCTAAATTTGATATAAAATCAGAACTTACAAATACAGAATTACAACAACTAATGTTGAAATATCGACTTTCAATAAATGAGGTATGCTTGAAAACATCTATTCCTAGGAATGATATTCAGGGTTATCTCGCTGGGAGAAAAACTATAACCACAGACTTTGTGGATAGAATCAACCAAATAGGAGAAGACAATGGCAGATAAAGACAGTGCAATAAAAGAAGGACAAAATGCTGAGAGGTTATTAACAGACCCTCTATTGATAAAATCTTATGAAGTTATCCAAAATGATATTTTTCAACAATGGATAAGAACAGAGATAGAAGAATCTAGTAAAAGAGAATCTTTATATTTTTCATTAAGAGGAGTCTTAACAGCTCAAAATGTTCTTGTTAATACTATGGAAAATGGAAAGATAGTTGAAAACGAATTAAAGGGAGGTAAATAGTCATGGCAAAAGATGATATCCCTGTACAAGAATCCACTAATCGTGGTGTGCCTGTAACTGATGTAAGATCAGCACAAGCAGCACTTCAAGGTATGATGAGCACTCCAACGGAGCAAAGCGAAGAAGACCAAGAAGAAACAGAAGCAACGGAAGAAGTTTCTGCACAGGACATGGAGTCCGAATCAGTTGAAACAGAAGCAAGTAATCCTGATGGATTATCTGCTGATGATTTAGTAGACCAAGACCAAATAGAAGAAAGTCAGACACCTGGCACATACACCATTAAAGTAGATGGTAAAGATGTAGAGGTTACTCTCGATGAACTTCAAGCTGGTTACAGTAGACAAGCTGATTACACAAGAAAAAGTCAAGTATTGGCAGAGCAACGCAAAAAAGCTGATGAAGAATTAGCTGCGACTCAACAAGAAAGACAGCGTTACTTATCACAACTTGAACAATTTAACACTCAGGCAGATTCTAAAATAAATGAACTTGCAAAAACTGACTGGACTAAACTCAAGGAAGAAGATCCAACTGAATATATGTTGAAAAGAGATCAATATAGAGAACTTCAGGATAATAAAAGAATAGTTGAAGATGAACAAAAAAATCTTCAATACAAACAACAACAAGAGCATGAAGCTAAATGGCAAGAAGAACTTGGCAGACAGCAAGAGATTATGGTTCAAAGACTACCTGAATGGGTTGATCCTGACAAAGGCCCAAAACTTAAACAAAATATAAAAAGTTTTGCAGTTAAGAAAGGATTTACCGAACAGGAAGTTAATAGCTTAATTGATGCAAGGTCTGTAGATGTTCTACATAAAGCCATGTTGTATGAAAATCTTTTAGCAGCTAAGATTTCTAATAAGAAAACTAAAGTTGTACCTAAAGTTCAAAAACCTGGTTCTCTAGCAACAAAAGGTGAAATATCTAGTGATAAAGTTAAAGCACAAAGAGCAAGGTTAAGGAAGACTGGGCATGTAAATGATGCTAAAAGCGTTATTGAAAGTCTAATGAACTCTTAGCCTAATACAAAACTTTTTTAATATAGGTAATCAAAAATGGCAATTTATACTAACTCTTATGAAACTTTTGATAGTAACAATAAGAGAGAAGACTTGGCGAATGTTATTTATAACATCTCACCAACAGAAACTCCATTTATGTCTAGCATTGGTACTGGTTCAGCTGGTGGCACAAAGCATGAATGGCAAACAGATAGTTTAGCAGCAGCAGCAGCTAACCTAGTAATTGAGGGTGATGACTCTCCAAGCAGAGCTTTAACAGCTACTTCAAGACTATTAAACTACACACAGATTTCTACAAAACCTGTAGTAGTTACTGGTACTCAAGAAGTTGTTAACAAAGCTGGTGTTTCTTCAGAGATGGCTTATCAAATAGCTAAAGCTGGTAAGGAACTAAAAAGAGATATGGAACTAGACATGACTGGTAAACAGGCAGCAGCAGCAGGTTCTTCAGGCACAGGTCGTGCTTCAAGAGCATATGAGTCTTGGTGTAATACCAACGAACTTCATGGTGCTGGTGGTTCTACTAACGGAGCTGGTGCAGTTACTGATGGTACTCAAAGAGTACTAACAGAAGCACTTTTAAAATCAAACTTAAAAGCATGTTATGACCAAGGTGGTAATCCTGACCTATTGTTAGTTGGTTCATTCAACAAACAAAAAGTATCAGGCTTTACTGGTAACTCTACTCGTATGGACATGGCAGAAGATAGAAGTCTAGTGGCTACTATTGATGTTTATGTTTCTGACTTCGGTGAAGTTAGAGTAGTAGCTGACAGGATCTTAAGAAGTTCAGGAAGAACTGCACTTGTGGTTGATACAGAAATGTGGTCAGTTGCATATCTAAGACCTTTCGGTGTACAAGACTTAGCGAAAACTGGTGATGCTGAGAAAAAGCAATTACTAGTTGAATATACTTTAGTTGCTAAAAATGAAGCAGCTAATGGTAAAATCGCTGATTTAACTACATCATAATAAAATTTTACTTTCCTCATAGTTAGTAAAGGGTGGGGTTTTGCACTCCAATGTTTCCCCACCCACCTAGATACATTAATGATGGCCTTGAAGAACGTATCGCTTCGGAACGAGGGTCGTTAATATGGAGAATATTTAATGAGAACATTAAATGATTATTTTGTAAACGCAGAGATAGAAGATATATCTACTGCATCAAGTACGTTTGTACCAATACCTGATGGTGGTAGAGTAATTAAAATTATTACTGCACTACAAGGAGCTATTGGAACTGCAAATGGTGGTATTAGTTTTGAAATTGGTGGCACTGCTATTACTGGTGGTGGCATTACAGTAACTCAATCAGGATCAGCAGCAGGTGATGTTGACACAGCAGAACCTACAGCAGCTAATAGAGTTGAAGAAGATGGTTCTATTGAAATGATTACAAATGGAGCATCATCAAATGCAGTTAAACTATTAGTAACATTCGTAATTAGGAGATAAGCATGGCAAATTGGTTAGGTGGTTACAGAGTAATAGCGAATCACACAAGAACGACAAGTAGCTCATCAGCACAAACATCGGCTTTCAATGATAGTATTGAATATGTAAGAGTAACAACTACTGGTCCAGTATTTATTGAGTTTGGAGCAAATCCTACAGCAGCAACTGCAACTTCAATATACATGGCAGGAGATGAATCTATCATATTTAAAATAGATGGTGGCATGAAAATGGCAACCATTCACGCTAGTGGAACACCTACTGTTTTTGTTCAGGAGCTTAGTGAATAAATGAAAAGAAGGCTAGGAGATGGCGAAACCTTTCATTTTTCAGAACATTCAGGGGAATTTGCAATACAATACAAATCCCCTGATTTGTCTAAATTGATACAAAACAATAAAAGACTACAAGAGGAAGATCATCACATGAGAGATGACTTTCGTTTATGTGCTAGAATACCAGTAATGGTTGCACAAGAATGGAAGATTAAATTTGGAATTGATATAAACAAAAAACAAGATATGAAGGCTATTAAGAAATTACTTAACAGTCCTGATTATAAATATTTAAAGACAACTAGTAGAGTAATATAATGGCAATATCAACATACGCAGAACTCAAAACATCTATAGCAAACTGGTTAGATAGAAGTGATTTAACCGATGTTATTCCTGATTTTATTGCTTTAGCTGAAACAAGACATAAAAGAGATTTTAAGATTAGAAGAATGGAAACTAGGGTAACAGCTAATACTATAGCTGATACTGAGTATTATACTTTACCTGATAATTATATTGCTATGCGTAATATAAAACTTAACACAGATCCTAAAACTCCTTTAGAGTTTTTAACGCCTGAAATAATGGATAGATTACAAGCAGGAAGTAGCGTGGGTTGTCCAAAATCTTATTCAATTAAAGGCAACGATATACAAATTAGACCTATTCCTGATGGTGTTTATGAAATAGAAATAGCTTATTACAAAACATTTACTCCTTTATCAGACTCTAATACTACAAACGATATGCTTACACATCACCCTGATGTTTACTTATATGGTGCGTTAGTCGAAGCAGAACCTTATTTACAAAATGATAAAAGAATACAAGTTTGGTCTGGATTTTATGACAGAGCCAAAGAAGATATTATAAAATCAAACGAGAGAGATAGACACTCAGGCACAGCACCTGTAACAAGAATTGACTACGGATTATATTAATGACTACATGGACTATAGTTTCTACAGATTCTACGACATGGAGTGTTATACAAAATACATCTGAGGGATATTTTGAAACAGAAGATAATTTAGATTTATTAGTAACAGAAACAGGATTACTGTTTCAACAAGAAGGGGGAGTTGTTATAGCTCCTGATGACTGGCAAGATACTCCAGCTACAGCAACTACAACATGGACTGAACAATAAATGGCAACACAAAAGTTTACAGATTTAACAGCAACAACAACTCCTAATACAGAATCTGTATTTGCTATCGCTTATTCAGGTTCTAACTTTAAGTTAACTATTACAGATTTAGCATCTAACTTACCAGCAGTTACAGCAACAAGTTTAACATCTTCAGGTACATTAACTACATCAGGCAACGCTACTATAGGTGGTGATTTGACGATATCAGGCGATGATCTGACTATGGGTACAAACACAAGTGGTGCAGCTTTAATAGCCGATGGAACGAATTTTAATCCTGTGGTTATATCAGGCGATATATCTATAGGTACTACAGGTACAGCAGCGATTGGTACAGGCGTTATTGTTAACGCTGATGTCAATGCAAGTGCAGCTTTAGCTTTTTCTAAGATGGAAAACCTAACAGCATCAAGAGCATTAGTATCAGATGGTAGTGGAGATGTATCGGTATCAGCAGTAACATCTACTGAAGTAGGATATTTAGATGGCGTAACATCAGCAATACAAACACAATTAGATGCAAAAGCATCATCAAGTTATGTACCTACTGCAATTACAGTTGCAGATGAATCCTCAGACACTACTTGTTTTCCCTTGTTTACAACGGCAGCGACTGGGGATCTAGGTCCAAAGACAGCATCAGGATTAACTTTTAACTCAAGCACAGATGTATTATCAGGAACTTTTGCAGGAAACATTACAGGTAATGTAACAGGCAATACTTCAGGCACATCAGGTTCGACTACAGGAAATGCAGCAACAGCAACAGTTTTAGCCACAGCAAGAGATATTGGTGGCGTTAGTTTTAACGGATCAGCAAGTATAAACTTGCCAGGCGTTAATACAGCAGGTAATCAGAATACATCAGGAAGTTCAGCTTCTTGTAGTGGTAATTCAGCTACAGCAACTCTTTCTACAAACGTAACAGTTTCAGATGAATCTACCGATACTACATGTTTTCCATTATTTGTTACAGCAGCGACAGGCGACCTTCCACCTAAATCAGGAAGTAATCTTGCCTTTAATTCTAATTCAGGAATTTTAACAGCTACTGGTTTTGCAGGTGCATTAACAGGGAACGTAACAGGAAATGCTAGTGGAAGTGCAGGAAGTTGTACTGGAAACAGTGCTACAGCCACTACATCTACAAATGTTACAGTAGCAGATGAAAGTAGTGATACTACTTGTTTTCCTTTATTTACAACTGCTGCTACAGGAGATTTAGCACCTAAGTCAGGTTCTAATTTAGCATTTAATTCAAGTAGTGGCATTTTAACTGCAACAGGATTTGCTGGAGCGTTAACAGGCAACGTAACAGGCAATACTTCAGGTTCTTCAGGCTCATGTACTGGAAATTCTGCAACAGCTACTTCAGCAGCAACCCTTACAACTGCTAGAAACATAGGTGGAGTTTCATTTAATGGCTCTGCAAATATAGATTTACCAGGTGTAAATGCAGCAGGTTCACAAAATACCAGTGGTACAGCAGCAGGACTATCAGCAACTCTTGCAGTAGGAAGTGGTGGTACTGGAGCAACTAGCTTAACAGCTAACGGAGTTATTATTGGTAATGGAACATCTGCTCTTACAGCAGTTGATTTATCTACCAAAGGAAAGATTTTAATTGGTGATGGCAGTGGTAATCCACAAGCATTAGCTGTAGGTACAAATACCCATATATTAACAGCAGATTCATCAGAAGCAACTGGTGTCAAATGGGCAGCAGCAGCAGGAGGAGGTGGTGGATTAGCAGTTGTTACAGCAGTAAATCAATATGACTCTTCAAGTCCTTATGCAAGTTATTCATATACAGGATTTAGTTCAAGTTATGATAATTATTTAGTTTTAGTACACGCTATTTCACTTGCTGGAGATGGAGATGTAAATTTCCAATGGCTAGATGATGGAAGTGCATTAACAGGTGGTGCTTATAGAGTTGCTCTAAATGGAATAGATAGTAATGCAACAGACAGACAATTAGCATCTAACAATGAAACTAGTCCAAGAATATTTGATGATTTAAAAGGTGGCGATGATGCTCCTTTTTCAGGATTTATGTATATGCAACTTGGTAGAGGTGGTCGTTGGGATAGTGATAGTTCAGATTCGGAAGGCAATGTTAGACCAATGGTTACTTGTGATTTTGTGGGAAAAGACCATTCAAACTATGCAAGGTCAGTACATGGTGGTTTTTATTATGATGCTGCATCTGGTAACACAATGAATGGTTTTAAATTAACATTTGGTGGTGGTGGTGCTAATAAAGTTTGTTTAACAGTTTATGGAGTTGTAAGGAGTTAATATGGCTAAAGACTTAATAACAGATGCTAGTGGAAATACAACAGAACAAGATGAGTCTGTTGAGTCAGCTAATGCAAGAGCAGAAAGACAGACTGCTAATGAAGCAAAAAGATATGCTACATATAGAACAGCAGGTTATTTAGATGAAGACACAAATCAGAACACTAAAACTGTTTATGGAAGATTAGGAGAGCAACTTGATATGCTCTTTAAAGATATAGAAGCAGGAAAATTTGGAGATACTGCTAAAACAGGCTCATGGTATACACATATTAAATCAGTTAAAGACAACAACCCCAAAGGCTAGGAGAAATTAAATGGGATTAGAAACAGGAACATATATATCGGACTTAAATAGTTCAAACCCAGTAGCTGGTGATCCAGTTAACGAAGGTGATGACCATATAAGATTGGTAAAATCTACAGTTAAAGCAACATTTCCTAGTATTACTGGGGCAGTATCAGCAACACATACAGAATTAAATTTACTAGATGGCGTTACAGCTAATACAGCAGAACTAAATTATGTAGATGTTGCAACACTTGGTACAGCAGAAGCATCTAAAGCCGTAACAGTTGATGCTAGTAAAGACTCAACAGGTATTAGAAACTTAACAGTATCAGGCACATTAACCATAGGCTCTAACACAGCAACAACTTTACAAGCTGTATATCCAGTAGGATCTATTTATATAAATGCAGCCGTAGCTACTAATCCTGGAACATTATTAGGGTTTGGAACTTGGGCAGCTTTTGGAGCTGGTAGAGTTATAGTAGGTTTAAACGCAGCAGATAGTGATTTTGATACAGTACAAGAAACTGGTGGGGCTAAGACTCATACATTAAGCACTGCTGAATTACCATCTCATACACATAATTCAAATTTTGTAACAGGTGGTACTGGAGTATCAGGCGTAAATACAGCAGGTAATTACGATGCAGCAACCAATGCAACAAGTGCTACAGGTGGTGGTGGAGCACATAATAACTTGCAACCTTATATCGTTGCATATATGTGGAGAAGAACTGCATAATGCCAACCCTCCAAATATTAAATCCGAAAGGAATGATTAAAGATACAAATGATACTGCATTACCTAATGAATTTTTTTCACATACACAAAATGCTAGGTTTGAAGATAACGCAGCTAAAAAAGTATTAGGTCAAGACCAAGTCTTTGGAACACCGACTGTAGCTCCCTATTTTGCCCTAAATTGGTCAACAGGAGCTAATAACTATTGGTTCTATGCTGGTTCAGCTAAAATCTACAGATACGATGGCTCTAGTCATACTAATTTTACAAGAGCATCAGGTGGAGATTACTCTACTAACTTAACAGCTTCAGGTAATTGGACTGGTTCTATATTTAATGGATTGGCTATTTTAAACAACGGAGTAGATGATCCACAATGCTTGGCAACAACAGGTGCTGGTGCATTTACGGATTTAACCAACTGGCCATCAAGTACAACTTGCAAAGTAATAAGACCCTTTGGTAATTATTTAATAGCTTTAAACATGACTGAATCTTCTACAAATCTACCCAACAAGGTTAGATGGGGAGATGCAGCAGAAAACCTTACGCTACCTAGTTCTTGGACAGCATCTAGTACAAACGATGCAGGTTCTGCAACAGTAGGTGATGCAGGTGAATTTATTGTAGATGGGTTTCCACTTAAACAATCTTTTATAATATATAAAGAAAACAGCACTTACATAATGACTTTTACTGGTGGTAACTTAGTATTTGATATTAAAAAACTATTTGATGACTCAGGCGTTTTATCAAGAAACTGTGTAGCAGAATTTAATGGTAAACACTTTGTAGTAACTAATGGTGATTTAATTGTCCATAACGGAGTATCTAAACAGTCAGTCGCAAGTACAATCGTTAAAAGAACATTATTTGAAGAAATAGACAGCACTAATTATGCAAACATATTTGTAACTCATAACAAACAAAAGAATGAAATATGGGTATCTTACCCAACAGTTGGCTCAACATTCTGCAATAAAGCCTTAATATGGAACTATGAAGCTAATGCTTTTAGTTTTAGAGAACTGCCTGATATTCTACATATAGCAACAGGTATAGTAAATCCAGGCTCATCAGCAGTCTTATGGTCAGGTCAATCACAAAGTTGGATAGCCTACAGCACTACTGAGAACTGGGGTCAAAGAAACTTTAACCCAACAGAAACTAGCATACTAATGTCTAGTACAGGAGATACTAAGCTATACAGAGCAGACAATGGGTTTGATTTTGCAGGATCTGACTTTACTATGATTTTGGAGAGAAAAGGATTAACCCTCGATGGTAATACTAATACAGTAAAACAAGTAAGAAAGATTACCCCAAGGTTTTCTAGCACAGGAACTGCTGAAGTATTTGTAGGAAGTTCTATGACCCCTGATGGTACATATACATACAAAACACAGCAAACTATAGACCCTGATACACAAAACAAAGTAGATGCTAGAGCCACAGGCAAATATATAGCTATTAAGTTCCAAAACACAACAGCTACAACTTTTGAATTAAACGGATATGATATAGAATATGAGGTAATAGGAGAACGATAAATGTCCCAAGCACCTAAATATACGCCTAATCCAGTACCTGATAATCCTGAAGATTTACCCCAATATTTGTTACAAGAATTTCAAAAAATACAAGCAGCATTAGAAGAAAACCCTACCACATTTATAGAGGTTAAAAATGTAGCTCCAAGCAGAATAAAACAAGGTGATATAGTGTACGGAGATGGTACAAACTTTAATCCAGGAAGTGGCGAAGGAATTTACTTTAGAAACGCAGCAGGGAGTTGGGTGAAATTATGAGTTTATATATATCAGGAATACCATCGGAAAGAATTGATGAAGTTTGGCTAGAGTGCGAACCTTATATAGAAATGGGTAATGGTAAAAGTAGAGATGAAATGTCTGTTATGGATATTTACGCAAGATTATCAGAAGCTCGTATGCAACTATGGTTAGTTTTTAACGAAGATAGAGAAATAATATCAGTTTTAACTACAGAGATTATAGACTACCCAAGAAAAACTGTATGTAGAATAGTTACATTGGGTGGCAAGGATCTAGATATATGGGTAGAAGATTGGTTAGAAACTATAGAAGAATGGGCATTAGAGAATGACTGTGTAGCTATGGAAACAGTTTGTCGGAAAGGATTTATAAAAAAACTAGAGAGATTTGGGTATGAAAACGCATACACAGTTCTCGTAAAAGAACTCACAACAATACATTAGAGGTAATATTATGAGCAAAGGAAGTGCACCTAGCACCCAAACAGTAAAACAAGAACCATATGAAGGTCAAAAACCTTATCTATTGGATTTATACTCAAAAGCACAGGCTTTACCAACTCAACAGTTTTATCCAAATCAAACTTATGCTTCGCCTAGTGATTTAACTTTTCAAGCAGAACAACTTGCACAACAAGCAGCTTTAGGGCCACAAAGCACTATAGCTGGTTCTATACTTCCTTCTATACAAGAACAGTTGATGAGCCCAGCACAAAGATTTTCTGATCCTCTATTACAAGAATCTTTAAGAGCAGGTTTAAGACCAATGGAAGAAAGTGCTTCAAGATTACTTCAACAAGCTAGGAGAGGTGCTACACAAGCAGGACAACTAGGTGGAAGCAGACAAGGTATACTAGAATCTGAAGTTATAAAAGATTTATTAACTAAACAATCAGATGTTGCATCTAGATTATATGGTGATGTATATGGACAAACTTTAGCTGCACAAGGTAGAGGACTAGGATTAGCTCCAACAGCTATGCAAAGTATAATGAGTCCATCAGCTAGTTTAGCTAATATAGCAACAGCTCAAACAGCAAGAGCACAGCAACCTATTGATGAAGCTATGCAAAGATTTGCATTTGAACAGGCAGCCCCAGGTCAAGCATTAAGTCAATATGCTAATATTGCTGGTAATACATTATTGCCAGGTTCGCAACAATCTACAGGAGCAGGAGCACAAGGCCCAGGTGCACTAGCAGGTGCAATAGGTGGAGGTGGATTAGCTTATGCTGCTGGTATGTCCAATCCTTATATAGCAGGGGCAGCAATCTTAGGAGGTTTATTAGGATAATGATTAATTTAAATAGAAATCAAATAGTAGGACAGTTAGGCCCTGATGGGAAACCAATAGGTTTGTTAGATGCGATGATGGGTGTTAGACCAATTATGAACCCAAATCCTTTTAATGTACCTAGTCCATCACAAATAAATTATAGTGATTTAACTAGAGAACTTGCTGAAAAACCTGTTGCTGGTAATCAAAACTTTAACTTAATGAATACATTTAGAAATATGTTTGATATGCCTACTACAACAAGCAGTATAGTAGATGGTCAAAAAATTACTGAAACAGTTATGCCTAATGTAAACAATGTTACAGATATAGCTGGGAAAGCTGCAACATCAGGAGCAGATCCATTAATGTTTATGAGTGCTCTTAGTGGTTTATTAGAACAAAATCAACCACCACCTATGCAAGTTATGCCTATGCAACAAGCAGTTAGGGGTAATCCAATTCAAATAGCAGATTTGAGTAGATTTTATGGAGGAATTTTATAATGAGTAATGGCATTTTAAATGATGAAGAAAAACTGACAGGTTTTAGAGGTTTGTTAGGAAATTTAGTTCTTCCAGGGTTAAGTGGACAACCCACTAACAAACAAATGATTGATGCAGCAATACTTAGAGGTAGTTTAGAATTATTAAAACCTAGACAAGCTGATGAAAACTTTGCATCTCAAATAGGAAGAAGTTTACAAGCAGGTACAAAATTTATTGATAGCTTAAAACCTGACTTAGATCAACAAATAAAACAGTTAGAGTTTGAACAATTAAGAAAACAAGTGGAAGGTCAAGAAGAACCTATTGAAAGAACTGTTACAGAAAGAAATTTAGAAAGAGATGCTTTAGCAGATCAGGCTTTTGGTTTTGGCGATTACGCTACAGAAATATTAGGAATTGGAGGTAGATTTTTTGGTGCAGACCCTACTCCTGAAACAACAATGTCTATAAGAAATATAGAAGGACTTAATAGAGATTTATTAAAAGGTGCTGCTTCAGAGGTATCAGGCAGACCATCTGTTTATTATCTTCAATTATCAAGAGATGAATTACCTGAACCTGGTTTTACAAGTACAGATGCAGATGCTCTTAGAAAATATGAAACTTTACAAGAAAGGTATAGAGGACAACTAAACAAAAACAGACAAGCCTTAGAAAATGCAAAAATAAGAGGAGATAATTCTAAAATATTTAAAATAGAATCTGCTATCGCTGACCAACAATATTTTGTTGAAAGGTTAGATGGAGTTACAGATTCTTTAAGAAAAGACTTAGGACAAGGGCCTACTGTTGAAACTGATTTTAGCACAACAACTCCAGTACAAAATTTAGATGATAAAGAACTAGATAATATTTTAATTGATTTTAACCAAAGAGGAGATTAACCAATGGTAGATGAAAAAGTAAAAACTCCTAGTGGTGGTCAATTTATAGAAGCTAGAAGAAATGCTGAAGCATATTTTGAAGATACCAAAAATAGAGGGAAAATATTGGTTAATGCTGGTCGTTTATCAAAAGAAGATTATTATAAAAAAATAAGATCAGTAGGAATAGAAACTGGTGTAATTGAGCCTAATGAATTTCCAGGAGGTGCTCCTGAATGGTTAGAACCTGCTTTAGAAATAGGTTTAGGAATTACAGGTTATGTTGCTGGTGCAGCACTAGGATTAAGAAAAGGAGCTCCTTTAGCAGGTGGTGCAGCAGGTTATGGTGCAGGTGCTGGATTAGGACAAGCATCTTTTGATGCAATTAATAAATTAACAGCAGATGAAGGACAAGTAGTAAAGCCTAACAATGTTATTTTAAAAGATGCCTTACAACAAGCAGGTATTGATGCAACTTTGTCTTATGGCATAGATAAAGTAGTTCTTCCTGGTTTAGGTAAAACTTTTCAAGTTGCAAAAAATGTTAGCATTGGTGCAAAAAACAAAGCTGTAAAAGGATTACAGGCATTTAGAAACAGATTGAGTCCTGAAGAACAAAAAAAATTCGTAGATAAGTTTGGTAAAGGTAAAGCAAGTGAAACAGAAATAGGTAAAAGTTATGCAAAATCAAAAGAAGAAAGTCAATCTATTATTAATGCTAATAGAGCACAACTAGAATCAGAAGGCTTAACACCTACAAGATATCAAGTTTTATCAGGATCAGGAACTATAGGACAGGTTTTAAGAGGAGCTTCTGATGCTGCACAAATTATTCCAGGTGCAAGTTTTTATGGAAAAAAATCTTATCAAAATACAGTAGATGATACATTAGCTAGTTTACAAAACCCAATTATTTCAGGATCAAATAAAAATTTAAACGATAGAGCAGCTTTTGCTTCAGGAAATGCTTTTATAAAAGACATAAAAGGAGATTATGTAAGAAATCCTGCAAAACTAGAAGCTATTGAAAAATCTTACGAAAGTTTACCTATAACAGCTTATTCTAATTTAATTAAAATTAGTGATGATAATATAGCAAGATATCGCAAAGATTATAAAGAATTTGATACTGGTTTAAAAGAAACAAAAACTAAATTTACTACAGACCTTATACAAGAAGATATTGTAAAATTTAATACATTGTT
>Ga0208645_1001791_pt1 | contig 18104 bp, 25 predicted proteins | sample VirMetDEL_Sep_01_FD_184519 | JGI IMG/M metagenome (GOLD analysis project Ga0208645, IMG submission 184519) | Aqueous microbial communities from the Delaware River and Bay under freshwater to marine salinity gradient to study organic matter... | ecosystem: Environmental > Aquatic > Marine >... | reverse complement strand
TAAGTTATTATTCGCTATATAATACATACAGAAAAGTTAAACAAATTTTAAAAGACGAATTACTATGAGACTAGGGGATTTACTAGAAACTATTTTTAAGCACACAGGCATCAAATGGCTTGTGAAAAACACTGCATCCTTGCTAGGAATAGAGGACTGTGGATGTGAGGACAGAAAGAAAGCACTTAATAAACTAAAAATTAATAGAAAAAATGGAAGCACAGGATCAAGCGAACTGGGAGAAATTCCGAGAAAAAAAAAGAAACACGCTAACAAATAAGGAGTACGAAATGATATGCGATCTGCACGCTAGATATTTTCAGCATCCCTTTTGGAAGCCTTGTACTTGTTCGCCCAAAACAATTAACAAGTGGATAGCTGACCTTAATATGTACTATGAAGCTCCGTGACGTACATAAGTGGGAGCAAGCAGTTATACAGGTTCTTAACTTAGATGGGTGGGACTTGCAATGGTGTGGTGGTGGCTTTGAGCATTATGATGCAGTAGGAGCTACCCCTAAAGGTTACGAGTGCGTGATAGAAATGAAATTCAGATTGACGTACTATGAAACCAAGATGCTAGAAAAATATAAATACGATCAGCTGATGGATATGCCTGCTGATATGGTAAAGATATATTTTGTTAATGATCCAAAAGCTAACTATTTTTTTTGGCTAAATAAGATATCAATGCCTAAGCCAGTTGAGCTATACTGTCCTGATACAACACTATGGACAAAGCAAAAAAAAAACAAGCTCGTATATTTATTGGAAGAAAGCCAAGCAACAATAACAAATAACAATGAGGGGAACTAAGACTTATTATGAAGGATCAGGAGAAGGTGACGTGATAGACCTGATCAAAGACTATGAGCTAAACTTTAACAGAGGCAACATCTTAAAATACATTATCCGAGCAGGAAAAAAAGAAGATGAATTGCAAGATCTGTTAAAAGCTAAAGACTACATAGAACGTGAGATAGAACACTACAGAGAAGTGAGAAGAAAAGCCTGCGAAACTTTTTTTGAAGCAGGAGGATGGACAACTAATACTACTTAATATGCCAATACCAAAACCAAAAACAGGAGAAGATAGAAAGGATTACATACAAAGATGTATGGCGAATCCTATTATGAAGTCAGAATATCCTGACCAAGAACAAAGACTTGCTGTATGTTATAAAACATTTATTAACAAAAAGTAAAATATTTTTTTTATATTAGTCAATAAATTTAAGCATTATGAATACAAGAACAGACAGAGAAACCACTTACTTAAAGATGGAAAACCTAGAGGATATGAGGTTTATGAGCAATTTTAACTTTGTATCTTCTTTGCTATTAAAGTGGTACAAGCTAAAGAAAAACCCTGACGTCAATGAGATGATGGAATGTATGAATGAAATAGCATTCTACAATCTTAATTTAAAAAGAGAAAGGGATGACTTGCTAGAGATAGTATCTCAGTACAGAGCTGACAAGATCAGAGCCATAGAAAGAGCTAGAAAGTGCGAAAAAGAATTAGAGGCTAAGCTATGATGACACTAATTAAAATGCTAGGATTTGGCTTCTTTTGTTTTGTGATGGGAGTAGCCTATGCTTTAGATAACTCTAAAAAAAATTGAGATATGATTACATTACTAGATGGAACTCAACACGATCAGCAAGAGCTTATAAATCAAATGAGGGACGATGAATTTTACTATGGCTATTTATCTAAAGCAGCTCTTAGTAGTTCATCTTTAAAACTATTGCTTACAAGCCCTAAGACATACTACAATGTTACTAAGTATGGTAGCCCTGAAAGTCAAGCCCTGAGAGATGGGTGGCTATTCCACGCAGCTATACTAGAGCCTGACGTTTTCCAAAGTCAGATATTTGTGCCTGTTGCAAGTAAAAATACAAAAGCTTATAAAGAAGCTAAAAAAGAACACGACAGACCATTTACTGGAAGTGAGAAAAAAAATGCAGAGAAAATGGCTGATGCTTTTTTTAGAAATGAGAAAGCCTTGCAATATTTGCAAAACTCTGAGTTTGAAGTGCCGATGGTAGGAATAGTTAATGGAATGCCTTTTAGAGGTAAAGCTGATATACTTGGTGAGAATAGAATATGTGATCTTAAAACGACATCCGATTTACGAGCCTTTCCTTATTCAGCTAAAAAGTATTCTTATGATATACAATGCTATTTATATTGCACTCTATTTGATGTGCCGTACGAAAACTTTACTTTTGTAGTGATTGATAAGAAGAGCTTGGACATAGGAATATACCATTGCTCAGAAGATTTTTACCTATCAGGAAAAGAGAAAACCGAGAAAGCAATACAGATATACGAAACATATTTTTTGCAAGAAACAGACTTAGATCAATATTATATAGAAGGGATTTTATAGAGGTAACCGAAAAGCTAAAGAGTAGGTAATATTAAAAGCAATTATTATGACAAGTTCTATTGAAAAATTAACAAGAAACGAAGTAAAAAATTTATTAAAAAAAGACAATCTATTAGAGTTTAATAGATCAATTAAGCCCCTTCACGTTAAGGCAATGTTTGAAAGTGTTAAGGTGTGTGGCATTTTAAGGCTGCCAGTAGTAGGCAAGTTAAATTATCCTGACAGAAGAAATAAGGTTGTTGTTGATGGTCAGCATCTTTTATCTGCTTTTTTAAAAACAAAACAGCCATACATTAACTGTGTTAGAAAAGAATACAAAGACAAAAATCAAGTTATAAGAGATGTAGCTAAACTTAATAATATACAGAAAAGCTGGAATGATGAAAATTATTTAGATGCTTGGTATAAATTTGGCAAAACTAATTTAAAATATTTTACAAATTATGCTTACCTGTATAATATGTATAAAGAAGTTCTAACAGGCTTGCCTTGTGGTCTTTTGATAGATATATATGCTGTTAGCAAGAATGACTTTAAAGAGGGTAAATTAGAATTTAAAGACAGAGAGTTTAGTGATAAACTTGCACAGGTTTGCTATATGCTGAAAACTAAATATAAGAAAGGAGCATTTACATTACAAGGACTACGAGTGTGGGCTTTTAGAAGAAAATTTAAAGATAACAGAGATATAGATTTTACAAAGTTAGAGTGCAGATTGAAATTAGCACTAAGAAATAATGAGGATAAAAACTGTAATTCAAGAGAGGATTTTGAATCATTGGTAGACATTATATATAACAGAATTTAAGAATATATGACAATAGAACAAACAGTAGCACAAATGGTCGTAGAAGATTACTATGGCTTAAATATTAAAAAGAATACTAGAGAGTATCCATACCCTGAAGCTAGGGCTATATATTACAAGATAATCAAAAACAACACAACCTTGCCTTTTCAAAAGATTGCTAAGCCAATGGAGAGAGATCACAGTACAGTTGTTTATTTTTGCAAGAAAGTAGAGGACTGGAAGCAAACTGACAAAGAGTTTCAAGCAAAATTTAATCTGATAGAAGCTGCCTTTAAAAAAGCATTAAGCATAAAACCAACTATGCTTTCAGCAGAATGGTTAGAAGATTTTGCTAAAGAAAATGATAAAAGCTTAAAGGAAATAATTAACTTTCAGCAAGAGAAGTTTGATGATAAAAATAAAACTATATCAAGACTCAGGGAAAAAGCACACAGTATGAGAAACCAAAGAGATAAATATAAGGAACTATATAATAAATGCAATGATAAAAAAAGTTAACATATCTGAGATACGAAAAAACTCAGATAACCCTCGCATTATAAAAGACGATAAGTTTAAAAAGTTAGTCAAAAGCATACAAGACTTTCCTGAGATGCTAGAACTAAGACCTATTGTAGTGGATGAAAATATGACTATACTTGGTGGCAATATGAGACATCAAGCTAGCATAAGAGCGGGACTGAAAGAAGTTTGGATTAAAGTTGCTGAGGGATTGACAGACGAACAGAAAAAGGAATTTGTTATAAAAGACAACTCTTCTTTTGGTGAGTGGGACTGGGATATATTAGCTAATGAATGGGATCAAGAGAAACTAATTGACTGGGGACTTGATGTGCCTGTATTAAATGAAAAAGCTGAGGTAGAAGAAGCCGAAATAGAATTTAGCGAATATTTAGATGAGGCTCACAATTATGTAGTATTGACCTTTGACAATGAAATTGACTGGCTGTCAGCTCAAACACATTTTAATTTAAAGTCAGTTTACTCTAAAAGACAGAATGGCAAACCTTGGTCTAAGGGCATAGGAAGAGTTATAAATGGTGCTGAATATCTCAAAGACCTCAAGGATGAATAACATATATATACCCTCTTACAATAGATCTAATCAGGTTAGAACCTATGAGTATTTAGAGCAGGGGTATATTGTTGTGCCAGAAAGCCAAGAAAAAGAATACAGAAAGAAATATGGCAAAGCTGTTTTGGCTATTCCTGACGACAGGGATGGAAGCGTGGCTAGGAAAAGAAATGCGATACTAGATCTGATCAAAGAAAAAACAGGAAGCGGTTGGATGATAGACGATGATTTAGAGTGCTTAAGAAGAAAAAAAGAAAACACAAAAATATCAGGACAAGATGCTTTAGAACATTTTGAGAGGATAGAACTTATGGCAAAAGACGGTGAGTTTATGTTTGCGGGGTTTGATTATAGTGGAGACAATATGAAGCTTAAAGATATGAGCCCCTTTAGTTTTAACAAAATATTTTTTGGGTGTGTATATGTAGATGCAAGAGACAATATAAAATATGACGAAAGATTTTCGATTTGTGAAGATGTAGATTATTTTCTACAAAAGATGGAAAGACATAGAAGAGTGTTAAAAGATAATCAATACCAGGCTATGTTTTTTGGTGAGGATGGAGGAGAAAACTCTGTTATTAGATATGATCAGGAAAAACAAAAAGAGTTTGCTAAGATAATAAACAAGAAATGGGGATATGGTGCAATGGTATGGAAGGGAACAGGATTCAGATTTTATAACCCAATCAAAGGAGTATGAAGATATACAGCCCATCTTATAAAAGAGCGACAGGATTAAAAACGCATAAGTTGTTGCCTAATGTCATTTATTGCATTGATCAGAAAGAGAAAGAGGAATACGAAAAACAAGGTGTTAATCTGGAGATCTTACCCGATGGAATACAAGGAAATATATCCAGAGTGCGAAACTATATCAAAGATGAATTGATCAAAGAGAAGGGCTTGATAATAGATGACGATATTGAAGCGATAAAAATTTGGTCAACTAAAAATGAAAACCCCTATCCAATAAACATAGAAGACATAGAAGAGTTTTTTGAGATGGCTTTTAATATGTGCGAAGAATCAGGTTGTAAATTATGGGGCGTTAATATAGTAGGGGACAAAGGATCTTATAGGGAATATACACCCATAAGTTTTACGAATTGGATCTCTGGGAGCTTAATGGGATTTATAAATAACAAATGCAAGTTTGATGAAAGAATACCGCTTAAAGAGGATATCGATTTTTCATTGCAGACACTAAATAGATATAGAAAGCTTTTAAGGTTTAACAATGTGCATCTTATAAAAAAAGACCACGGAAATAAAGGAGGCTGTGCAGATTATAGAACAGTCGCAAGAGAAAAGGAACAGTTTGATATCTTTCAAAAGAAGTGGGGGAATAAGATTGTAAAACAAGATACAACACAGAAAGGAAAAAGAAAAAAGGTATTTGACATAAACCCGATTATTAAAGTGCCAATAAAAGGAGTATAACAATGGACAAAACGGACACACTAAAAAAGGCAATACTAGAATCGCTAGAGAAATCTCTAGGGGTTGTTACAACAGCTGTTAGACAGGTAGGAATTGCTAGAAGCACTTTCTATAAATGGTTAAGCGAAGATGAAGATTTTAAAAGAGAGGTGGATGATATACAAGAAATTGCTTTAGATTTTGCGGAAAGCCAATTACATAAACAAATAAAAGAGGGTAGCACGACAGCTACTATTTTCTTATTAAAGACCAAAGGCAAGCGAAGGGGTTATGTAGAAAGACAGGAGATAACTGGAGCCGATGGATATCCGACAGAGATAGAGGTTAATATTGTTAAAAGCAATGAGGTTTGACACCAATGTAGTTTACGAACATCTTATTAATTCAGATAAAAAAATTACCGTTGAGCAGGGCGGCACTAGATCTGGGAAAACATATAACATACTACTTTGGATCATCTTTCACTACTGTGCGCTTAATACAGGTAAGATCATAACTATATGCAGGAAAACTTATCCTGCTCTTAGAACCTCTGCTATGAGGGACTTTGTTGATATATTAAGAGCTAAAGATATTTACAGAGAAGAAAGCCACAATAAATCAGCATCAGAATATAGGCTCAGAGGAAACCTTATAGAGTTTATTAGTTTAGATCAGCCACAAAAAGTTAGAGGGAGAAAGAGGGACTTGCTTTTTATTAATGAAGCTAATGAGTTATACTTTGAGGATTGGCAGCAGTTAATTTTCAGAACACAGGAAAAGATAATAATTGATTACAACCCCTCAGACGAATACCATTGGATATATGACAAAGTAATAACAAGAGACGATGCTGACTTCTTTAAAACAACATACAAAGACAACCCATACTTAGAGGCTAGTATTGTTAGTGAGATAGAACGATTAAAGGGAACGGATGAACAGTATTGGCAGATATATGGTTTAGGTATTAGGGGTGCGTCTAAGACAACAATATTCAGATTTATAGAGGTAGAGGATATACCAGAGGAGGCTAACTTTTTGTCTTTTGGTATTGACTATGGGTTTACTAATGACCCTACAACCATTATAGGTGTTTGGATAAAAGATTACAATCTATATGTAAAAGAGTACCTATATCAAACAATGATGACAACAATAGATATTCACAGAAAGCTAAAGAGCCTAAATATAGATAGAGAAATGATATTTGCAGATAGTGCAGAACCAAGACTAAATGAAGAGCTAAGGAGAATGGGATGGAATATAAAGCCAAGTCTAAAGGGCAGGGATAGTGTTAATGCAGGAATCGACTTACTAAAAAGACATAGGATACATATTACAAAAGATTCTGAGAATGTCAAAAAGGAGTTTAGAAACTATAAATGGAAAGAAGATAGAAACGGAAGAGTACTGAACATTCCTGAGGATCGAGAAAACCACACAACAGATGCGCTGAGGTATGCTACCTATTCTTTATTGAGTAAGCCTAACTTTGGAAAATATGCAATACAATAAAATACTTGTTTATAATTTGTTTATAATGTAAAATTTTGTATATTAGTACAAATGATAAGCAATATGAAAACACAAAACACAGATTACAATGGCTGGAAAAATTACCAGACTTGGAGAGTAGCACTTGAATTTTTTGATGGCACGGATCATTACGATGATTACATTGCTGCAGGGAATGAGGACATCAGCGAATTAGCTGCTTGTCTTAGAGAAGAAGTGGAGGAGTACCTATCTCAGATGGGATCAGGACTAGCTCTTGATTATGCCCTCGCTTTTTTACACGAATGTTCCTATTACGAAATAGCTGAGCATTTAATAGAAGAATATAAAGAAAAACTAAAACACGAGAAAGTATGAAACTGACAGAAAAAAGACAAAAGCAAATAAGAGAAATATACAGAGGGTTTAGCTTATACGACCTAGAGTATTTCTTATTTATGTGCGCTGAAAAAATTACTGTGCCTGTAGACAGGGGTGATTCAGTAGAGTGCCAACAAGGAACTTTTGCTAAGATCAATGGAATATACATAGACCTTATTACAGAAGAATTTGAGGATGCTATCGAAAGAGAAAAAGACAAGAGAATTAATAACCTTTTAAAAGATACAGATGAAAAATTATGATTGGACACCTGACAGAGAGCTAACACCTCCTGATGATATGGATTACGAATGCCCAATGTGTGGCAGACCAACAGATAGTGATGACTATTGTTCATCAATTTGTTTTGAAGCTAGTTTAATTTAATTTGCATATAATGAAAGATTATATTATATTGTCAGTACCTTTTTTCATACTTACCTTTATCTTCTTACTGCTGTGTAAGTTTGCAGATAATTTGATGGGGGTTGTTTGATAGTTTTTGTTTTAATTGTAATTTAGGGTAGCAGAAATGCTGCCCTTTTTTATTTGAAAAAATTTGCGTTAAATCGTTATATAATTATGAAGATAGACATTACAGTTCCTGATCAGCTTTCTGAGATAACTCTCGGACAGTATCAAAAATTCCTAAAGATACAGGGAGAAAATCCTGATGAAAGGTTTTTGTCTAGCAAGATGGTGGAGATATTTTGCGAAGTCAGTCTTAAAAAAGTTATGCGGATGAAGTTGGCAGATGTAACAAGCATTTGTCAAGTGCTAATAAATATGTTCAACGAGAAGCCAGCACTTAGAAAAAGATTTTTTTTAGATGGAGTTGAGTATGGGTTTGTGCCTAATTTAGAGGATATATCTTTTGGAGAGTATGTAGATTTAGACACCTATTTATCTGACTGGGAATTAATGCACAGGGCTATGAGTGTGCTTTATAGACCGATCAAAGCAAGATATGGTGAAAGATATTCTATAAAGGAATACGATGCAAGTGATACTATTGTTATGAAGAGGATGCCATTGGATGCTGCTCTAGGTGCTGTGCTTTTTTTTTACCATTTAGGGATCGACTTATCGACGACTATGCTGAATTATTTAGATCACAAGGAGGAGACAGCCTTACAGCGGTATCTAATTTTGGAAAAAAGTGGGGTTGGTATCAATCAATTTACACGCTCGCTCAAGGCGATGTTACAAGATATGAAGATATCACTAAACTAAATATACATCAAGCACTATTGGCTTTATCATTTATAAAGGAAAAATCAGAGCTAGAAAGCAAACAAATAAAAAATAAATTCAAATGAGTTACAAAGCAGCAAGAGGCTTTTACGTTATAACAGACTTAATAGAAAACCTATTAATAGCTGACGAATATATAAACACAGTTACTTATGGGGACATCTCAGACGTTGATCTTAACAAGCAAACCATTTTCCCACTAGGACACCTGATAGTAAATAACATTACTTCGGCAGAGCAAACACTTACATTTAATGTTAGTATTTTGTCTATGGACATTGTCAATGTGGAAAAGAAAGCCACTACAAACTGGTTCAGGGGCAACACCAATGAGCAGGATGTGCTTAATGCTCAGTTTAAAGTGCTAAACAAGCTAATACAAAAAATAAGAATAGGCAGCCTATACAGAGAAGGCTATCAGGTTTTAGGTGATGTATCATTTGAGCCATTTACTGATAGGTTCGAGAACTTACTAGCAGGATGGGCAGCGACATTCGATATAATGATTAACAACGATCAGCAAGTTTGCTAATGAGATATAAGAAAACAGAAGAAACGCTTAGGAGGTTTGCACAGCACGTTATACTAGAGGCAAGGAAGAACCTTAAAGACAAAGACAAAAACGTGTCTAGCAAGCTCTCAGATAGTATTACATACAAAGCTGAAGAGTATGCTAATTCTATTTTTCTCAGCTTTTCTATGGAGGACTATGGATGGTTTCAAGACAGAGGGGTGCGTGGTACTGAAAGTGGTAGGTCATTGGATAACTTTAGATACAAAAAAACCAGCAACCTAGTAGGCTTAGAGGCTGCTACTGGAATATTTGCAGCTTGGGCTAAATCAAGAGGCTTATTTAGTGCAGGCAAGTTTGACCAACCAAGAAGCAGAAAAGGTCAGTTCCAAGGATATGCTACATTGGGATACATACTAGCAAACAGCATTAAAAAGAAAGGCATTAAGCCAAGTATGTTTTTTACCAAACCTTTTGAGAAGCTTTTTAAGGATTTACCAGATGAATTGATAGAAAGCTACGGACTAGATGTAGAAGATTTAATACAATATATAAGAAAATAATGGCAAACATTTTACTCAGATCACCATACTACCTATATAATACTCAGGCAGGATCAGCAACGGCTACAATGGAGCTTTATACAGGAGGCACATTAAGATACACGCTTTCTAAAGATGTAGATGACAGCGAGGGTGCTTTGTTCGAGATTAGCGAACTATCGAGAGACTATTTAGATGTAACTTTTAACGGCACACATACTTCTCAGGTTGTAGCTATTACTGGTAACATTAAATTCTATGACAGCTCTAGTGTACAGGTAGGCTCTACTGTAAACTTTTCTCACAAAGGGTTTGATGGTTATGGAAAGTTTTTAGATGGCGCTAACCCAACAATAACTGCAGGAGATTTATTACAAAGCAATACTAAAATCTATTGGCTAGAAAATACAGCAGGAACTATACCTGAAGAAAGTGGAGGTGCTATAAACTATTACAGCTTTGGGAGTATTGATACTTCTGCTTCGGTCGGTGGGCAGACAGTAACCATTGAGAGGGTTTGTGAGGCTAGATATACACCTATTTTAGTAAACTTTGTAAACAAGTTTGGTGCTATACAAGGCATCTACTTTTTTAAGAAGTCAATAGAAAGCGTCAGCGTAAGATCAGAAACCTACAAAAGATCACTAGTAGATAGTACAGGAAGCTACTCAACAAACGAGCATTCAGTTAGAACCCTAAGAAGCGTAGGAACAGAAAGCATAACTATGAACACAGGGTATATGGATGACGGTATGAACGAGCCTATAGAGCAGCTGTTAATGAGCCATCAAGTTTGGGCTACAATTAATTCAGTAGTAACACCTATTAGAATTACAAGCTCACAACTCACATATAAAACAAGTTTAAACGACAAGCTAGTAGATTATACTATAACAGCTGAGATGGCTTTTAATTTAGCAAATGATCTTAGATAATGCAGACAATACAGCTTTACATAGAGGGTGAAAGAGTAGATTTATTTAAAGATGAATCGGTAAGCGTAACTCAGACTATCCAAAACGTAAGAGATATTGGCAAGGTTTTTACAGACTTTAGCAAAACCTTTAGCCTTCCTGCATCAAGAACGAATAATAAAATATTTCAACACTATTATAATTTTGACATAGACGATGGCTACGATGCTAGAAAAAAAGTATCAGCAACAATCGAGTTAAACAACAAAGAGTTTAGAAAGGGCAAAATAAAACTAGAGGGAGTAAAGCTAAAAGAGGGCGAACCACATACATATAAAGTAACATTCTACGGCAATACAGTAAACCTTAAAGATCTTTTGGGCGAAGATAATTTAAGCTCACTAGAGTGGCTAAACAACTTTAATACTACTTACAATGCTAGCACGGTAAAAACAGCCCTTACAACAGGAATAGATAAGACAGTTAATTCAGTTACTTATACAGATGCTATTGTTGCTCCACTAATTACTCACACTACAAGATTATTCTATAACAGCACCTACACAAACGTAGCTTATCCTGATGCTAACTCAGGTAACTTGTATCCCAATGGCACAACTTCTCCTACAATGCACGGTGTTTATTATGGGGATTTAAAGTATGCTATCCCTGTGCATTTAGTTATTAAAGCAATAGAAGAAAACTACAGCGTAACATTCTCAGATGATTTTTTTACAGACACAAATGACAGCTATCAAAATCTATACTTATGGCTACATAGAAAAAAAGGCGATGCTTTCGAGGAAGATGAACCGATCACAGAGTTAGTAGATAACTTTACCCCTGACACTTCATCTATGAGCAAGGTGTTTTTTACGGCATCTAGCTTTTATGTTTTTGGGCTAACAGGATCACAGACACTTTCTTACACATTAACAGTAAATAGCACAACAACTAGCCCTTATACGGTTATCCTAAAAAAGGATGGTCAGGTTATAGACCAACAAAGTGTAGCAAGTGGCAACAATGTGCTGACAGGAACACTTTCAAACACCTCAACAGGTTATTCTGTATTTATTCAGACAGATACAGCAATGACAGTTAGCTCTGTTACAGTAGCTATCACAGATCCGTATGCTTCTCAAAGCAATACATATTCTACGTCAGGCAGTCAGTCAATAACTACCACTAGAAACTTCATTATAACTGAGCAAGTACCTAAAATAAAAGTTATTGAGTTTCTTACTGGGCTATTTAAGATGTTTAACCTGACAGCTTATTACGATGGGCAGACTATTGTTGTAAAAACATTAGATGAATATTATGACAGCTCAACTACAGTTTGGGACATTACAGAATATGTAGACAACAAAGAAAGCAACGTAGATATTCTTTTGCCATTCAAAGAAATAGATTTAAAATATCAAGGCTTAGGAACTAAACTAGCACTAAGGCACGAGCAAGATAATAACCAAGGATGGGGAACGACAGAATACAGAGGAGGCGATAACTACGATGCGGGCGGTGATGTATATACAGTAGAAGCTCCTTTTGAGCATTTTAAATACGAGAGGCTAATAGATGGAGCTACTTCGAGTGCGACTTTTGTGCAGGTAGGTTGGTCTGTGGATGATAACAATGATCCGTACATAGGCAGACCTTTGCTTTTTTATCCTATCACTAACTCAGGAACGACTATTAGATTCTTAGAGGATTCAACTAGTACCTATTCCGACATTACCGCATATTTTATACCGTCAAATAGTGAGGCTCTTGCTTCTTCTACAAGCACAAAGAATATCAACTACAACCTAGAAGTAAACGAATACACGCTTGATACAGGCTTTTCAGGCACTTTATTTGACCAGTATTATACAGGTTATATCTCAGAGGTTTTCAACACAAAGGTAAGGCTTACAAAGGTTAAAGCGTACTTGCCTTTGAAGTTTTTGCTGACATACTCTTTAGCAGATAGGATCAAGATACTAGACAGAAAATATATAATAAACAGCATACAATCTAATTTAGAGACAGGGCTTAGTAGTTTAGAGCTAATCAATGTAGTAAACTATCCACCTCCACCACCTGAAACATTAGCAAGTGTAACTACAAATAGCCAAAGCTCAGTAACACAAACATCAGCAGTATTTAATGGGCAGGTAACAGATGCGGGCAATCCTGCTTATACTGAGAGAGGCTTCTACTGGACAACTGGTACTAGCACACCAACAGCAAGTGATAACGTGCAAATAGTATCAGGAACAGATACAAATCCTTATTCATACACCAACAGCTCATTATCAGCAGGTACAACATATAGCTATGTGGCTTATGCTACAAATTCAGTAGGCACTCAGACAGGCACAACAGTTTCTTTTACCACATCTGCTGCTCTTAGCTTGCCAGCAGTACAGACTTCTGGCTCAACAAGTGTAACACAGACCTCAGCTACTTTGTTAGGATACGTTACAGACGTAGGAAACCCAAATTATACTGTCAAAGGATTCTACTGGGTGCAAGGTACAGGCACACCTACAGCTTCGGATAATGTAGAAACAGTATCAGGCACATCATCAGGGTCATACTCAAAAAGCATTTCAGGGCTCTCTGCAAGCACTTCTTACTCAGTAGTAGCATATTGTACCAATAGCCAAGGAACAGCCACAGGAAGCAAATATACGTTCTCTACAGCAGCTTCTACTTATGCTCCATCAGTTACAACTAACGCAGCATCGGGAGTAGGTACAAGTAGTGCTACCTTAAATGGCAATATAACAGATGTGGGTAGTCCGAACTACACAGAAAAAGGATTTGTATATATGACAGGAAGCGGTACACCTACAACCTCTAACAACAAAGTGATAGTTAGTGGCACATCAGCAGGAGCTTACAGCACAACTGTAGGATCACTTAGCAGTAGTCAGCTATATTCTGTTAGAGCCTATGCTATTAATTCTGTGGGAACTTCTTATGGCAGTACAATTACATTTACAACTTCTGCTGCTGTAACTTGTGATGGAGGCACGCTATACTTCCAAAACCATCAGATATCAGGAATCAATGCTACACTAGCTACCGGTAGCCTTACTTATGGCACAGGAGATTGTGGTAGTGCTATATCACCAACATTAGAACTTACCTTTACAAACAATGAGGGAGAATGGCTATCTACATCTCAGATTACTAGCCTACAGTTATACGAGGGGGCTACAAATGTTACAAGTGATTACACAATAGGCAGCACGCTTACAGGGGATGTTATGAAGATTACTTTATCAGGAAATTATCCAAGTGCTTCAGACGATGGAGACCATACTTATAGTTTCCATATAACAGCAACTAATGTAGATGTATATCAAACCACTATTACTTTGCCAACTGCTAGTGATGTAGAAAACTGTAGCCTGACTGTTACACCTAATGTTACAGCAACCTACCCTGCATCTAGAGCAGACTTTGAGTACAATACTTCTACTCTGTATCCTAGAGGTGAAACAGGAGATGATTATTACTACACGCTTACCTACACAGCAGATTCAGGATATGAGTTTACAGGCTTAGGCAACATAACATCACCAACAGTTAGCCCATCAGGCACAGGAGTGTCTGCTAGTGCAAACTCTTACACAAGTACAACACTTACAGTAATAATTAGTGGTAGTATTCAGGCTAGTGATAAGTCAGCAACCGTTGCTTACACAGGAAGCCCAGTAGCAGCACCTGCAACAAGTATTACTCAGATTAGATACAAGCTGTCTAGCAGTTCTACTTGGACAACATTAACTAGCCCTAGATCATTTGAGGTCAATGAAAACACTTCTTATGATATTGAGGTAACAGCTAATGGTGCATACTATGTGAGCTATCAAAATACTACACTTATAGCATCAGTTACACCTACTACAAATAACACAGGTGATGTAATGGAGCATACAGTAGTGATTAACAATGGATTAGTAGGCGGTGGAAATGAGATAGGACAGTTCTTAATTTATCCAAGAGGTAGTACAACGCTACTTGCAGGAGTGAGATTAGATTTTATAGATACATAATATGTTAGAAAATATACTAGACCTTTTAAGATTAATGAAAGGAGAAACAGAAAACATAAGAATAGCGCAAGGCAAATATTCGCTACCTGACACATTTAAGGGGGCTTTTAATCAGGTTAAAAAGGAAAACAAATGGCACAAAAAAGAGTAGTTGAGCTAGAAATAAAAACAAGTGGGCAGAAAGATGTCGATCACTTAAACGATACTTTAGAAGAACAAAGAGAGATACTAGTACTTTTAGAGAAAGAACTACTTGCGGTAGAGCAGGCTCAAAAGAAAACATCAAAAACTAATTTAGCAGCACAAAAAGATTTAACTAAACAAGCTGAGCATTTAAAAGATGCTATCAAAGATCAAAGGCTATCACTTAAACAGCTTAACCAAGAAAAAAGAAAGGCAGTTAAGGTTGAGAAAGAACTAGCGGGTGAACAGATTAACACCGTAGATATAACACAGTTGTTAGATCAGTTTACAGGAGGTTGGGCAGGTAAAATTAGAAATGCTTACGAAGGGCTTGTAGAAATGACACAGGCTATTAAAGCTACTACTTTAGCTCAGATCAGGATGAACGCTGCTATGTTATTGAACCCTGTTGTAGTAATCACTACAGCGGTTGTGGGATTAACAGCAGCCTTTGCTAAATATGCATCAGTAATGACAGACGGCTTAGTCAGCACCACAGAAAGCTTTTTTAACTTTATCAAGTCAGGAGGCAACTCGTTTAGATTTGCTGCTCTACAAGCTGAAACATATGGCAAGAATTTAAAGAAGATTAAAGACGCTCAGGATGAACTGCAATTAGACAGGGCTATAAAAGTGCTTGGAGCATATGGGCAAGAAACGATTGATCTTGAAATACAATTAGCTGAGAAAAAACTAGCTGCTTTAAAAGAGGGTGAAGAGGGATACGATCAAGCCTTAACCAACCTAATTGTATTAAGAGCTAGAAAAAATAAAAAAGAAGCAGAGGATGAAGTAGCTGCTACTGAGAAAGCAAGACAAGACAAGTTAAAAGAACTACAAGCACAATGGGCTTTAGAGCAAGAGGCTGAGGGATTTGAAAAAGACTTTTGGGAGAAGTACGGCAAAGAGGCAGGAATGACTTTTCAAGAGGCTTTTGAGCAAGGCAAAGAAGAAGTATTTGATCCTAATAGAGTTGAGATAGCAGAATACGATCCCGATACAGACGAAGAATTACAGGCATCACTAGACAGGAACAAGAGAATTGTAGAGGCTCAAAAAGAAAGAGACAAGATAATTAAGGATTCCAGAAAAGATATGCTTAACAATCTTATTCAGGTTGCAGGAGCAGAAACAGGAGTAGGCAAAGCCTTAATAGTAGCCAAAGCAATACAATCTGCTAGAGAACTTGCAATGGATGCAGCTAAGACCTTAACCTTTTCAACACAGGCAGCAGCAAGAAGTACAGTTGCAGTAGCAGAGGGGACGGCACAAACAGCTAAAGTGGGATTCCCACAGAACATCCCTTTGTTAATTGGTTACGCAGCACAAGCAGCAGGCATTATATCTTCTGTTAAATCTGCATTATCGGCAGCAAAAGCTCCTGTGCCTGTGGCTGACGTTGCAACACCTAGAATGGAAGCACCAACTGTTGAGCAGCAAGCCCCTGCATTTAATGTGGTGGGAGCATCGGGGATAGATCAACTAGCTACAAGTATTGCAGGAGCGCAGCCACAAAGAGCCTATGTAGTGGCAAACGATGTAACAACTGCACAAGGGCTAGAAAGAAACATAGTAGAGGGTGCTAGTATATAAAATGCAAAATAAATAAATAAAATCGCTATATAATTATGAGAATAGTAGAGCTTATCTTAGACGAGGATCAAGAGGTGGCAGGAATTGAAGCCATATCAGTAGTAGAAAACCCTGCAATAGAGGAGGACTTTATAGCTTTAAAAGCAGAAGAAATAAAACTAGCAGAGGTAAACAAAGAAAAGCGCATCCTTATGGGGGCTTTATTGATACCTAACAAGCCCATATATAGAAGATCAGGAGAAGATGAATATTATATATATTTTTCTAGGGAAACTGTCTTAAAAGCGTCTCAGTTGTACCTAATGAGTGGCAATCAAAATAACTCAACGCTAGAACACCAATACGAACTATCAGGACTTAGCTTGGTAGAAAGTTGGATAGTAGAAGATCAGGTACACGACAAGAGCAGAAAGTATGGTATGGAAGTACCAATAGGAACTTGGATGGGTGCTGTCAAGGTAAATAACGATGAAGTCTGGGAAAACTATGTAAAAACAGGCAAAGTCAAGGGCTTTTCTATTGAGGGCTATTTTGCTGATAAGATGGAAAGACCACAAGATGCTGTCGGTATGAGTGCAGAGGATCAGGAAGCACATACCCTTATAGAGCGTATTAAGGCACTTTTTAAAGAGGAACTAGAGTCTTATGCAGACTATCCCCAATCAGCGACAAACAACGCTAAGAAAGCCTTAAAATGGGCTGAGAAAAATGGATGGGGGTCTTGCGGTACAGCTGTCGGCAAGCAAAGAGCAAACCAATTAGCTAATAGAGAGCCACTAACTCGGGATACGATTGCTAGAATGGCTAGCTTTAAAAGACATCAACAACACAAAGACGTGCCTTACTCAGAGGGTTGTGGCGGTCTAATGTGGGATGCTTGGGGTGGCACAAGTGGTATTGAGTGGGCTATAAATAAGCTTAAAAAAATTGATTTAAAGGAACCTTGTTGGGATGGCTATGAACAAATAGGATGGAAAGACAAGGATGGCAAGAAAGTCCCCAACTGTGTGCCTATAAAAAAATAAGATGGCTAAAGTTCAGATATCAAATTATAGAAAAAAGCCCAAAGTAAAGCGACCAGGTGTACACGCTAAGACTAAAATGAGCAAACTAAAAGGAAGCAAGAACTACAAAAAATTATATAGAGGACAAGGAAGATGATAAAAAATACTTCATACAAAGTACAAGCAGACGTAGATAGCGAAGCAGTAAGACTCCAATACCAAATAGAGGAGGGTGCTTATGTTACTACTTCTACAGGAGTGTGGACTGTGTGGAATGGAGAATGGAGAAAGATATATCCTCAGTCAGGAGCAGGATCAGGATTAGGATGGGGTAGATATATTGATACAGAGTACACAGAGGTAAGTCCATTATCTTTAGCTGCCGACACTTTAACTGTATTGCCAAACAATAAAGGTAGCGTAATAACAAGCGATCCTTCTGTTGATTATTATGAGAATGATGCTAATC
>Ga0208645_1001785_pt1 | contig 18169 bp, 3 predicted proteins | sample VirMetDEL_Sep_01_FD_184519 | JGI IMG/M metagenome (GOLD analysis project Ga0208645, IMG submission 184519) | Aqueous microbial communities from the Delaware River and Bay under freshwater to marine salinity gradient to study organic matter... | ecosystem: Environmental > Aquatic > Marine >... | reverse complement strand
GTGGTTAGAGAGTCGTATGATAATATTTGTCCACCAGACCTTACTATCACATACGGGACATTATTAATCCAATAAACATCTTTATCCGGCCCACCTTTAGTTGTCGCTATGCCGCCATCTGGGGTTATTGCCCAATCGCTACCCAAGGCACTATAATCATATCTTGGATCTGATGGCCAAGCCGCTCCAGCTTTTAGCCTTCCATCACCATCATAGAACGCCACATCGGCAAATGGTTTTTCTGTAGTGAATGCCGCCTCAGAAATATCCCAAGCCGACTCATATTGAATATCGTCTTGAATAAAACGAATATTATTGCCTACACCGCCCGGCTCATAATATTGAAGCTCCATCAAGAAAACCTGACCAAAAAAATTATTAGCAACTCTACTTACAGCAGAATATATCCTACTAGATAATTCTTCTGCTTGTGGTAAAATTCTTTTTAAGGCAGAATAAGAACTAGTTGAGTCTAAATCTATGGAAACTGTTTGACCAGTTAGTAGAAAATTAATTATATTTGAATCTGCTTCAATTTTTCCAACCCACGGTGCTGTAAATATATTGTTGAAACCATTTACCTCTACACCATATATGCTTTCAAACATCTTGAAAGTTTCCCATGTGTCCTTACCGCCCATCGCCATTCTTAATTCAAATATAGAAGCGAAATAATTAGCAGCGCCCGTAAATTCATCTATCAGAATTGGCAATTTATATGTTGGGTCTGAATAAACGGTTGGAGTAGATTCTAAATCCGGCTGATATAAATATGTATTATTTGATGTTTTTCCCCATACGGGAATTGTCGTTGATATATCTTGAATTAGAAATCTACTAGCTGATCCACCTATAACAAGTTTTTGCGTTAACGGTGAAGAAAATTCATAACCTATATCAGAAGAAACTAAAAGCCCAGAATTTTTGCTTTGTTCAACATAACTTTCAACAGCCCCTAATGATGGCTGAAATCCACGGCTAACAGTTCTAATGTATATCTCTGGATTAGAGATTATATCATTACTATCTTTTCCGCCCCTAAGCTCGACAAAATAATCTAATCCAGCTATTTCGCAACATTCCTGTATTATGGAATTAAGATTTTGCACTGGACCACTTAATCTAAAATCACTAGACCCAAGAGCATTAATTATTTCCGATATGTTGATTGTATAAGAATGATTTCCGAATCTAGCTGGACCGCCAAAAACAGATCCACCGTTGGATATTTCTTGTATAAGTTGCAAAGCTCTAACGGCTGGAAAACCAACACTATTAACATTAGATCTACCAAAGAATCCACCCTGTTGATAATTTTCTTCGTGGGCGAATGGATTGTAGATATTATATAGTTGATTTGTAAAAGTTGGGGCACTAGAAGGGTATAGGGGATCAGCTTGGCTATATATTGTACCATTAAAATCGCTCAATATTACTTGTATACCATCTAAAAATTTTGCTGGAGATTCTATAACGACATCATACGTTTTTCCGCTAAGGCTCTCCTTATATGAAACTCTTTGGAAAATACCACCAAAGTAAAATCTACCAATCTCAATATATACTGGAGATCCAGTTGCCGGTAATCGTATCGACACACCATCTTCTGGATCTTCAACCAAAGTCAATTGACAAGATCCACCATCCCCGCCCCAAGAAATAGACGAGCTTAAGCTTGATATATAGGCATTAAAAAATCTTGTCATTTATAAACCCATTCTATTGATACGCTATAAACTCCTGTTTTTTTGTTCCAGTTATCTGACCTTGAATTAACATAGCCACCAGCGGGCGTATATCTAGCAATTATCGAATTGGCCGTATCTTTTGGTGGCTGATCAGTTCTAAAATCCTTTTTCATTACTAAATCTAATGTTAAACTTACTTTTCGTTCTTTGTTAGTATTGAAATTTTGTATAATCGGACCCCTTGGCCTACCGATAACTGGTATGATGGCTATTTGATCAACAGATAAATCAGTATTGTCATAGCTTAGGGATATTTCTTCTGATGCTATTTTTGTATCATCCCCTAATATTTGTTGGTTACTATAGCCTATACTCCATGTTATCGTTCCCGTATTTTTATTATGACCCACAGATTTTCTTTGTATAATATTTCTTAAATTTCTATTTGGTGGCTTTAATGAAGAATTTATATTGTTATATACATACGAGGCGAATTCAAAGGGCTTATTGCTAGCGATTAATGCATCATATTCTGTTTTTGCATTTTCGTATTTATTGTCTATCCTAGAAGAATATCCAAGATCATTTAGCCCAATAACAGAACCATTAACGGTAATAGACATAGAAGATCCTTCTTGTGAGTTCTCTATGCTAGATTCTAATTCGTGTACACATTTAGTGCCATCAACGGCGACCAACCATGTGTCTGTCACGCTATAACCAGCACCGGAAATATCAACATTAGAAGTTCTATTGTGATTATAGGCTTTATACCCAAAACCAAATCTAGCAGAGGAAAGATCTATATTTGTATTATCGCTAGTTGAAGAGTCCATATAAAATGGTGAAAATTTTGGACCATCGGTTTTTGAGTTTATATGCGAAGCTATGCCTTCGGCACTTGGCTCATCTATAAGTCTAGATTCTATCCATTTAGCGGCTTGTCTCCACGCCTCACCATCAGTATCCAATGAGCCACTGTTGTTATATCTTCTTAAGCCGGTTGCGGATAGCGTGTGCGTAAGTGTAAAGGTTTTCCATAATATGCCAGTTAGATTATTCCCTATAAAAGAAAACTGCCCATCGTTTTGAGATAATTCCCAGCTTTCTCCAACCGCTGAAACCATATGTTCTGGGATATTCTTATTATCTTCATAATAAGCCTCAAAAACAAAACTATATTCTGTATAATGCATACCAGCGGTTTCTTCTGTTTGTTCTGGTACTTCTACAGAAATTAGTCTAGCATCATTAAATTTTATCTGGTTATTGGTTGAATCATAGGGGTTTATTTCTAATACGCCATTACCAATAGTTGGAAATTCATTTCTATTAAATTGAAGCTTGATTATTTTTTCGCCAAAAACTTTTGATTGCCTTTCACCGCGAACCAAAGCAGAAGATGAATCTGATGGTTTTATTGTGGCCGTACCCGTAATATTAATTGTGAATCTTGTATTAAGATGTGATCCATCTTCAGCTAATACTTCTTCTCTCGATATAGAGTAAGACGGGAATGGCCCATACCCACCTTTCTCGTTACTAGAAAAGGTGTCATCTTTTCCACCAATGATAAGTATATCATTTATGTCTGGATGATTTGAAGTAAATTGAATAGCCATCTTATTTCCTTATACATAAGTATATTCTATTGACATATTATATGCGCCGGTTTTTGGATTCCAAGATTCTGTTTTTGATGTTATCCTTGGTGAATTATGATACCAAATCATAGTAGGTAAAGCATATGCATCCGTTCCATCGGGCTTAGAGTCTCTCCTATCTGAAGCCATTACTAAGTCCACGCTTATTTTTAGTTTTTTCTCTGTTGTTGTATTTGGGTCATATAAAAATGGCCCATTTCTAACTACACCTATAACACTAATATTATCATGCTCATAATCTATATCTTGATCATTTTCATATGTTATTTGAACGTTCTGAGAAATGGCCCCATCTACAAGAATTTCTTCATCGCTAAATGAAAAACTCCAAGATATAGTACCAGCAGATTTATTGTGTGTCTCAGAATGATTCATAGCGTATGGCAATATGGTGCCAGTTTTGTATCCAGCAGAAACAAAAGCGTTATATGCCGCCTGAGCTATTTTTCCTATTTTGCTTTGGCTTATATCTGCATTATCGAAAAACTTAGCATACTCATCTATCGCGTTAAAATATTTGTCATCAGTATTATCATTCTCCGATTTTTCAGTTAGGCCCGTAACGGTGCCATTTACTGTTATAGTTACATTCGCTTGTTCTATAGAATTATCTATACTAACATCAATTTCATGTAAAGCTTTTATATCTTCAAGAGACAGTAACCAAGTATCGGATACAGAATAACTACCAGCAGCAATATCGCTAGTTATTGTTCTTATTTTGTTTCTAGCTTTATAACCATCTGTTTTTAAATCGTTTATTGAGCTATCTGTATTTTTATTCATGTAAAACGGATGAAACTGAACAGATATCTCCCTATCATTACCCATTAAGTCTTCTGTTATCGCCCTATCTGGTGTTCCGTTTACTAGTTCTGACGATTCAAGTCTTGATTTTACCCATTCTGCTGCTTGACTCCAAGCATGTCCAAAGTTTGGATCTAATACACCATCATTGATGTGTTTCCTTATCCCAACGGCACTTACAGAGTGCGTCAATGTAAAAGTTTTGTATCTCTGGTTATCTTCATCTATTTTAGCATCCTTAAATACAAACTGACCATCGTTTGGAGATAAATCCCAAGTCTCTTCGCAGGAAGAAATTTTATATGTTGGCTTTTCCGCTTTTAGTCCCCAATTAGAATTTACGGAAATGCTAGCATCATCATAAGCCTCAAAAGTAAAACTATACTCTATGTATTGTGTTCCAGAACTTTCTTCATTTTGTGGTGGAAGTTCCATAGAAATTAATCTAGCGTCATCGAAAACTATACTATTAGGCATACCACCATAAGGAGATATTTCGAGTCTATTATCGCCATTAACATTAAAAGATATAAACTGTGTAGCTAGGGCGTGTATAACTTCTTGGGAATTACCTTTTGTAGTAATGTCTCCTTGGCTAATAGGTGTAGCGAATCCAGAAATGTTGATTGTAAATTTTGATCCGATATATGTTCCATCGCCAGTAGTCATATCTTCTCTATTGATAGAGAATCTTGGCATGGGGCCAACATTACCGCCATCAACGCTACCTAATGATGATTGTCCACCTATTAATACTACAGACATTTTATTCTAAATACCCCCTAGTAAATATACTTATGTTATTTTCCGTTGGTGGGAACATTATTAAAGAAATATTACCAGAACTCATATATGCACCACTAATAGCTAACGTAGATATACCACTTGGGTTTTGGTCTTTAATGAACAGTGTAGCAACATTTGTTGTTGGTCTTTCTATAAATAATGGTATATTAGTGTTTTGCCCAATAGAAGCATCCATATATAAACTTGCAAACTTTTCCCAACTAGTAAATATATTAGCGTTATTATTTCCCTCTACGCTGAAAGCGGTATATCCAGATCCAACATACCCGCCACCAGCACCAATATCTGGTATATCTGTAGTTATATATAATGTTCTATGTTCTGTTTGCTCATAAGAACTAGGAGCGGCTAAATATAGAGTGCTATAAGAATCTTGGCCATATTCAAAGCGGCCAGAAACTGAGAATGGTGTAAATGCCTGATTTAATGTTGCACCAACTGTAGATGTTCCAGCGCCAGTTAGATATAGTGATGTGTCGTCGCTCTTTCTAATATCTTTACCTATAAATAGTGGCGAACCATATACAATATTTTCAAACTCTGATCCGCTAATGTTTGTATACATTACGCCGCTAGATCCACCAATTGGTTTCATATATAACCCAAGATCCCCATCCATAGACGGTGTGGATATCGTTAGACCTATATTTGAATTAAATAGTGCTGGATCACCACTCATATATAGTGGCCCATAGTTATTCCCAACAGTCTCCATATGTAATGGCATGTCGCCAAATTCTTTTGACTGCCTAATCATTAGGTTGATACTGCCAGTATTTGTGTCTCTTCCTTTAGTTTGTAATGTTGATTCTAGCGTTGTAACACCAAGACCGGATATCTGAAGAGATGTTCCATCATCATCAAGAGCCAATGGACCGCTAATGAATAGCGACATTGGATTTTTATTAGCGTCTAGAATAAAGAATTTTTGCAGATCAAAATTATAGTTTGGATCAAGATTGTATGGGTCTACCGACCTAACAGAGAAATTCCTTATGGCCCCAACCTTATATTTATCATTGCCAAAATTAAGTTTCCTTATTGATAATATGTCCTCTGATCTTGTTATTAGATCTGGATTTAAATTAGCTATTTGTGTTGTCTCGTAGAACTTTGTTTCATTGGCTAAATTTGTTTTTGCTTGCTGTGCAGTAGTAACAGAAGATACCTCATAAGCAAGAGTGTTATCAAATGTGCTACTAAATGTGGCTTCAGCAAATGTAATTGGATTATTTGCATCAACCATCACGATGTGTGAACCAAAATTGTCTCCAGTAGCATCAGGCTCTGGATACGGCGAATCAACATCTGACGCTATAAGGGTTTTCTCTAGGTATATCAAAGTGCTGGTTATCTCAAAAAGATATACTCTCGGTAGATTTATTGGATCGTCTCCATGACCTCCGGGTTCTGATATTGTAATCTTGCCCTGAGAATAATCAAAATCATAACCAAATAGGCCGTATCTTTCGTTACCATAAGAAGAATCTGTGTAATCTGCTTTAGCGTAAGGCATGTCATTGGATGTGTTGCCTTTACCGTACATTGCCCCAAAATAGCTCCAATCGGCATCATCATTTGCTTTTTTATAAATATAAACAGCACCAACAGCATTTGGAATATGCGGAGAAGTTAATGTGTTTAACACATATGGATCAAACAGATGAGCACCAATAAACATAATCTTACCAGCAGGATTATGATAGTCCTCAAAGACCTTAACTGGAACGCCAAAAGCCGCCCTTCTATGGTTTTCACTTATGTATGCTAAATTATTTGAATTTGAATAACCGCTTGAATCTGGGTTATCAGCAAAATCAATAACTTTAATATCCTGCGAGTAATAGCTAGAAGATGTTAGTTTCCATATTTGACCAAAACCACCAAGCCTTCTATCAAAGTAAACATCTTCATTATCAAATGTTAAGCTGTATCCAGCGGAATGCTGGTTATATCCAGTTCCAGATCTTTCATATATTTTATATCCATATTTTTCTACATAATATGTCGTTTTTCCTGTGTACCCAGAAATATTAGACACTCCATTTTTTATATTTGAAATATTAAAGACGATTATTACATCAAATATCTTAGTGTCGCTTATTTCGCCGTTTGAATAATGTATTTTAGCGGTGGCTGATACTGCACATTGGCCCAATCTAGATAGTTTTAAATCGTTAATGAACAGGTCTGAATCATTTTGAAGGTCGCTATTGTCATACTCACTAGAGAAAAATTCTTTTATATCTCTTCTTATTGCTATAAAAGAGTCACCATGAGGAATTTGTTGTGTGCCATTTTTTGCATAATTTATATCTAATAATTCTGATGTCTCTGGTATCTGATATGTTAAACCAAAAGACATTTTAGAGGCAAAACGAAGATTTGAATTAGCGATTATATCGTAGATATCAATATCCGCTAATCTATTGTTGCAAAATGCGATTGCTAGATTTTTACCGTTAGCATCATAAGCGTCTCTTTTTATTACTGAATTTAATTCGCTATCAACAAACCCATTGTTATCATAATAAAATGCTTTACCCTTATTGTTGCTTGTGTCTAATATTTTAGTTAGATATGCGGGATTTTTAGTTTGTTGCTCTTTTTTCTGCGAGCCAAAATAAATGTTTTCTGGCGTATTTACCTTTTTAATTTTTGAATTGTAATACGTGCTATTTAGATTTCTTTTTGTTATAGAGTTACTAGTTGTGGTGCTATTGTTGAATGTTAAACCTACAGGTAATTCAGAATCTTGAGTGATATCAATAAGATATCGACTTCTATCTATGTTAGAATCTCCCCTTCTAGAGATTATACTATTGGCGTATCCGACAGTTCCGTCCACAAATAGTTCTGCATTATCATTAAGATATTTTTGGGTATCCTTTATTACTAAATTCGCAGAAACAGCACTGATGTCATATTGAGTACCTATAAACAGCGTTGGATTAGTGGTAGAAACGCCATATGTATTTGGCATAACTAAAGTTGTATTTTTGTCGTCTTCGTATGGTGCGACTATGAATAGGGTCGCGTTTCCACTTTGTGGAATATTCATCATTAAGTTAAGCGAATCATCATGAAAAACTGAACCATACATATTGAGCGTGGTTGTCGTTCCAGAGCCGTAAATTCCGCTAGTATGAAGTGTTTCCCTGCCAGTAAAAAACGACTTACCAAACACATTTAAAGCGGTATCATCAATACTGGAAGATGGCCCGCTAATGCTTAACGGAATATCGCCCGTGCCGGGAGGAGAAAATGTTAATGGCAAGATTCCGCTTGAAGAGGGGCCGGAAACATATATCGGGATATCTCCGCTTGGCTTAACCTCTTCTATAAATAATGATGTATAATTTTCTAAGTCTACAGACTTAAGATATAGTGGGATTTCATCATCATCAACCCCAAAGCCTGTCCATAGCGACATATCAGAGTTTATAGCTGTAATACCAGAAGAATATAATGTGGCATCACCAGAAGCAAATAAGCTTTTTGTGTATAGATTAACTTTTGATTTTTTTTCTGGTATTGAAGCTATGTGTAGCGATAAATATTCTTGGTCATCTATATCAAAACCACCAATAAGATTCTGACTAGAGAAATGAGCAAAACCTAAAGAGTTCCCATTGCTCTCCAGTTCATAGTAAATCTTATCTCCAGCGTCGTCAACATAATATTCAGTTTTTATGCTTGATTCAAACCCAAATGGACGTATACTATCTGATGTTAAAACTTGATTAGTCTTAACAAAGCTGCCATCAACAGCATATTGACTATCTGAATTAGCCACCGATTTACCAACCCTAATAATAGGATTCCTTGATGCTCCTATTTTTTCAGTAGAATCATTAAATTCTTCTGATAGCCCTATTGGAAGAGGTGTAAAAGAGTACTTACCAAAAGCATATCTATCAACATTCGAAGTAGCTAAATCTATAATGTTTTTTTGCACTTCTGTATAGGCGGCTTTATTATATTCATAATACGCTATTCTGCTGAACTTAGTGTTGAATTGCCTTTTTGGAAAAGAAGTAACATTTATAGATACATCAATATTATTGATTTCTGATGATGAATAAAAAGTTATTATTTCTTTTCTTGTTGCAAAATTTAAAGTTGGATCAGAGGTCGATGTGGTACTTATTACTGGGGCATAAGAATATTTAGAAGTGTATCTATTTCTCTTATCTACTTTATGCTCACTCATTGATCTCAAGTAGTTCGATATAACTGTACTATCTTTTTGTATAGAGTTAGAAGATATATCGACATCAGTAACACCAACACAAGCCAAGCCTATAATTAATGTTTTATTAGAATAAAGATTGTCGCCAACATATGAGGACCTATTTGTATCATCATAAGTATAGTCCCAATTTCCAACTATTGGGTTAAAGCTATCATTATTTGGTGATGTTAGCGAGCCATGTTTTATCCTAGTAAAAGAACCAAAAAAGGGCCTATTTTGTTCGCTTCCCTTTAACAAATTCCCATCAACAACATAATCTTTCCAAATGGCATGTGGTATAGTTATCAAATACTTACCTTCACCAACAGTTGTAAATGAGCTATTTAGGATTGCATGTGGTGAAATATCACTAAATCTAGTATCATAATAATACATATCTGGAGCAATCCAAGATATTATACCCTTATTTACATTTCCAGATTGGTTGTATGTTAAATCAAAAAGCTCTCCAAGATTAAAGCTTCCGCCATAGTTCTGTGTTAGAAAATTGTAATACTCGTAGTCATCACCCAAAGTTTCTTCGGGCATTACGCCAACTACAGAATCCGGTCTAGAACCATAATAAAACATATCATGTGCCCCACCCCTAAAAAGAGGAGCAATACATGGAGTCAAAATATCATATTGGTTTTTATTGATTAACGGTATTAATTTGTCACTATCATAAGTATACATACCATCTTCATATGGTGTTATCGTATTATTATCACCGCTTACAGATGGCCCATTGGGCACAATCATGGATCTTGGATCTTTCTTGTAAAGAACCAATTTTGGCAATAAAGAAGAATAACCTATTGATCTAGCTATAGATTCACCAGAATCTAAATCCGTAGTAGCGGCTAAAAATCTCCCAGAACCGAATTGAGGTTTATCAATAACTATGTTTAGATCGCCATAATACCCATTAGATATCTCAGGTAAACTAAAGAAGAAAACTGGCGTTCTTGTTCTGCTCAAATCCTGTGATAATTGGTTTTCAGAAGATTTCGTCCAATAACTACCGTCTTCTACAATGAAAGAATCTTTATTGGAATAATCGTAATATATTGTATCTTTATCGAATATCTCAGTATAGTAAAAATATGGATCTATTTCAGAAGTATAAGATGAGGATACGGCATTATCTGAAAGTATTTTATCATAAGAATAATCTCTACCAAATAAAACATATTCGATTGGATCTTTTAACAAAATCTTATCGCCAATAACATCATACTTACCAAGTAATCTAATATTCCAAGTTAGGGAATTTACAGAAGTATTATCATAGCTAATATTATTTATGCTTATTAAAGCGTTTTCATATTCTTTTATTAGCTTATCAGAATACCTGTCGTCAGACTTACTAAAAGAGGGGGATATTTGCTGTATAAAATTAAGTTTTTCTTTTGAAAAACTATACAACAGCATTACATCATAAACGCCACTAGTAACACTAGAACTAGATAAGATTTGACCAAAATCATTTAAATTAGTCAATGAATTAGTAACCAATAGACCATCATCAAATCGCAAGTCTAAACCGAAACCCTCAACACTAAAATATGTGCCAATCCTTTGGATAAAATTTCTATCTATGGTACTTTTTGGCAGGAAAGAATTGTCACTCTCATGTGACAGCACATTAATAGTTGCCTTCTTGTCTTTTAGTCTTTGGTCTGCCCAAAATAAATAACCGTCTTTATAAAGAATTTTGTTTATAGACCAATAACAACTTATTGACGCATCATTTCTTCCCGTTCCGGCCTCATGAGAATCTCTTAATACATTAATGTATGGTGAATAGGGTAAATCGCCTTTAATTAGATTTGTCTGATTAGTATCTGGAACTCTGCTAGAATCAACTGAGCCGCCAGAATTTATCTCTTTAAACTTAGAGCATTTGTAATCTGAGTCTAATATTATACAAGATATCTGACCTATCTGCGTTTTTGTTTTATTGTTTTCTATAGTGTAATTATTCAAAGAGGAACTACTAAAAAGTGGCCTCTTTAAAAATGGGGTCGAAGACCTTAAATAAAGTTCAAGATCATTAATATTTTCAAAATCTATATTTGATCTAGTTGTCACACCACCAAAAACATGTAATGTGCCATCTTGCTGTCTATTGCTCAGTGCCACACTTTTGCCAAAACTATCAACCCAAGGCAATATATACCACTGAGATCCGACCTGATTATTAGCAATATCAAACCTATCTATTCTTTCATAAATAGGAACACTTACGCCAATACCAGAATAACCAAATCTACTAGAGTTTTCACCGTCTTGTCCGCTTGTTGGTGCTATTTTTCTATTTGATTCAGATAAATCCCTTAAAAGTTTCCATCTTCCGTATTGATTACTAAAATAATCATATACATCAACCATAGCCCAATTGGTCACTGCCGCTCTATCCCAATACAGGGAAGATCTTGCTATCATCTTCTCGCCAAATGGGGCCTCTGCCGTATTATATGTAATAGACATTGGTAAAGCGTTTGGTTGATTACCATAGTCAAATTGAAATGTATTGAATATAAAAGGAGAGTAAATAAGATATTTTAAATCACCATTAATATACTGTTTGTATCTCCATTTAAACCCATAAACGTTATCTATCCAATCTTCCCAAGGGTGGGTTTCAATTCCAGCAGCAGAATTTATTGAAGAGCCATCACCAGAGAGTGTATTTTTGTGAGATATATCTGTAATTCTGCCGTAGCGATCAACAGTAATATTAATTACATGTATTTTACCATTTGGGAGATTATAAGGTATCACTCTTTGTCTAAATGTATTATAAATTGAATCAGACGTTGCCTGACAATATGGAACACTGCCGTCTACTCTGTGTTCCATCTCGCTAGAAGCGCCGAATAGATCGACAGAGATATCTGCCCCTCTTTCGCCAACAACTAGAGTATAAATTTTAGTATTGCCAACGCTATGTGAATATTTAACATCTAAAGCACAACCAAATCTATTCCCGGTGTATGGGCTACATTCATTATTATTTATATCTGTAAAAACGTTATGTTCATCACTAGCACAATGATAAGGATAAAAATCTTGTGGGCCTTTATTAAGAATACCAAATGCGCTTTTGCCAAGAGTCGATACAGGAATGTTTTCCTCTAGGTTTTTAACGATCTTGCCCAAAGTCTTTCTTTCGGCAGCATCTGTATAAACGCTAGAAGCCTCTGTAAAATCTAAAAACAATGAATATGAAGAATTTTTGTTCAGCTTGACATTATCTAGAGAACAAGAAAAAGCCGCAGTTTTATTTCTTTGTGTTGTTATAAACGCATCGTTTTCCGGTAGCGGTGTAGAACTTTCCCCTAAAGAATTTCTAGAAGAATAACTTACATCAGCATTCTTTTTAGAAACATAGCCATTTCTACCAGTTGGGGAAAAAATTGTACTATGGTAATCCCAAGATTGAGCGTCATCACCATACGTATTGCCAACACGGGTCCAATTTATTCCATACTCCTTAAGATATCCAAAGCTTACGAATTTTAAATTCGAAGTATTTACGGGTTTTTTAAAAAATTGATCTTCGTATAAGTAGAATATGCTTTCATTTTGTACTTTTACAAATTTATCGCCATTAAGGGGATGAGTATCAGCGGTTGCATCATTTTCATTTTCAAATGCCGCCGAAGATATTCTGATAATATCGTTAGTTTTTAGTCCGTGATTTAATGACCCAAATCTATATCCATCATGAACCGCTATAGTGCCAGTTTTCTTGGTGTATATATCTATCTTTCCGCATTTACGTACTGGAGTAAATTTCATTAGGGTAACATTCGCTTCTAATGAAATAGTTTTTATCTCTGTAGAACTGTCGTCATCAAGCCTTAAATAATATTCAAGTTGATTAGAGTAGTCAGGCGGTCTATTTGGACTAAAATTCAACGGTATCTGTAAATTAACAACCCTATTTTCATTATAGCCATATTTTTTTTCAGTTCTTGGTAAACTAAAACCGTCTTCTTGATCAGTGGTCACAAGATAAAATTGACCAGCAAAATCCCCATCATTAAAATCTGATAAATCATATGCTGTAGATCCAATAGTGTCACCATATCTAAAATGAGTATCATATCCACCAATTAATTCATTTGGATCAAAAATTGCATTATTTCTAGCACCGCCATATGTAAAGTACAAAGTTCTTTTTTGGAAGTATTCATCATCAACACCTCCAGATGTTTCCTTACCGCCAACAACTCCGGTAAATTCAATTTTTAAAACGCAATTATCAAAAGATGCAAAATCATTTGATAGAAAAATAGCCCCATCTGGATCATCATATTTACCTGTTTCTTCATTTTTGCTGTATATTAAATTATTGTATGGCAGTTGATCAGAACTTAGACATAAACTTCCAACATTATCCCATCTTTCAATAGAGCCGTCATATACAAAATCTGTATATACAGTAAATGGTTGTTTCATAGAAACAGCACCCAAGCTTAAATCTTCCCTATTTAAATCTGTATAGTTTTCATATGCAACAAAAGCCATATCGTCCAATATAGCTATATCGTTTGCTTCCCATGAATCTATAAAAGAAAGATTATTACCAGAAGACGCTGACCCATCTACATATGGGGTCGTAAAATATTTACCACTATCAGAAAGAAAATACCCGCCAACACCAAGGGCTCCTTGTCTAGCCTTTCTATTTGGCATAGAAAAGTAAAGACTGTTTGGTTGGGCGTCTTCGAATCTAAGTGAGTTTTTCTTCTCTATAGATGTGGCTATATCGTTCCAGTTTGTAAAATGCTTTAACCCTTGCGGAACGCTTTTTATGCCAAGAGGTAGGGCCCCCTTTTCTTTATCTGATACTCCATCAGAGTCAGATTTCATGTATAAAGGAGCGCCGCCCTGAATTTTGTCGTATTTAAAGTAATCTTGCATTTATATCCTATCCCGCTTTAAATCTCTTACTATTTTCATTCATAACCCTGCTTACTTCCTGTCCGACCATTTGACCTATGTGGGTTGAAAGTTCTTGTTTTATCGACTCCATGTTGATACCGCCAATAGAGACGAGCCCCTCAACCGTAACATTGTGCTGCATTGTAAACCCAGACATACTCTGAGCTAATTGTGTAAGTGAATTTTGTAAGCCACTAAAACTCTTCACAATATTATCGAACACGCCGGAAAAATTGCCAATAAAATTATCAAAAACAGTTTGCACACCGCCAGAATCAATAGACATCATTCCACCACCACCACCACCAGCGTACTGACCACCGCCAAAATTATTCGCCATATAAGAGCCGGTGCCAACTCCAATATTTTGGTTTGGCGTCATCATCTGATTAAATCCACCCCTTCTTCTGGCCATTATCTGTGCGTATCTATTCTGTTTTTCTTCTCGTCTACGTCTTATGGATTCTGAAGCTATTCTCCTAGCCTGAATTTGCCTTCTTTCGTTTTCTGTGCCCATTTGTCTTGTTGGTAGAGCATATTGAGATCTATCCACCGGCTGAACTACGGGAGTAGTAGCTTTAACTTCCGCAAATGGATCATATGATCTAGCCTCATCAGACCCAATAGCGGCTGTAAAATCAGAACCGTCACCTTTTGTATAATTATAACCAACTACATTGCTATGGGGTTTTCTTTTATATGGAAACCCACCGCCAGCTAGATATGCGATTTCGGCACTTCCATTATTTAATGCCTCTATAGCATTCACACCATATCTATCAACAATCTTCTTTTGAAGCACGTACTCGCCCGGTGTTAGCATTGCTGGTATTGTGTCCGTGCCCTTTGGCCTAAATAGACTTCCAACACCACCCTTACTTAAGTATCTTGGAACCTGACCTCCAGAAGACATCAGGGCAGCACCAATGTTGTTAGCCAAATTATTCAACGCTTGTATTAATTGCTGTTCTGAATTTATTAACATCGCAGTGTTTTGTGCCTCAAAAGCGGCATTCATTTGGGCCGCTTGATTTTGTTGGGCAGCAAGATTATCCATAGATTGAATAAGCTGCTCTTCTTTGGTTGTGGCCCCATAGATAGCTTTTGCTACTTCTGGGTCCATACCGAGACGCATAGCGTCCTGCATTATTAATTGTTCTTTTACTTGACCACCAGTTAATCCTCCAGCACCGGGTATCTGTACGTCTTTTAGTCTATCGAGCATTTGAACGGTGGCCCTACGCTGGTCTTCAGACTGCATCTGTAGGGTGCCGCTAGCTACTGCCTGTTGAATACCAGCAAATGCCTCATTTATTTGCTGTCTTTGTTCATTACCGCCAACAACAAAATCTTCTGTTATATCTTTAAGGGACTGCCTCTTTTGTCTCTCTTTTTCTATTTCAGCCATTATGTCAGCAGCCTTTTCACTTTGATCCGACAATCTATTTAATTCGTTTGTGGTAGCATTAACAGCGGCTGATAAGTCTTTTTGTTCTTTTATTAATGCCGGAGTTCCTCTTCCTGCGGCTATTTCGCCTTGTATTGTTGCAAGCCTAGCTTGTGCTTGATTTCTAACTCTATTAGCACCAGCAGCATCGCCAGCCTGAAGGCCAAACCTATTTAATGGGATCTGCGCAGATGCCGTTCTAGCCGCTTCTTTTTGAGCTAAAGATAGTTCTTCACCCCTAGCTTTAGCCATTAACTCTTGTCCCTTAGCCTGAGTTTCTACAACCTTTTGTCTTGCTTCTATTTCTTTTTGTCTCTGTGTCTCTAAGACACCTAAAAAGTCTTGATACGATTTTAATTCTTTGTTTCTAATATCATTAGCTTTTTTAAGGGCGTCCGCTCCCCTTTGCCCTTCTTCCATGATTGGGGCAAATATTTCATTGAATTCATCTTCTGAAATTATGCCATCTTTCGCGGCCTCTCTTAATTGTGTGTCTATCGCTGATAATTGCTCTTTTGTTAATTTCGTGACATCTAAACCGAGATTTGTTAAGATCTGTTTAGTATCTATGCCCTCGCCCTTATCATCAAACGTTTTACCTATTAATTGCTGTTGTGCTCTAGCTATAAAAGCTGATGTTTCTTTTACTTTTTCTGCTATTCTTCTACCACCAGCACCCAAGCCATTAGCAAGTTGATCAATACCGGCATTAAATCCTGCCCTATCATAAACTTGCGATATATCTTCTATACCCGCTGGAGCTATTCTACTGAAATCAAAATCTCCACCAGAAATTATTGCTCCTATATTCGATATAGATTGATCAAGCCTAGTGAGAGCGTTTTCGGCCATCAATAAAGCTTTTTCAAATTGTATAATTTTCATTAAAGATTTTCTGTATGCCTCTTGTGCGAGAGTGGCATCACGAATAGCATCTGCATTTTTCTTAGCCTCTTCCGCCATACTTCTATAGCCATCTTCTTGGTCTTTTAGCTGCCTCGCCTCTCGTTCTCTAGCTTGGTCTATTTTTTCTTGTAATTGCTGTTGTTTTGCTGGATCTGTTTCTGTTGCTAATTGGGTTTTTAACGAGTCGATTCTGGCTTTAGCCTCATCTCTAATAGCCTGCTGCGAAGCTTTTAGAGCCTGAGCGAATAAACCATTGTCAGCTATTAGTTCATCAAAAGTCTTATCGCCCGTTATTTCTATAGCGGCGGCTTCAGCTAATGTTTTTCTTGATTCGGCAAGAGCAGAAACAAAACCATTCAATCCATTTGCTAAATTTTGTTGTGCGTTTTGGAATATAGCTAAAAGCTCTGGGTTATCAAAGTCCTCTTCTCTTAGCTCTGAAATTGGCTTTCCAAGCTCGTCAGCCAATCTACCTAATTGTCTATTAGCTTCCGCCACGGATCTAGAATTAATTCTACCCATTCCAGCTTGAGCCCCAAGCCTTCTTCCAACTCTATCTTCTGGGCTTAAATTTTCTTCTAAGTCTATATCTGATAATGCTTGTTTAAATTCCGCTTGTGCCTGTGTTGTTTCTGCTAATAGCCTAGCACTTAATTCTAACTCACCGTTAAATCTTCTTGTTATTTCTGCTTGTCTTGCTGCTTCTTGTGATGCGGCAGTAACGCCACCAATCCATGCTCCTATGCTGGCACCAATAACTATACCAATTGGGCCAAGTACAGCTCCAATTGCCGCGCCTAAAGCGCCTCCTATTAGTGCGCCCATTGTTCCGGCATCATTTTGTGCTGCTTCTTTTTGCTTTTCAACCATTTCCTTTTGTAGCCTTACAAATTCATTAGTAGAACCTGTTAGCTCTTGTATTGATTTAAGCTGATCTTGAGCCGCTTTTGATAATTCATCTGCTTCTGCTCTAGCCTTTGCTGCGGCATATTTAAAAGCTGCTGCTATCGCCAAGACTATTACTATAGCGGCACCTATAGCTACAGCAAATGCTGTTACAGCTATTGTAGCTACTCCTGTCGCTCCAGCTTCAGCTGTATCAGCAACGGCAGCAACTCCAGAACCAACAGCCTCTACAGCGTCACCACCAGCAGCAACACCAGAAGCAACAGCCTCTGCCGCATTCGCCGCCGCAGACGCTCCGGTTGAAGCTAACAAGCTTGTAAACAATTGAACAATAGTACCGCCAATACCAACAATACTAGTAACAAAAGCGGCGGTTTCTGTAACTGCCTTTTCCTGTACTTCACTCAGCCCACCAAACTGAGATGCTAATGCTGCCGCAGCACTACCAAGAAATACAAATTGCTGCGCTGCACCAGCTATCTGATCTATCTTACCTATGGCCTGCTGTCTTACACCGGGATCTCTTAACTGATTTGCAGCCTGAGCAACTGCCCTGCCGGGTTTTAGGCTTTGACCGGCAGCATCTAAAGCTTGATAATATTTTGAACTACTTCTTTGTATTTTTTTGCCTTCTTTTTCCAAGTCTCTAATAGTTTTAACTAGCTCAACCGTATCTTGTTCAAGATTTTTGTATTGAACATTAACTTTTAAGGTGGCAAGATTGAGTGCTTGGTCAGCACCAATATTCTGGTTA
>Ga0208645_1001784_pt1 | contig 18177 bp, 30 predicted proteins | sample VirMetDEL_Sep_01_FD_184519 | JGI IMG/M metagenome (GOLD analysis project Ga0208645, IMG submission 184519) | Aqueous microbial communities from the Delaware River and Bay under freshwater to marine salinity gradient to study organic matter... | ecosystem: Environmental > Aquatic > Marine >... | reverse complement strand
TTGAATGGTGTAGTAAATAATTCTCTACACTCTTTACCGTAAGGTGCGTGAGCACTGGGTACTTGTGCTAAATTAGGGTAGGCATGGCTGGCTCTTGCAGTCACTGTCGAGTTGGTGTTGCAAGTGCCGTGAAGTCTGCCAGCTTTAACAAGCTTCAACCATGCCTGATTACCTGTGGCTAACTGTCCAATCCTTTTATCTAAAAGGAAATGTTCAGCGAGGAGTTTTGCCTCAGGATAATCTAAACTGTTTAGTACTGAGTCATCAACCTTAGGCTTACCATCAGTTGTATACTCATCAGGTTTCCAGTCATACTTATCTATCAGTCTTTGTGATACGTGTTGTCTACTGGATGGATTAAATGTTTCTTCATGCTTCTTAATAAATGGTTGACCCTTAACATACCCTCTAGTCTTGTTGTTAACTTTAGGTATGAATGTTGTCTCTTTAATTATAGGCGGGAACAGTTCTTGTAGTTCCTCTTCTATCTCTAAGCGTCTAGCTTCTAGTTTACCATAGAGTTCTTTGGCTTTGTCTTCATCAAACATAAAGCCATATTGTTCTTGGTTGAATATAAGTTTAGCTACGTCATGCTCTAGTTCCATAGCTTGTTTAGAGTAACCTTTCTTTTCTATTGCTCGATACAAACCAACGTTAACATGTACGTCTTGCTTACAGTACTCTAACATTTCAGGGGTAAATGTTTTCCAGTCTGTTTCTATGTGTGCTTTATACTCACCAATGCGGTGACCCCATGACTCAAGACTGTGTCTACCTATAAGCTTAGTGGGAAAGTCATTACCACGCTTAAAGTCTGCGTCTCTAATGTCAGGGAATAATAAACGTGTAGCGATAATAGTGTCAAAGATTTCTCCTTTAGGTTCAAAGTCATAAAACTTTTTTAACATAGGTAAATCAAACTTAACTATGTTGTGTCCAATTAATAACTTAGCACGACTCATTAACTTTATAGCGTCCCAGTTATCAACATGTATTATTTCATCTTTGTCTATATCGTACAAGATAATACAATGTATCTTAGTTGCTTCATCCATGAGTCCATCAGACTCAATGTCAAACACGTATCTCCTCTTCATTTAAAATGTTCTCCTTTGCTTAACTGTTTTCTATATTCTTTTAGGTCACGCTTGAACCAAACCTTTTTAGTTTCAGGACAGACGTAAACTATTTTTACCCCAAGCTTATTACCCAGTGCATTAGTAATGCGTGAAGTAATCCATCCCTTTGGGTTGTAGTATGCACATTTGAAATCAATGTAGATACATTCATGTGTCTTCTGATTAATGGCAACACAATCAATTACACCTTGCGGTGCAACGTTAGTGAATACCCAGTAACCTTGCTCGATTAACCATGCCTTGCCGAACAGCTCAGCCCAGTGCCCCTTGTCATTTTTCTTCATAATTTTATTTTAATTATTTTTTGTATTACGCAAGTCGGAATGATAGTGGTGTTCCCGATATCTTTTATCTTACCATCACTATCTATGTTGAAGTCACTAGCGAGTCTAGTCACCTTGTTATCTTTTTTAATTAACCACCCACTAGAAATACATATAGGTAGCTCATCAGTAATAAGGTCATCAATGTCACGCCAGTTACTATCAGATTCTATATCAACCCAATAGACCATAACGAAGTCATGCTTGATAAGGTCTAGTTTAGGTAAGTATCTTTTCTTTTCCATTAGTGCACTGGATGTTTCACCACCTCTACTTGCAACGCTCTTGTGTCACCTTCTTCTACTAACATATCTAGTGCATTGTTTAATAATTGTTCTGCGGTATCAGTGCCTACTGGAATTTGGATAATATGATTAGTCTCTTCAGTCTCAGCTAAAGCTTTCATAATTACCTGTGTCCATTGTACTGTTTTGTATTCCACGTTAGAAGTCGTCCTGTACATCTCCATCTGTCTCCCGTAAACATCCTGTTTCTAAATCATAGTAGAGTGTACAAGCTTTGCCTGTCTCTCCACTAAACCTATTTTTCAACACGTTAACCTGAGCCAAGTTCTTGTCTGACTGTAAGTCTCTAGACATACTTATTATCATATCAGATAACTGACCGATTGACGCACTTCCACGTAAACTATTCATAGATACTGCAACCCCATCCTCATAACCTTTGTTTCCTTCAGGTCTCTTAAGGTGGGACACCAGTATTAATCCAATGCCTGTCTCTTCTACTAGAGTCCTAAGCTTTGATACTGTATAATCTATAAGTTTACGTTCGTCACTTGTAGTCTCATCACCAACAGCTGACAGTGCCATATGTAAGTGGTCAAGTATTACGAAGTCAACGCCGCAACCTTTAGCTAAGTATCTTATCTTAGATATTAAATTGTCACTGGCTGTTGAGCCAAAGTGATTGTACAAATAAAACTTACCACTACCCACAGTGCTGTCGAATACTTCTTTAAGTTTCTTATCGTCGACACCTTTGCGGTCTAAGTGTAATGGCTTACCCATTTCTATTCCCATGATACCCAATGCACTACGCTTGATAGATTCCTCTAGTGCTATGTAACCAACGCTGAAATTATTTTTCAGTAAATGTAAGGCTACATGTCTACAGAAACTAGACTTACCTACACCACTACCAGCAGTGACAGTAACTAGTTCTCCCTTGCGTAGTCCATGTGTCTTGGTGTTAAGACATTCAAATGGATATTGGACTGTAACATAGCTATCTTCTTTTTGTATATCATCCCAAAGGTCAGCACCAGCTACAATGCCATCAGGCTGGTAAGCCTTAGCTGACCAAACACAATCAATTAACTGTTGTCCTTTACCAGCACACAGCATTTCGTTTGCGTCCTTCAAAGGCAATGAACATATCTTTGCCTTGTTTGGTGAGAAGATTTTTGCACATTCAGTGGCAGCCTCTTTACCAGCTGTATCATTATCAAACATTAGAACGACAGAGTCGAAACCCTCAAGCCATTCTAACTCTTTAAGTAAGTCACGCTTAGCCCCCTTAGCTCCAGTCTTTACTGATACTACAGGATATTTATTTTGATTTACTTTCGAGACAGAGAGAGCGTCAATCTCACCTTCAGTAACGATAACCATTCTTCCCTTATCACGCCATAGGTGTTGACCAAATAACTGAGCGTCTTTAGATTCGCCAATCCACTGAAAACTTTTATCAGGGTAGCGTAACTTCTGAGCTACTAGTTCATGGTCTTTGTTATAGTAGTTAGCTATCTGCACTGGTCTCTTATGAGCTGTGCCTATTTGATAATCAAACTTCTGTAACGTATCGACATCTAGTTTGCGTTTGGCAAGAGCGGTGACAGTCCCGCTGACAAAGTCAGCAGTGTCTTTTGTGGTGGTAGGTGTTGTCATTGACTCTCCATTTGTATGATATCCACAACCAAAACAATAACTGTGTCCATCACTGTATATTGCTAAGTTATCCTTAGACCCACACGACGAACATGGTGCATGGTGTAGAAATGTGCTTTCATTTTGTTCCATTCTTATAGGGGTACTTAATCGTACGGCTTTCTATCTTGTAGTTTTTTGTAAGCTTGGTGTACTAAGAACGCCACCTCACCTGACCCACTTCTAAATGTTTCTTTAGTGATAGCTTCTAGCATACTCTTTACTTCATGTGTTACTACTACTTGTGTGTATTTCGATTTTCTTTTTTCATTTGCGTCCATAAATTTTTTCTCCATTTTATTTTAATAATTCTTGTACATTAAAGTTAGGTTCACTTGTATGAAAAATGTCTCTGTGTCCCATGACTTCTATAACGTCAGGGTATTCCATCTTTAAATCATCTACTGTCCACTTCAATGCTTTAAATTGTTCAAGAGTGTAGTTACAGTCGGATGTGCCATCCTCTTTATTACCACCCACTAACACAATTCCTATAGAATTTTTATTGGTTGGTTGGTGTTTGGCTCTGTTCATATTGTAATGTAAGAAGCCACCAGCTGAATCAATATCTCTACCGTCTTCTACTGTGCCATCTCTTCTTATTATTTTATGAAAGCCACCTTCGAGTAACCCTTCCTTGCGTCCTTCTATGTCCATCTCTCTGCTGCCCCAGTCTGTATTAGGTGCAGTATGAGAACAACAGACTACTATGTACTTGGTTTCTTTCCTTTGATTTCGCATAGCCATTCCTTTGGAATATGTTTAGTAGCATACTTGAAGCCATACTTTTCACACCACATACCATACGTGGTCTTACTCCGTTTATTTATCTTGGCTTTAGCATTGCTGAATAAGAATCTAATATCCAGTTTAGGATACTGTTCCTTAATTAGTTTCATTTTTTGTCTATCTGCTGTCGTAAACAATCCCTTAGTCTCAATGAATATGTCTTGCTCAGGAAGATAGAAGTCAGGTGTGTAAGTATGTAGCTTCTCAGGTTTAGTATATTTTAATTTAGTTTCTTCAAACTCGTAACTAACACTCTCACTTCTAAGTTCCCCAGCAATACGTTCTTCAAGTCCTGACCTGAAGCCGTAAACAAGTCCGACTTTTTTAGAAGTCAGAGGTTTCCGTTTCAGTCGTGCTCTCCATGTCATCTTTAACTTGTGTCTCCTGATGTTCGTAGCCATCTGTTTCATCAAACCCAAAGCCTTTAGCATTACCGCCACCGCCTTCTACTAGTTTGACTATTTGTACTGCTCTCAATCTCATAGAAACACCAGCACCAACCATAGCTGTGTAGTACGGTATCAATTCAGCTGAGACTTTCATCTCACTGCCTGACCATACGTTCACATCTTTAGGCATTGGCGTACCCTTAGCGTCAAACAATGCAACCTTGTTAGGTATAATTGTGCCGTCCTTAGATACTATCTGTGCTTTGCATTTGAATTTAAAGATAGTGTTACCAGTTGGATTCCCAGCTTCATCTACTTCTTCAAAGTAAGGTGCGTCAGCTTGTTTAATCTTCTTACCCTTAGCTTTTTCTTGAGCTATGTCCTTAGAAGTTTCCAAAGCTTTATCAATGCGTTGCATTAACTCTCCAGCATCCTCAGTTTTTAAGATGAGATTAGTTTTATAATGTCCATTCTCATCAAAACGAGTATCAGGCTGTGTTAACCACGCATACTGACTAACGCCAATAGGTGTTACTACTTTTTCATTTTGTTGTTGTGCCATTTTATCTCCTTGATTATGGTTTATTATCTTATATGGGTACTTTATGCAAAGAAGAAGTCACACTCTCTCAGCTTCTCAATGTCCAAGTTACCCTTATCTAATTCTTCAGGTAACTCTTCATGTAGTTCCACTGGTAGCTGTGCTTTGACATCTTCCTTAAACTCTTTAAGTACATCCGTTTCTGTAAACGTTTGAATAAATGCTTCCTTCAATGCACTACTCAACATCTCTACATCTGCCGCCGTAGTTCCGAAGCTATCATGCACATTACAAAAGTTTCTAATACCATTTTCATATGCAATGTTAACTGTCCTCATCATAGCTGCCGAGTCGAGTGAGTGTACAAAGTTAGGTGCAACACCATTACTCATACGTAGTTTGTCTGTCTTGTCAGTCTCATAGTTTACTCTAGGTTTGATAACCTCTCCGAGTAACATGGTCTTGACTCTCTTGCTCTTCATTTCAGGGTAAGATTGATAGACAGGAAAGCCGACAGGTGTTATCCAATGTATAGGTAATTGCTCTTTGGATACAACCTTAGCTATCTTTTGTAGGTAGTCCATACCCATACGAGCTGATGTCAGATTGTCTCCAATGCTGTCCCATATCACTCCAGCTAAATAAATAGCTGGCTTGAATACATCAGTCTTGAACGGGTGGTCTTCCCCCTTATCTTTACGCTTGGTCAAGTCTTCTACTACAAAGTCAGTGCATGAGTATCTCGTAGACCCATAGCATATAGTCATAATGCTACGCTTAGTGGTACTACGTTTGATTCCATACTCTAACCATGCGTGTGCATAAGGCTTACCCTCAAGCTTATCTTGTTTCAGTTTCTCTATTACTGAGTCAGCGACAAGCTGGTAGATGTCCTGTGGTGTATCACTAGGGACAACATTGACCAGCTTACCAGCTGTCTCATCACGTAACATTAGCGAGTATAACTGTAACCCATTACAGCTACCGTCTATCGAGACAGGCAAATGTGATACATAGCCGTAGCCTGTATCTTGAAACTCAACCCACTCTTTACACCAAGCGAGGAATTGAAATGGTGAGTCAGCTTCTTCCCATTCTCGATTGACGATAGGGTCTTCAACAATACGACGAAACATTTGCATGTTGTCCTTGTCCATAGACCAGTCTGCTCTCTGTTCGAGAGTAATCTTATCATTACCCCACACGTTTGCACCGTGTACGGCTAACCAAAAGCCACCGCTGTTGTCTTCAGTTATCTCTTTACCATGTGAGAAATCTAACAGTGCCTTAGCACCATTGATTCCCTGATAGTTTAGAAATGCTGGGACACAATAGGCTCTACCTCTGAAGTCTAACTGTAAGGGAAAGTATATGTTGTCATAATCTTTAAACTTATCAGCTTCCCACAGTATCTTAGCGTACAGTAATCTCTTACTAAACATCCTAGAGTTCTCAGTGTGAGCAATGACAGCCTGTTTCTTCCACTCCTTACGTGCTACCTCATTGGTATCAATGTCATGTGGCTTGTTAGGTATCTCCATGTTTTTAATTGGTGGCATACCACCCATAGCAATACCGTTGTCCCAAGCGTGCTTCATCACATCTAGTACAAACTTGTTAATCCTGAAGCCTGTAGCTTGCATACGGTTAACTGCGTTGTACACTTCAGGCATATCAAAGTTCTCTAGCTCACGCTTGAATAACTTATTCTTTTGTTTAACTAAATCTAACTCAGGTAATTCCTTTGTCCAATAGCCACCACCACTCACTGTGTCCCAGTTTTTAGGTGGCATAACAGTAGGTAAGTATTCAGGATTCAATAGCTCATTAAAGTTATTTCTATTTTCTATCCATTCCCTAGTCTTAGCTGTCTGCTTGATTATTTTAGTACGCTTACGATTGATAACCTCAAGTCCAAACTCAATCATACCTGTAGCTGACTGCATAAACTCAATAAGTTTCATGCCTGTATGAAGCTTCTCTTCTGTAGACCACTCAATCCACATGCCTACATCATCACGCTTAGCTGATTCCTTTAGCTTACGTCTCTTGTAGGCGTAGTTCCATGAACGCTTGTCTAAGTCATTCTTGACTGTGTCAAACAGCTCAGGGTTTAGGTTCTTAAAGTTTCTAAGAGATGTCTCAGTCTCAATCTTACCACCCAATGAAATACTTGTAGCCGTCAATGGCTTATGCTGTGTGATTGTATTGATGACATGCTTAGCACATATCATGGCTGACACCTCAGGCTCTATCTCTCTTAGTTTAGTAAAAGCTTTTTCAGGCTGACCTTTAGCTAAAGTATTAGACTCCAAATACTCTTGTATCTTCTCAGCCAGCGGTCGTATGGTGTTTGCAACCATAACTTTTCCATAAGATGTAACTGACTCCTCTTCACGCTGGACATGAGATAACCTGCGCTTATTGACTCGCTGTTTCCCTAGCTTAATCATCTCCGCTTCATGTTCTAACTCATCAGCGTACTCTTTTATATTCTTAAATATCTCTACCATGTATACTCCTTAGGTTAATTGTGTATTGGTATCTTATATGGGTACTTTAGTCCTACAAGTAGGAAACCTAAAACTCAGACCCATAGTCCTTTTCATTCTTTGTCCTATAAAATAGGAAACCTTGTCCTATAAAATAGGAAACCTACCCACATGATATGGTTTCTTTAGGTCATTAGGATGTACACCCTTAGTTATCCAAGTCTCATACATGTGACGTCTTACTGCATCAATCTTACCAAAGTCATGCCAGTCAAGAGTCCTTAAGAATTGATTATAATGTCTTTCTCTAGCTGGGTTCCAAGCCTTAGGTGTTTTGTTAACTGGCTCAGAGTCAGCCTTTAGCATTTCTGTTGTTAGTTCACTCATAGTTATTCTCCTTTGTTAGTATGTGTATGTGTTGTCGTTCCACCATATAGGTGTTGCTAGTTTCCACGTAGCAAAGTCCCGTTTGTCCTGTCTGTAGTACGTACGATATGCAACGACAGGGTCAGTATGTTTATACTGGTCAGGCATAGCTTGTGGAAATTCAGTTAAGTACTTAAGCGGTAACTCTTTAGGTAATGCTGGTAAGCTTTTTATAACGTCCCATGACTTATGATTATCAGTTTTGTTATAGCGTAACTTGTACTCAGCATTGAGTCCCTTAGCTAGTTGTCTAGTCCATAAGTAATTATTCCTAGACTCCTTGAGCCACAGCGTACATGGATGTTTAGGATGTGTAGACTTGTAAGGTGTCTCATATCCTAACTCATTTAGTACGGTGCACATCATCTGAGCTGTCTCAAGTATCATCTTGACTACGTGTTTGTCGCAATGATACTTAGCACAGGTGCGTGGATGTCTGTCTAATATAAATATATTCATAATACCTCGCTATGTTATTGTTAAATAAGGAAACAGGTGTTTAAAGTACCCATATTAGTGTAAACCCCTGTCTCCCCTAGCTATATATAGCTATTATACTTCCTTGTTATACATCTAAGTTACTAGGCTTATGCCCATACCTTAGAGAGTCCTGTAGATACCTAAGCCTCTTCTTAGGGTCATCCCCCATAAGAATATCGAAGAGCATATCAGTACGGGTACGAAAACGCTTGTCAGTGACTCGCTTAAATCGTGACTCATACTGTCTACTCTTAATGACATAAGGCTTAGTCTTATACTTAGACGCTATCCTAATCACATCATCTTTAAACAGGTTATTAAGCTGTCTATTGATAGTGCTAGGCTTAATGTCAGGAAAAGCTATCCTCAAGTATTTGAGTAATGGACGCTTCTTGAAGACGACTAGCTTACCCTCTTCATTAACTTCCATAATACCGTCTTCCTTCATTACCAATAGTATCTTGTTTTGTATATCTTCAGGCGAGTCAACCTCATCTGTGAAATACGACTCAAGATACTTACGGCTTGTCATGTCTACCATTTTTTTACCTCACTGTTAATTGTTTGTAGTACTGTCTTTTTTAACTAAATGATATTGAGAATAGTGACGCTCTGTTTCATTTATAGCGTCCCATACCTCATTAATCCAATCAGCCAAATCCTGTCCCTCTTCATCATCAAAAACATGGTCAGGAATTGAGTTATCTAAGTTACTCATAGCTGTTTTTAGTTTAACCCATACCGCTCTGTTATTTACTTGCATTTTTTACCTCGCTGTTAATTGTACTAGAACCCCGACACTTTACTGGTCAGGGGTTTCGGATATTCAATCCTCGTCAGTAGTACTGTTCTCATTAAAAATTTCAAGTTTAGTTAATGGCAATCTTAAGTTAGCTAAGCCACTTCTAACACTTTCTAAGTTATTAATAATGTCTAATAAAATAGAAGAATTTATTTGTGAATAGTCTGTGTGTTCATCATAATTGACATGCAGTCTACGACAGCTTTTTTCTACTAATTCTATTATGTTCTCTAATTGTCTTGTTTCACGCATTTTATTTTCTCCTGTTATTGTTTACCAAAATTCTACATATTTAATTGAGTCTTGATATTCCCACCAAGAATTAGTCAATAATGTTTCCATTTGTTCCGTAGTATAAATATAATTTTCTTTTACATATTTTACTAATTGAAGAGGCTTACTCTTTAACTCATACATGTCATCATTATCATCAATTCTAATCCATAATTCATCATCAGAGCATTTAGTAATATCTTCTTTACCCATATCTGTATATTTCATGATTTTACCTCACTTTTATCTTTTGCATGATAGGTATAATTACCATGCCTATTAAACACCCTACAATAGTAAGCGTCATCCAAGTAAAGTTACCTGTCACTAGGAATCCTACGCCGTCACTAAATGTATTCCCTAAGCCAGCACTGACACACGCCAGCACCAGCTTATCAGCATGGATATTATCAAAGTATTTCTCAAGGTAGTACTCGACGCTTGTATACGAAAAGTACATACCCAGTATTAATATGAAATTATCCATGAACCCAAATATTATAAAGTCCATTATTACCTCACTAACTCAGTATCATTGTTAACCTGTAAGTAGATACATTCTTGAGCCATATCTTTACATAGTTGATAGGCACGATTCCATAGATATGCGTAAGCTTTGCTGAAATGTTGATTTTCTACATGAAACTCATATATTTTAATATTATCTACATAAGCTTGTCCGTCGTCAAACCAGAAGCCCTCAGCTTGAAACCTAGTAAAGCCCGATATTCTGGCTACGTTTCCATTTTCCCTAACGTCTCTAATATCATTTATAAAATGGTCATGTAAAGACATTAAGTCATTACCGTCATTATCTTGCATAGGCAGATATAATTTTATTACTTGCATTTTTACCTCGCTTGTTAATTGTTAAATGTTACAGACGCATAAACCATGTGGACGCCCCTAGCTATCTAGAGGCGTCAGCGTTTCGACTATAGAAGTCTCATCAGTGTAACTAGTCGATATACGGTAAAATACCCCGCTGGATATCTCGCATTATCATGTGAAATTGAAGCCTAGTTATACGCTTAGCTGATAACTCAGCCCTTGCATAATCTTCATTAGCTTCTACTTTTTGAGCATAAGCTTCATCATTGTCCATAGCACGTTGTATCTGTCTATTCATTATCTGCTACCTCTCGATATTAATACATGGTTTCCGTTGTCCGCCATGTTTGTGTATGCACTGTCAATATTATGCTGGGACACCTCATGACCACCCTCACGCCCGCCAGCGTACGCATTTAAAAAGCGGGTTATTTGTTTGCTGGTTGTAGGGCTGTATTTATGGCTAGTAAAGAACCACTCATTGCACCTAGCGTTCTCATTGTCATCCTTAAACGCTACAGGTGTAGCATAAGACATAAGAACGGTTATGCCGTTACCCTCTAGCAATCTAAGGTTAGATTTACTAGTACGTTTTCCTTCATGTGTTATATACATCTCTTTCATTGTATTTCCTCGTTGTTAATGTTTCGTTGGTTACTCATTCAGGCACGGCTACCAATACCGTACGACATTAATTTAACTTTTACATGTGCAAGCCTCAATATCTTGCTGTTGCATGTCCCCGTTAGATAGATAGACCGTGCTATAAGTCTCTTCCGCTATCATCTCGGATAATGAGCTATCGCACTTTTTCCCAGCTGATAAGTGCCCCATCCGTACCGCTCGTCATCTTACTTTACTTCAGACCGCTGGTATTTATTTCGCTGGAATCTCATATTGTCCAGCTAATCAGCATGAGTAAAGATTATTCTATTATGGACATCATGTCAACACTATGTATGAAATTAATTTATACTAATTGAATAATCCCTTTAGAATCAATAGTTTAGCAATGAAAATAATTTTAAATAAATTGTTGATATAGCTATTGAGAATAAAAATAGACCAGAGGACACAAACGAATGAAATAAAAATGGCGAGCCATAGGAAACCAAAAGAGCCCTATATATAGAAAGAAGCCGAGCCAGTGACGACCAAAAGAAACCCACAGCGACAATAATATAGTAACCGACGGGGGAAGAGGCGAAGCCTCATGTACGATAACCTCTTCATATTTTTTTACCAAATATTAGCTAAAACAACAGCTGTTAACACGGCTATCAGAATAAACTCCCCTATGGATATCTCAGGCTTTAACCAATAGGTTTTTATATAGTGACTATTAAGGAGTAAGACTCCAGTAATAACTATGAGTAGTACTTCTATTAGTATCATAATTAATAAGTAATAAGGAAGGATAGCTTGTCTATATATAGCTAGGGGTGCACAGGGGTTTTATCTTATATGGGTACTTTAAGTTTTTGTACACCCTTTGTCTAGATATTTACAGACAAGGACTCCTACAAGTAGGACAAGAGCCGCCAAAGGAAAAATGAAGAAAAACCTTTGACGACCTATTGTCCATCAGATGGAGTTACCATTATAGGGTCAAGAGTTATGTATGAGTCTATTTCATCCCACTCATAACCATTAAAAGCATCCCTAAACTTAGTAATAGGTGTCCCATTTCCATCTTTAAACATAATCCCTTTATCTAAAAAGTTACGCACATTACCAGCCCCAAACTGAAGCATTGGTAACACTTTCTTTTTATCTTCATTTGACATGTTTTTATATACTTTACTATTTTGATTAAGCCAGTTATTGCCTATCTGATAGTGCTTTTTCATAAATTTGTCTTGCATGTGAGGAGATTTTTTAAATACCTCTAAGTCAGGCGTAGGTAAACCTAAAGCATAAGCAGAATCTTTTATGACTTGTTTTCCCATCTGATACCTACCGTGATAAGCATTACCACTTCCACCTGTAATATCGTAGCGATTAGAAGATTCAATTTGACCTATACGGTTTTTGACTTCTTCCCACTCTCTATCAGAGTATATCCAGTCGCTCATATCCAGCTATCTCCTTTTGGCTCTCTGCCTATGGCTTGTTCCATAAACTTATCTAAATCTTCCTGTAACATTTCTTCTTTGTGTTGGTTATAAGACAATGTTTGGTCTCTATCCATCACTTCTACCCAGTAGTTAGCTGCAATAGCTAAGGCGTCTATTTGGTCATCATGCCTTAGTGCACCTTTATCCCTTGTTATCCTAGTCATCTGTCTAAATAACTGGTGGTCAGGGTCTAACTGAAAGTCATCTTTGATAAGCTTATCATCAATAACTAACCTATGGGTATTCATAATAGGCTCTAATGTGTCTATTATACGCTTCTCTTTCTGTATACTGTGACGTACCTCTTCTACATTACAAGGATGTATGTCAGCCAATACAGGCTTTAGAAGTTGTGTTGCCATGCCATCACCAAAGTTACTCTCAATGACGATATCATTGACGTCATGTTTCTTGGCAATATTGGCTAGCTTCTTAAGTGTGTCATCAGAGTATCCACCATCTAGACCACCAATGGCAGTCAGGTACAATACACCGTGTAACATCTTAAGTACACAATAGGCTGTTTTATCTGCCCCACGACCAGCGGGGTCAATAGACATAACTGAGCCTTCAAACTCTGTAAATTCTTCGGACATATATAGGTAAGAAGTCCAATAGTCACCCTTAAGTCCTACATTAGGTAACTCAGAGTCAACCGCTTTGATTTGGTCTATACCTGAAGCCCATTGTATTTTGGCTGGAGCTTCTGTCCATGTGCTGCAACCTGAGGCTATAATAAGGTCATTAAGCTTCAATGGGTATTTATTGGCGTCAGATAGACTAGTATCCAACATAAACTGTAAATTAAAGCCTGACCTACCATATGAGCTTAAACGCTCCATTAAGTCGATTTCATTAAATCTATCAGGGTCAGTAGGGTCTCCCTCTTTACCATCCATATCAGCGATTGTAGGAGCTAATTTATGCCCATATCCTACCTTTTGTGCTTGGTTAGGAATCAATGCTGACCATATACGTGTCTTGAACCCACGTTCATCTAGGTCATTATACAATGACATCTCTGTTTGAGGTGTTCCTAGAAAGATAACACGTCCTACTTTAGGCTTTATAATAGCGTCAAACTCTTTTACGGTCTCACTTAAGCGGTCACGCATAAGCTGAGTCTGTGAGTTATTGGCAGATTCTACGTCATCAGCAATAATAAGGTCAGCCCTAGACCCCGTAAGCTGACCTGTAATCCCCATAGACTTCACTGAGGGGGCGTGTGAAGCCTGTGCTGGGGCAACATCAAAGGATACCTTAGAATGTCTTTGGCTATCCTTAGGTTGTAAATGCTGTAACAAAGGCATTTCTGCAATAAGCCTCTGTGTAAATGTACTAAAGTCATCAGCCCTCGTTTTACTAGCTGATACTACCAATATGTTACGCTGAGGGTTCAGCAGTAATTGGTGACATACAAATGCAGAAGTAATCCAAGACTTTCCTACGCCCCTGAAAGCCTCTATTACTATACGTTTCTCTTTAGATTGTAGATAGTCTGCTATATCGTATTGTATAGGTGTTGGCTCAGGTAGATTGAGGTGTTTCCAAGCTAGATACAAGAAGTTCTTAAAGTTATCTATCTTATTCATCTGTGTCGAACGGTAAGTCCTCTAGTATGTTGTTAGCTTTTTCTACGATATCAGGACTTGAGTAAGTCTTACAGATATCTAAGCATACCTTCATCTCACTTGCAGATATTTCATCACCTGACTTAAGCTTCCTATAAGCATGAGCCACCAGTAATACAGGTAACTCTTCTACTATCTTTTCTATTTGTTCATTTTGGTCTGTCATTTTATCTCCTTACGGCAGCTGAACCGAAGTAAAACCCCGATACTGCCGCTAAAAAGTGTGTATCAGCGTTAGTTATGACTATACCTGTAAGACCAGCAAAGGTAGTTACCTCTTGTGTATAGCCAAATATCCACCACCCTTCTTTGACTTGCTCTAAATACATTAAATGTACCGCAATAGATGGGTCTATAAAGACGGCTAGCTTTGGTAAACATATAATAAAGAATACTGCTAATAATGCCATCCAACGACGGGTCACACTTTGGAAGTGTCCACCGTGATTACGTGCGTCCTGTATGGCTGCTCTATCAACCTCAGCACGTTGTATTAAATACTTTTGTTGTTCTGCCTTGTCTTTCTGACTAGCTGACCACAGGCTTAATACACCTGTAAGTAAACTACTACCTAACATGGTAATAACTTCAAAAGGTATCATTACTTACTCCAAAAGTATCCAACAATAATTGTGGCTATACCACCTAACCACATAAGAAAACTCACAGCTCCCTTACCTTTGGCTACATCTTCTTGTAACGATTCTACTTTTGTCTCCAGTCGGTCTAGCTTTTCAGCAAGTTGTTCTAAGGTTACTTTCATTATTCTCCTATCAATGCATCTACTTCTGCATCTGTTAATCCTAAGTCTTTGAGTTTTTGTCTGCCATTAGCTTTGTCGGTTTCTTTTTGTGCTAATGCGTCTGTTACTGTTTTTGTAAATGCAACATCTGTTACAATTTGTGCCTCTCTTTCAGCAACTTCTTCTGCTGTCATTTCTATATATTGTCCGTCTACATATTTTTTCATTATCCTTTTACTCCAAATAAGACATAAGAACTGCCTGATGCAATATCTCCTGAATCAAATAATATTACCATCCCTTGATTATCTTCTGCTACTGATAATAGTCCCCCACCTTGCACTATAGCAATATTTCCTGCTGTAGTAACATTAGTTCCATGTAATAAAAAGGTTGTTTTCTTATCTGATGTTCTTGGCTCACTAAATTCATGTCTGTAAAAAGCATACTCTCCTGTAGCATTACCTGATGAGCTAACAGGATATATAGAATTTGTTGACGTATCAGAAAAGTCAGTACCACCACCACGATAAACCTGTGATTGATAAGAACTAACATTAGCTTGAAGTACTCCTGAGTCATCTCTTAATCTTACAATAACTCTAGCACCATCTGTTTTAGGTTGTAATCTTGAATAAAGAATATATGTTTTATAGGTTGTTGTAATAACAGATGTACTAAATTCAATGGAAGATACATCTGAACTTAAAGTTTCACCTGCTAATCTTACAAAGTTTGATTCAGTATTTAGACTTGTAGAAGTAATGACACTCCCTGTTTCAGCTGGTAAAGTAAGAGTATTAGTTCCTGCTACAGCAGGTGCTGAGATTGTAATTTCACCTGAAGTATCACCTGTTAGTTTTATACTTGCCATTAGTCTGCCTCTTGAATAGTATTACCCTCAGCAACCCATTCTTGAATTGCTTGGTATTGTGAATTATTTTCATCTAATGGAACATAATAAGTTTTGCCATTAGAAACTAATTTAATTCCTGAGTTTATTCCCTCAGATTCAGTATATTGTGCTGATGTAATATTCATGCTATCTCCTATAATTCTGCATCTGCTTCAATGTAAGCATCTGTATCGTTAGCTGCTCTAAACATTCCACCATTACCTGTAGTACCACCTGACATTGATACATCTATTCTAGCATTATCCAAAGACCTAGAATTACCATCAAATGCTACTCCTGTTACTGACCTAGAACTACCACCCTCAATAACTTGGAAACTTCCATTAGATGAGCAAGTGGGTAATGCTCTCATAGTTGTTGGAAAGTTAAAACATGATAGGTGTTTTGTCGAACTGCTACTATATCCTGCCGAAAAAACTGAATAAGGATTATTAGAATATACTCTATAAAAATATCTATGACATCTGTTTAAACTTGTTGCTCTATCTTCAAACTGAAAGTCAGGTATGCTGTTAGTATCAAAACTTCCTACTTCTAGTTGAACACCTGTTATGTTGATGTAGTTAGATGTGCTGTCTGCTAAGTTTGTTTGTGATGATGAAACTCTATTAGCTGATGTTTTAGTTGCCCATGACGTATTCATTGTTCCTGAAGTCCAATCTGTTCCTGCACCTAACCAAAAACCTATTGTAAATTCATTTGAGTTATCATTTGGTATAGTAGCTGATGTATCACCTGCAAAAGACAATACTTTTTTTTCCCAAGTATTAGCACTATCTATTGTATATGTTTGTGATATTGACCTATTGCTGTCAGCTTTTTCAAGCTCAAGAGTATAAGTTCCTGTCTTGTTAGATTTTACCCAAAATGCAACTGTTACTGATTCAGCATCAGATGTGCCATGTTTTAATACTTGAAAGTTTTGACCCTCGTTTCTTATTTGTAATAATCTAAAATCACCTGCAGACAAACTAGCATCAGCAGTAGTGCAATCAGTTTTAAATGAGCTAACAAATCCTTGCCCTGTTGGAACATCTGTATCTTGTGTATCTGTCCATGTACCTGCTGAAGATAATAATGACATAAATCGGTCTATAGTGTGATACCCTGTTCCACTTGCTGTAAGACCAGTTTTACTCGTACCTCTTTGAGCTATAGCCATATCACCATTTATAATCAATGGAGTAGCAGTCTTTCTTGGTCTTAGTATACCTGCTTGGTTATCGTTAATTGTTCCTGAAATCGGTAAAGCCATTATGCTAGTTCCTCATCTGTTGGTTGTGTTTCAGTTGGATGATTCCATTCAGCTATATAATCACCACGACCATCTAAATCGTTTCTTAAAAGTATTGTTCCCTCAGGACTAAAATCTTCTTTAGTTAGACTTGGTCTTAGTTCTATTATCTTTTCTATTAATTGCATGTTATTTCCTATGTAATAAGTTTGTGCATTGTCCAACCACTTTGGTTAGAATTAATGGTTCTTGAGCTACCTGCATTAACAGTGTTAATGTATGCATACATTTCTACATAATCACCCTCAGATAAATTTAAAATATGATTTATACTTGGAGATGCTAATCTTACATAGTTTGTAGCAAAATTAAATTGTGAAATAGTCGTAGATTTACTGCCATTAATATAAACTGCTAAATAACAAGCTGACAAATCAGTATTAACACTTGTTCTAAGGTGAGCAAAAGCATTAAGTTGATAATAACCTGCACCACCTGATGGTACTGTAAATCTATGATTTGTAGTATCAAAAGTAACACCAACTTCGTGAACAACAGTATCCCATTCTATTTTAGTTTCTACAGCATCACCTATTCCCGTTTGAGTTGCAGTCATTCTTACATAAAAAAGTGGAACATTTCCATTACCACTATATCTACCTTGAATATCTAAATTACCAACACTATCTATAGATGCTTTGGTTACACCTGCTGATTGGATATCTATAGCACCTGAAGTATCAGATTCTAATTGTAATCCTGAAGTTGTATCTGCATTAATCTTAACTGTCATTAGAGTATTACCCACCTAGCACCTGTTGGTACTGTTACAGTAACTCCACTAGCTATGCTGATTGGAGAGACTGACATACCATTGGTATTTGTTGTTAATGTATAATCAGCATCTATGCTGTTACTGTTTTCGTATATAGCTCCACCTGCTGATGCACCACCACCGATACTACCCCATGCAGAGCCATCATAACCCTCAAATGATGTTTCATCTGAGTTAAATCTTATATAACCAGCTGATGGTGAACCATCACGTTGTGCTGTAGTACCTGATGGTAACTCAGCTGACCCTGTTGTACTGGTTTTAGTAACCA